>JAEEGJ010020578.1_pt1 | contig 14324 bp, 12 predicted proteins | sample 8958761 | NCBI WGS metagenome assembly JAEEGJ01 (sample SAMN16246546, study PRJNA631951) | gut metagenome | biome: gut microbiome; feature: rumen; material: RS-attached | host: Bos | place: Iran: Karaj | collected 2018-10 | reverse complement strand
ATGAGCATTGGCGGCATGCCGGAGGTGGTGGCGATGTTTGTAAAGAACGGACACTTCGGGGGTACACTGAAACTGATGCGGCAGTTGCTGAAGGACTATGAGGAGGACATCACTAAATACGCTAAGAACACGGACAAGGCGAAGATTCTGGCCGTGTATAACCACATGACCACGTTTCTGGGTAAGGAGAACAAGAAATACCAGATTACGAAGGTGGCGCGGGGTGCAAGAAGCAGGGAGTATATCGGCTCGGTGGAGTGGTTGAAAGAAGCCGGCGTAGTGAATGTATGCTATTGTCTGAGCAATGCGGAACTGCCATTGAAAGGCAACTACGATGCGAATGTCTACAAACTGTACTACCACGACACGGGGCTGCTGATAGCAGCGCTTGACGAGGAGGCGCAGCAAGACCTGCGGGAAAACCGCAATTTTGGCACATACAAAGGAGCCATCTACGAGAACATAGTGGGCGAGATGCTCATCAAGTCAGGGTATGAACAATTGTATTATTTCAAGCATGACAATCCTGCACTTGAGATGGATTTCTTCGTGAGGGATGCCGACAGCCTGATTCCCATAGAGGTAAAAGCCAACGACGGGGCTACGCCATCATTGAATCACCTGATAGAGTGGGGTTCATATCCTGATGTAAGATACGGCATCAAACTGGGCTATAAGAATATCGGATGGAACGGGAAATTCTATACGTTCCCCTATTTCCTGGGGTTCCTTCTGCGGAGGTTTCTGAAAGATGCCAGCCGCCCGCAACATGAGAAGGCGTGAACGAGCAAGCACTGTGCATTTCCGCACACAGCAGAGCGCATCCGCACACATTCGCTACAATGCAGTTTTCAGCATTCTCCACGGAATCAGCATTTTAGAGTTTTGGCACGATTGTTGATGTATAGAAGATGTCATCGTTTACATCAAGTCATCAATGAAGCAAGCATTCCGCATCATCACCCGCATGAAGGGCTACACGGCGCTGTCGCTGCTGGGCCTCATCATCTCGCTCAGCGGCACCGTCATCATCAGCCGCTACATCTATCAGGAGTGGACCATCGACCACTTCATGCCAGCCCTCGACAGGACGTTCCTCTGCTGCGTGCAATACGAAGGCGAGGCCGACTGGATGACGATAACTACCGACGACCCCAACCACCAGTCGCATTTCGTCTCACCCGTCGAGGGGCAGAGCGACGTGGAGTGCTGGACCAACGTGTACCTTCGCTCCATGTACTCCATCAAGCCCGAGCAGGGCGAATCCTTCTTTCCGCCTGCCGTCAGCGTCGACTCTATGTTCACGCGGGTCTTTCCGCTGGAAGCCGTTGAGGGGACGCTCATACTCAGGGCCAACGGCCAGTGCATCGTGAGCGAGGGGCTGGCGGCGCGGCTCTTCCCTGGTGAAAGTGCCGTGGGCAAGACCGTCACCGTGGGCGAAGAAGCCGACGTGAACACTGTCGTGGGCGTGTTCCGCCAGCCCGCCACCAAGTCCAGCATCCGCTTCGACATCGCCGACTATGCCGGTGAGGACTTCTATTCCCCAGGGAGCAGCATCGGCATCGGCGTCGTCCAGCTACGCGAGGGAGCCAGCGTGCGCGACTACAACGCCCGTCAGCCCGAGCAGCGGCTCTCGATGTTCAGCGACCACCCCGTGCGCTACGGACTCCAGCCCTATACGCAGGAGCTGCAGAATGAATTGGGCGTAGGCTATCACTGGTTTGCTAACTGTGCCTGCTTTGTTCACTGTGCCTCTGCCACCCATCTGTGGATGCTGCTTTTCGTGGCCGTGCTGCTGTTGTTCGTGGGACTGTTCAACTTTGTGAACCTCTTCGCTGTCATGCGCTCCCACCGACGCCATGAGCTGCATGTGCGCCGCCTCTTCGGTGCCTCGCGCTGGGATGTCTTCGCCCAGCTCTATGCCGAGACGTTCCTCGTGGCCGTGCTCACCATGATTGGCGTGTGGACGGTAGTAGAGCTGGCCGAGCCGCTGCTCGCCACCTATTATAATATAGAGGTGATGCCGCAATGGAAGTTCGACGTGGGGCTCACGCTGGCTGTTATCTTCGGGCTGCCCTTGATAGCCAGTTGTATCCCAGCCCGCCGCGAAGCATCAGCGAAAGGTCTATTCAACCTCCCCTCCCTTGGGGAGGGGTTAGGGGTGGGCTTCCAGTTCTTCATCTCCCTCGCCCTGCTCACCGTCAGCATCTACTTCATGCGGCAGCTGCACGAGATGCTAAGTGCCGACACGGGCTTCCGCACCAAGGGCCTGCTCACGGCCGTCATCTATCCACCGTCGAACCGAGGGTCATGGACGATGGAGGAGTTCAACGCCATGATAGAGAAGCAGAAAAGCAACGCCGAGGTGGTGAAGCAGCGCTTGATGGCGTTGCCCTACCTGAAGGGCATCACCTTGTACAACGATATCTTCAACACCGATGCCAACGTGAAACTCGCCAACGGCGATAATATCGACATCATGTATATCACAGGCGACGCAGCGCGGATGTACGGCCTGACGCTCATAGAGGGCGAGCTGCCTAGCGACACGCTGTCGATGGACGACTACGCTTGTGTGGCCAACGAGGCAGCCATCCGCTCGCTGGGTATCAAGGACATCGCGACCGACCTTGTGCAGTTTGCCGACCGCATTTTCTGGACTGCTGCGCATGAGAAAGACAACCCGCCCTACCGCATCGTCGGCGTCGTGCGCGACTTCAACAACAGACGGCAGTCGGAGCCCGTCAAGCCCCTGCTGTTGATGTTCGAGACGTGGCAGAAGGACTACGACATCTTAGACGCCCACCAGATGGAGGGGCGCAACTTCCTGCTCGACATCGCCGAAGGCCACGAGGAAGACATCATCCGCGAGCTGAAGGACCTCGAGATGGAACTCTTTGGCACCACCGAGCTCAAATACCAGTGGGTGGAAGACAAGCGGCTTGAGCTTTACAAGGAGGACCAGCGCACGGCCCGCATCTTCGTCACCTTCTCGCTTTTGGCCATTGCCGTGACGTGCCTCGGCGTGCTCGGCCTGATGATGTTCGACGTGCGCCGCCGTTTCCGCGAGATTGCCCTGCGCAAGGTGAACGGCGCCACCTTCCGCGACATCGCCTTGCTGCTCTCGCGCCGCTATCTCGTCATCTTCGGCGTGGCTGCCTTGGCCTCGTTGCCCGTCAGCCTGCTCGTCATCCATCGGCTCATGGCCTCCTACACCATCCGCACCAGCTTCGCCTGGTGGATTCCGCTGGTGAGCATCGCCATCATCCTTGCCCTCTGCACCCTCACACTCTGGTATCAGGTGTGGAAGGCCACTCGCATAAAACCCTATCAAATACTCAAAGAACAATAAAACATTATGATTCAGACCAAGAACCTCAAGCGCACGTTTACTACTGAAGAAGTGCGCACCATCGCCCTCAACGGCGTAAACATCGAAGTGAACGACGGCGAGTTTGTCGCCATCATGGGCCCCAGCGGCTGCGGCAAGTCGACGCTGCTCAACATTCTCGGACTGCTCGACGCCCCGACGGAAGGCGAATACCTGCTGGGCGGACAAGACGTGAGCCACCTCAGCGAGCCGCAGCGCGACCAGCTGCGCAAGGGCCTCATCGGCTTCGTCTTCCAGAGTTTTAACCTCATCGACGACCTCAATGTGGAGGAGAACATCGAGCTGCCGCTGCTCTATATGCGGATGCCTAAGGCTGAGCGACGCAAGCGCGTAGAGGAAGCCATGCGCCGCATGGACATCAGCCACCGCGCCAAGCACTTCCCCCGCCAGCTCTCAGGCGGCCAGCAGCAGCGTGTCGCCATCGCCCGTGCCGTCGTCTCGCGTCCCAAGCTCATCCTTGCCGACGAGCCCACCGGCAACCTCGACTCGAAGAACGGCCGCGAGGTGATGGAGCTGCTCAGCCAGCTGCACGACGAGGGTGCCACCATCGTCATGGTCACCCACTCGCAGCGCGACGCCTCCTATGCCCAGCGCATCATCAACCTCAGCGACGGCCAGGTGGTGCAGGAGGTGGAGCTGTAGTGGGGAACAGCACAAAAGTTATTAGCTAATAGTTAATTAAGTAGTTAAGATTTTTCTTCTATAAACCCGGGTATACTGGAGGCAGCTGTGAAGCTCCCTCCAGTTCGTTGTATTGCAAGACTGCTGCACCCAACTCTAAACGCTGAGACGCAGAGGTTCAGATACTAAATAATAATAAAAAAGGCTTTTTTAACAGCACAGCCAGCCTATATGTCATCATTTGTTCGTACATTTGCTCCGAATAAAAAAAAAAAGCTATGTCAATAAGGCAAATAATCATCGTCGTACTCCTGCTTTCTGCCCAGCAGGGGATGGCGCAGGACGTGGAGCAGCAACGGGAAGAGAAGTGGGCCCATGGTGGAGTACTTATGTTGCTGGCACCCGATTTTGACTACTACGACAAGGACTTGGTACGTTATGACCCGCCTTCTCCGTTTATCTGGTTTGGCGGTTCATGGCTGAACGGTGGGATGATGGGTGACCCTCAGGCACAGTTCCCACTGCGCAGTGGCGCATTACGAAAGGTTGACTGTGGGTTCACCATCTTTCAGGTGTCCAGAAATCTCTACCGGGGTAACGTGGGCGTTACAGCTGGTTTGCAAATAGCAGGATATTTCTATGACGTCGCCCCAAGTTACAGTGTAGAGAAAGATGGTTACCGTGTGGCTTTTATGCCCAAGGACAAGGAGCACCAGCGCGACGAGCTGTCCTTTACTGCGCTGCGCATCCCGCTGCAGATAGGTGCGCAAACCAGCAACCGCCTGTTCTCGTTACAGACTGGCGTCGCTCTGTTGTACACCACTCGTCCCGGGGCCCAGTGGTTGGTGACCGCTGGCCTGGGGCCCCTGACCATTAACTATTCTCAGAACCTAACGCCACTCTTCAAACTTGCCGACGGCACGAAAGCCTATCCCTCGTCGCTCACCGTCGGCGTAGACATCTGGAATTTCTTATGTCGTGTCATACGTCCCTCCGACTAATGTAACGCAGACGACTTGACATGAGGGCATAAACTAAAGGCAATAATGTTAAAAAGACGGGCCGCGGTGGATAACATCGCGGCTTTTCTTGCCGGTATCGGCAAAAAACAGTATCTTTGCAAGCGATAATGAACAAAAAGCTTGCCGATAGACGACGATGGATTATATATCAGTGATGCAGTTTGCCGAGAAGTTCGGCATTTCGGAGCGTACAGCCCGCAACTACTGCGCGAGCGGAAAGATTGAAGGAGCCTTCCTCACGGGAAAGACGTGGAACATCCCCGCCGATGCTATTTTGCCACAGCGCGGGTCTGCCCGTAAGAAGGCATCGCCTCTGCTTGCGATGCTACGTGAGCAAAAGGCCTCGCGACTGAAAGGTGGTATCTACCATCGCACACAGATTGACATGACCTATAACTCCAACCACATGGAGGGAAGCCGTCTGACGCATGAACAGACACGTTACATCTTCGAGACGAACACTATCGGCATGACAGACGAGGCGGTCAACGTGGACGATATCGTTGAGACGGTGAACCACTTCCGCTGCATCGATTACATCATCGACCATGCTGAGGAACCGATAACGGAGTCTATGGCCAAGCAGCTCCATCTGTGGCTTAAGACGGGGACGTCGGACAGCCGTAAGGACTGGTTTGCCGTAGGCGACTACAAGCGGTTAGCCAACGAGGTTGGGGGAGAGGACACTTGCCAGCCCAAAGAGGTCCATCAGCAGATGAAGGCTCTCATCAGCGATTATCACCACTATAAGCGGAAAACGCTGGAGAATATCCTCGACTTTCATGTAAGATTCGAGCGCATTCATCCTTTCCAAGACGGCAACGGTCGAGTGGGACGGCTGCTGATGTTCAAGGAGTGTCTGGCCAGTGACATCGTGCCTTTCATCATCACCGACGACTTCAAGTTCTTCTATTATCGAGGACTGCACGAATGGGGACACATCGACGAATACCTCACCGACACGTGCCTCACGGCACAAGACCAGTACAAATCACTATTAGACTATTTCAAGATAGGTTACAAATGATAAAGCAAAGAAAGGAGCATCACTATGCCACGTAAGACCGACGGAATACTGTTTGAGCTGCAGCCACGCCCTACGAAGGGCGACGACGGCAAGCCCCTGCTCTATGCACAGCCTGTCATCAAACACAAGTACGACCTTGACGACATCGACGACTTCTGCGCCCGTTACCGGCATACCAGCCGCGGCGAGATGAAGCGACTCTTCGACCTGCTCGGCGAGGTGACCACCATGTGGCTGAGCGAGGGCTGCCGCGTAGAAACGCCCTTCGGCTCGTTTGCCCCTAAGCTGAAGCTGCTGGGCGACCATACCGACCCCGACAAAGTGCTCGGACGTGATGTGATCTACAATGGCGTAGAATTCATCCCCTCCAGACAGTTCGTGAACGATGCCGACTGTTCGCTCCAGGGCTTCCGCCGCATGAAGACCTGTGTAGGCAACAGCCAGATGTACGATCCTAAGGCAATGGAAGAGGCCCTGCGCCAGAGTTGCCGCAACGGCTATACCACCATCAGCACCTTCATGATGTTCAGCCATCTGAAGCGCAAGTCGGCAAAGGCCTTTCTCGACAGTCTCTGCGTGGGCGAGAAACCGCTGCTACGCTGCTATCGTGAGGGACGGGCATGGCACTATGTTGTCCTTCGGACCATTACCCCTGTGAAAAAATAAGCTGGCAGCGTGTGCTGCCAATGTCCTTCTGCGCCCGTTGCCGTCATTGGCAGCGGGCGCTGCCATTGTCGTCTGCGTAGGCTGCCATCACCACGCATGCCTTCTCTCTCCCTCACATATGCCTGCTCTATCCCTGAAAGCAGGCACTTCTCTCCCTCGTAACCATATCCTTTATCATCGTCTTGACGGATTCTGGGGGTGATACAAACGGAAAGAAGCCCCATTGAGAAGTATTTTGTTGTTTCTCTTGCACGTTTCATCTTTTTGATGTAACTTTGCATCTTGAAGAGATTATTTGCAATGAGGGGTATTTGATTTTGCCTTTCGATGGTCTTATAGACAGAACAAGACACCAACAGTGATTCGTATGGACTACACCAAGCAATGGTTCGAACGCCTGTTCAAGGACAGCTATCCGCACATGTACCGCATGGCGTACTCGATGGTAGAGGATGCCGACGATGCCAAGGATGCCGTGCACCAGGTGTTCGCCCAGATATGGAAAGGCAAGCCCAAAGTGAGCGAGGACAGCATGCGCGGCTATCTGCTGGCTGCCACCCGCAACCAGTGCCTGCACATGCTGCGGCAACGGCAACTGCGGCAGCAGATGGAGGAAGAGCTGAAAAGAGCGACAGAGCAGAGGTATGATGACGAACACCAAGAACTGCTGCAGCAGTTGCAACAGGTCATCGACCAGAACCTGACAGAGCAGGACCGCCGCGTGCTGCAGCTGCACTACGACGAGGAGATGACCTACTCCGAGACGGCCACCGTGCTGGGCATCAGCTCGTCGGCGGTGAACAAGCACATCACCCGTTCGCTGGAGAAGATTCGTAAAACCCTTCACATTGCAAAGAAATGATGAAACAAGAAGATATTGACAAGAAGATAGGCATGCCCGACGTTGACAAGGAGTGGACACAGTTTGAGCGTGAGGTCATCGGCAAAGCCACACCTTCGCGGAAGCCGCTCTATTGGGGCTTAGGCATTGCTGCCTCCATCGCATTGGTGGCAGGCATATTCATCTTTGGACACGATGCCGGGAAGCCGCAGCAAGCGATAGTACAGCAGAAAATGCCTTCTTCGGTGGAAGAGAAAGCAGCAGCGGCTCTCGACGCCAACAAAGCAGTAGTTGAGAAGGGTGTGCCAGCCATTGCCGAGGCCAAGAAGCGTCCATCGTCAGAATTGATTGCCCAAGCCACGCTTCCTAGCAAGGAAGAAAACGCTTTCGATTGTGGGGAAGTCATGCCACATTTCCCTGGCGGCAACCGTGCTCTGCTGGAGTTTATTAAGAACAACCTGCGTTACCCCGGCCTTGCTTTGGAGTACGGGGTGAAAGGCCGGGTAATTATGACCGGCAAAATAGACACTATTGGACAGGCGTCAGACTTTAAGCCCTTCAAATACCTACTTAGTTACGACACGTTATATATGAACCGAGTACCTGCGGAGCGTCGTTTGGCCCTGAAGCAGCAGATAGATTCGCTTCTCGGCGAAGAGTGCATCCGTGTCCTCAGCTTGATGCCGAGATGGACACCGGGCAGTTTGTTCGGGAAAACTATGTCAGTAAAATACACTATTCCCATCACTTTCAGACCCACTGATGACGAGCGCCAGACGTATCTCGCTCAGAAACAGGGCGGGCTGCAAGGCCGCATCGCCGGACTGGGTGACGGACACTTGAACATCCGCTTCGTCTCGAGAGACAGCCGCCCTGCCGTTCCTCTAAGCGAACATGACACCATCCTCGTGTTGGTAAATGGCAAGGAAGACCGCGACTTCCTGCAGTATCTGAGCCGAATGCCGAACGACTCATCCGTCTACGACTACTTCTTTTCTAAGAACCAGCTGCTCGTCCGCCAATCGCTTCCATCCAAGGAAGAACAGGCCGTGCTTTACGCTCCTACCCTGTTTGAAGGTCGTGACATCAGGCTGGTGGTGGATTATCTGACGGTGCCATTCACGCCTGTCGCTCAGCTTACGGCAGACCAAATCAAGTCACGCCGCATGGATTATCTGCTGAAAAGCTACCGGGCAGGCTTCAGCCGGGAGAGCAGCAAGGAGTATTATTCGCCCGACCTATACGACACGCCCGTCCGTGAACGCCTCTTCGGACTCCTTGCTACCGAGTATGACAAATGGGGAAGAAGCAAGGATGAGCATTTCGGCCCCGTCGGCAGTGACAGCCACGGCATCTACGTCCCCCTCGTTCGTAACGTGGTGCTGAAGAGCCAGGATGATGCATGGTATGAGGATGGTGAAGTGATGGTCCTTGCCGACGACCCGCGTTTCAACGCACTTGTCGACGACGTCCGGCAGGCTGCCGCCCAGGCAGAATCGTCCATAGTAAGCGGCGACAGTATTGTCAGAATGGCCTTTATCTGCGGCGGAAAAGTCGGGGAAGGGCAGCCGCACGACTTGATGAGCGACATGCAAAGACCGCTGTATCAAAAGGTGAAGGAGAGCACCTTCCATTTTCTGCCCGACGAGGACGCACCGTCCTATTGGTGGGGCGAGGCCTACTACTCCACCACCTCACAACGCCACCTGTGCATGCAGCTGTACTCCGTCGACAAGCTGTACGCTGCCGACTGTCCGGAGCTGCTCAGCAATCGCCGCCACGTGGAAGGGGTAGTGACGGATGAAAAGGGTGCCCCTCTGTCAGGAGCCTGCGTGAACATCAGTTCAAGCAGATCACTTCAGGACGGAGTCATGACCGACAGCAATGGCCATTTCGAGCTTTGGATGCCATTCCCCGATGCCACCATAGGCGTCAATTGTACTGGATATAAATACCATATCGTCCACCCCGCCGACACCACCCTCACCATCCATATGCAGGACGCCACCCTGTTGAAGGACGTCAAGGTAATACCAAAAGAAGCCCCGCTGATGCTCCGCTAAAATGATGACGAGAAAAAAGTTGCTAGTTCGGCGGGATATTCCCGCCGAACTGTCGTATATATAAGTAGAGACAGCTCAAACAGAACATCAGCGTGAATACAGACGAACAGATAGTGGAAGCCGTGAAAGGCGGCAGAGCCAAAGGGCAGAGCCTGATGGTAAGCCGCTATGCGCCGCAGCTCTACGCCATGATTGCCCGTCAGGTGGGCGACGCGATGGATGCCGAGGAACTGACGCAGGACACTTTCCTGCGCGCCTTCAGCCACATAAGCAGCTACGACCCACAGCGGGCTTCGCTCGCCACATGGCTCAGCCGCATCGCCTACCATCTGACGCTCGACTTCCTGAAGCGCCGCCGCCCGCTCATTGTCTCGATAGAGGACACAATGGTCTGGCAGACAGACATCAGCGACGAGCAGATAGAGGCCGAGCTATCCACGGGCAGCGAGGAACGCATACAACGGCTAATGCTGCTGATGGACGACCTACCGCCCGATGAGCGACTGCTTCTGACGCTGTACTATTTCGAGAACCGACAGCTCGACGAATGTGCCTACATCATGGACACCACCTCTCACGCCTTGGCCAACCGCCTCTACCGAATACGCCGCAAACTATACAAACAGCTCCAGAACAAATGACAACATTCAAAGATACCGACCTCCGCGAAGCCCTTCGCCGCAAGTATGCCGACACGCCGCCGATGCCCGCCGACCTGAGCGAGCGACTGATGAAGCTCGGGGATTGCAATTCCCATCAAGCTACGGAAAGACCCAGACGCCGCTACGGGCCCTACATCACGGCAGCCATCGCCGTTGCCGCCAGCATCCTCTTGCTGATAGTGCTTCACCTTGGGAAAGGACAGCCGGAACAGAGACCCGTGATGGCAGAAAAGGTAACGGCTCCGACGGACAGCATACGGCCAATGCAGCATCGACCAGCAACAACTGAGACAACGGAACCTCCCGTCGTGGCCCAAGCTGTTCCCGCCAAGCCACGGACGAGGAAAGCAATGGTCGAGCAGCCACAAAAGCCTAATGCCGACTCCGCCTCAGCAGCCGATGAACTAGCCGACTGCATTGCCCGCCTTGAAGCTGAGATGGAGAACATCGACGACAGCGTCAGCGCGGCACACTTGGAACAGCTCATCGCCGCCGATGCCCGTCTGCAGCAGATGGTCTACCGCATCGTAGGCAAACAGACGGAACAGGCTTTGAACGAGATGGAGAAAGACAGTACTGCCAACTATATCAACTTCTAAAACGAACAACAGCAAAATGAAAAAGCAATTATTGATAACAGCCCTCCTGCTGATGCCCGCAGCGTGGCTTCACGCTCAGGAGAACAAGCATGCCCAGGCCATGCGCACGGCATTTGTTGAGACGATATACGGCAAATTCCCGAAGAACATTGAGGCCAAGTTGAAGAGCATGAACGAAGACTCGCTCACCGTGGCCCGTGGCGAATGGGGCTGCCTGGACGGCGGCGGACTGGTGCCCAAGGAGAAAATCCACGTGGTGACACTCTCGAAAAGCAAGTCAAACGTCACGGCATCCATCGGCCCGCTCTACCTCGACGGCCACCGTTTCTCCTTCAATCAGGTGCCCGATGACCCTACGCTGCCGCTGCGCCCCATGCTCGATGCCTTCGACAAGCAGGCTCCCTTTGCGAACAGCTACTACAGTTACACGGCAGGCGACGAGCAGGCCATCTTCCCAGGTGTCAAGATTGCCTGGGGCGAGCACGGAGAGACGTTCCCCTTGCAACTCCACCCGTCGATGAACGCCCGCATCATCAGCTTCAAGGACGCCGACGGTTTCCGCTCCACCTATCTGCTCTCGTGGATGGACACAGAGCTAACCGATGGCGACACCAAGCACAAACGCTATCTGGTGGAGGGCATCATCTACGAGTTCCATTGCCCCAGAATTGACAGCAAGCCGCAAGTGAAGTCATACGACCCCGACGAATACCTGAACAGGACGAACACAGGACTGGGCGTGGCACACAATATGGTGTGGGACATCAAGAAAAACTCTCCAGAACGCGCCAAGGCCCTAGAGACCGACACCGTGATGGAGCAGTTCGGCTACAAGTTCCAGGTGATGGTGGCGAACCTCAAAGGCTCGACCGAAATGCCCAACCTCTACACCAGCTACGACGCCCTGAAGGCAAAGGTGCAGCGCATGCTGGACCTAAGCCACACCGCCACCCCGACGGAGCAGCAGGCCATCTGCAACACGCTATATAAAGAAGTAGTCGCCTACCCCTTCAGGCTTTCAGGACGACAAGCCGGAGAGCTGGACTGCATGACTGAAGCATTAGAGGCTGCCGTCGCCGACGACTTGAAGCAGCAGGTGGCCAAGGTGCGCAGGGGTATTAGCATCATGAGGGACCCGACGGTTGAGATAGACAGTCTCAATGAGCGCGATCAGGACTACCTGAACCGCAACTTCTGGAAACTCAGCCACGAGCCCGTGGACTACGCCACGACCGCGTTCACTGCCATTGGCGAGCACTACAGCGGTGACACGCAGACGGGCTATCTTGAAGTGAAGGGCGAGGCCGGCAAGGGCTTCGAGGCCGAGACCACGCTGCGCGACCTGCGCCCGGGCCGCTACCGAGTCTCTGCCGTGGTGCGTGCCGCTGAGGCCGACCGCTCCTTCGCCTATGTCTTCGTCAGGACGGGTAACACCGACCGCGGTGACTTCACAACCAAGGAGATTCCTGCCATGGGCAAGACGGGCGGCAACGTCTGGTTCTCGGCCCTCAGCCGCTTCGAGCAGCGTGCCGGCAACAAAGAAGCGGTCTATGCGCTCGACATCAACAAGGCCACGGCCAATGCCGGTCAGGGCTACGGCTGGAACCGAATCTGGCTCAACGACGTCACCGTCTACGACAATGGCGAGCTGACCTACGGCGTCACCACCCGCCCCAATCCCGAATATAACGGCGGCTGGTTCTCCGCCTGCGACTTCATCGTAGAAAGAGTCGGGGAGTAGTAATATATCATTTTACATAAAGGTTATGATTAATAGACATGAGTAGGTTTTAACACCCCGGGTAGAGCAACGCTCAAGTGCGGTTTATTGTCTAAAGGAAAAATAAAATGAACGATTGCCCGTTTCATGTGTATGCTGTCAAAACAAAGCAAAACAATGAAAAGTATGAAACGGACAATCTTCACCCTGCTGGCAACCGTTATGATGACGGTCGGGGCCGGCGCACAGGAAGCTGAACTCGCAGAGTTTAAGTCTACCAACCTCTGGCTCCTCGATTCCGTCAAAGTTGACAGCATGTACAACTACTGGGATGCCTACGTCCAGGCCCACCCGAAAGAGGAACTGGCGTGGCGCAAGCTCTTCGAGGTGTGCAGCAACCAAGAATACAGGCTGCGAATTAAGAACTGGGAGGAAGGTATTGCCTTGCATGGCAAACGAGTGTTGCCTTTGCTGGAACGCATGAAGGCGGCCATCCCCGGCACCTACCAATACTACTATTGTGCCCACGAAGGCGGCTATCCTATGCCGTTGGAAACTCAGCACGCCTTGGCCGACTCCGCCATTGCCCTGCTATCAGAGAAAACCATTGCCAGCGACTATGAGCTGTGGGTTCAGGGCCTGATTGTCAGGCGCGACACCCTCAAGTTGACGCAGGTCCTGACCCGCTACTATGAGAGCGGCCAATATCCCGAAGAGGCGTTGCAGTATCACTTCAACGAGCTACAAGGCATGGACGAGGGCGGCCTCTACATCGGTGCCCATGAGGGCGACATCATCGGCAAGCTCATCTTGCAACTCGTATTAGGCGTACATCGCGACAAGGTGCTCTACGACGAAAACGCGGCCATGAATCCCGACTATCTCAAGGCGGTGTTCCGCAACATCGGCATCCCCTTCAACGACCAGACGTGGGACCAGCTGCACGCCACGATATGGCAGGAGAAGACCCTGACGGCCATCATGCGCTACATCTTCGACCACTCCCAGCGGCCCGTCTACCTCTCTGCACACAACATGCAGCAACTCATCCTTGGTCAGGGACTGCCCGACGAGCTGAAGGCCTGCCTCTACAACGAGGGACTTACCATGCGCTACTCGGCTGAGCCTTACGACAACCGCAGCGTGAAGCGCCGCAACATCGAACAGCGCTACCGCCTGGAGTACCTGCGCATGTCGTTTCACCCCCAGCCTAAGAAAGACACCCGCCGCTTCAGCTTCCCCGTCTTTGCCTACGCCATGAACTACATGCGCCTGCTACACGATCAGCTGCCCTACTACAAACAGCACAACCGCGAGCGCTACTATTGGCTGCGGGAAATCTTCGCCGACATTATCTGCCAACTGGATGCGATGAACATCGACGTTGAAGAATACAAAGCCTATCTGCTATGAGCATCTTCCACCTGAAACCTTTGCGCCTACTCGCCGACGAGGAGCTGATGGCACGGGCAGCGGCAGGCAACGACAGGGCTTTCGAGGAGCTGTACCATCGCTATGCCCGAAGGCTGAAGGGATTCTTCTTCCTGCAGTTGGGCGGCGACGAGGAGCTGGCTGCCGACGCCACGCACGACGTGTTCCTACGCGCTTACGAGGCTCGAAGCCGCTACCGGGAGGGGCGCAGCGTCAGCACGTGGCTCTTCACCATCGCCTTCAACCTCTGCCGCATCCGCTAGCGCAGCAATGGCTACGAG
>JAEEGJ010020575.1_pt1 | contig 14325 bp, 9 predicted proteins | sample 8958761 | NCBI WGS metagenome assembly JAEEGJ01 (sample SAMN16246546, study PRJNA631951) | gut metagenome | biome: gut microbiome; feature: rumen; material: RS-attached | host: Bos | place: Iran: Karaj | collected 2018-10 | reverse complement strand
TTCACCACGCGCTGCAAGTCGTCGAGGGTCTTCATCGCCTCATCGTTCACCTTGGTGATGATGAATCCCTTGGTGATGCCGGCTTCTTGCATCTTGCCCTTGCTCACCTTGATGACCTCGAGACCGTAACTGATGTTGTGCTGCGACTTCTGTGCCGAACTGATTTCCTTCAGGTTCACACCCAGAACGTCGAGGTCGGCGGTGCGCACCACGTCGGTGTTGCCTTGTGCGTTCTTCAGTTTGGCTGTCATCTCTTTCTTCGACTTGTCGCGCAGGATGCCCACCTTCACGGTGTCGCCGGGACGTTTGTTGGCGAGGATTTCCTGCAGTTCAGCCATCTTCGTCACCTTCTTTCCGTCGATAGACACGATGACATCACCCTCTTGGATGCCGGCGGCCTTGGCAGCGCCATTGTCTTCCACCTTGCTCACATACACACCGTCGTTGGTGCCCAGGTCTACGTCGATGCCCTTGGCTTTCTGTGCGTCGATATAGTTGTGTACGTCTTGTCCTACGATAGCGAGGAGAGCCCTCTGCACGGTGCCATACTCACGCAGGTCGCTCACCACCTTGTTCATGATGGTAGTGGGGATGGCGAATCCATATCCTGAGTAACTGCCGGTCTGTGAGTAAAGCATGGCGTTGATGCCCACCAGTTCGCCGTTGGTGTTGACGAGTGCGCCACCGGAGTTTCCGGAGTTGATGGCAGCATCGGTCTGGATAAACGACTCCACACCATTGGCATACAGCGACCTGGCCTTGGCGCTCACGATACCTGCCGTGACGGTGGAGTTGAGGTTGAAGGGGTTGCCTACGGCGATGACCCATTCTCCCACCTTCAACTTGTCGGAATCACCGATGGGAAGGGTAGGCAGGTTCTTGCCGTCGACCTTGATGAGGGCGAGGTCGGTGGTCTTGTCGGTACCGATGATGCGGGCACCGAACTCCCTGTTGTCGTTGAGGGTGACGGTAATCTCGTCGGCGCCGTCGACAACGTGGTTGTTGGTCACGATATATCCATCGGCAGAGATGATGACACCCGAGCCGCTGGCCTCACGTGGCGGTGTCTGCACCTGTCGGCGCTGCCTGCCACCGCTGCCTGGGTTTCCGAAGAACCCGAATGGGTCGCTGAAGAAATCGTCCCAGGGGTCTTGGGTCTCTACTGTGCGTGTCTGTGAGTTGGTCCTCACCTTGATGTGAACTACTGCTGGCACGGCTTTCTCTGCCGCGTACGTCAGGTCTACTAATCCAGCGGGTTCTGCCGACCAGCCGCTCAGCGAGATGGTGAGCGCTGCGGCGCAAACCGCTGTCTTCAGAATGGTGTTGCTTTTAATCATCATAATGATAGTATTGAATTGTTGAATTGTTTCCGTAATAATGGATATAGATATCGCATCATTCACAATCGTAAGAGATGCAAAAATCGAGCCATTTCTATCATATTTGCTTGCAAAAATAGGAGCAAAAAATGTGAAACGGCTCTTTTTGTATAATATTTTGTCCTCTTTTAACACTAACAATCGCCATGTTAACGTAGCAAAGTTAGTTTTCAACAAAAATTTACTTTTTTTTATGACAATGAGCGCAGGAAGCGTAACTTCATAAACCTCCAACCTTAAATCTCAAATCTCAAATCTCAAACCTTAAACCTTAAACCTCCAACCTCCAACCTAAAACGCATCCAGCAGAATAAATGCTGCCCAATAGTATGGGTCGTCGTAGATGGGCTTCTGGGCTGCTTTTCTGGCTCGTTTCTGCCGTGAGGAGATGGCGTGGCGGCGTGAGCGGTTGCCGTTGTCGGTGGGTGTCATCGTGCGCAGGTCGTGTTGTGCCTGCCGGAGCGCCTCGTGGGCATCCATACCCTGCAGCAAGTATCCGTAGAAGAACGACATCAACTGTCGTGTGGCCACGTCGTCGACTTTCCACAGTGTAATCAGCAGACTCTTTGCCCCCGCCTTCTTCAGTCCTCGTTGCAGTCCGAATACCCCGTCGCCGGTAATCTTGCCTAGGGCTGTCTGACAGGCGGAGAGAACGAGCAGGTGGGTGCCGCGCAGGTCGAGCACGGAGATTTCCTTTGCGGTAAGCACCCCATTCTCGTGTTCCATCGTCTCCTCTTCGCCGGTGAGCGTCTCGTTGGCGCCGGCAAAGAGCAGTCCTGACCTGAGGAGCGCCTGGTCGGGTGCGTCCATCTCATCATACATGGCGAGGAACGCCACTTTCTCGTTAAGCCCGCCTTTCCTCACCTCGCTGTCGGTCCAGTAGAACCCATGAGTGGCGATGTGGATGATTGAGGGAGCGTGTCCGGAGAGTTGCTTGAAAGCGGTTTCCGAGGCATCGGCGCCGATGTAGAGTGATGTAGGTATTTGTTGTTCGCTGAAGTTGCGTGCTATTTCCTCTGCCTCCTTCTTCGTTCCAGGCAGATATTTCGCCGCCCGTTTCTTCTTGTGTTGTCCGCTTTTTGTCGCGTCGTCGTAGGTGATGCCGCCGAAAACGACTATCGACGGATTCTCCTTCGGCTGTTGCCGTTGGAGTGCCAGTTCGCGTGTCGACGAGAGGCGGTAGAGGGTCCAGTGGTCGCCCACGAGTTCACCGTTGTCCTCCCAGTGGGGCAGTGATTCGATGCCGATGTTGTAGAGTTCTCCTGCTGGAGAGAAATACACCCGTGTGGCCTTGTCGAGGTAGGGCGCGAGGGGTTGCCAGATGAGCCGTGAGAGTTGGCTGGTATTGTAGAGTTTGTTGGCCTCTATCGCTTTGATTTGGCTGGAGTTGGTGAGCGGCACCCATGTGGGTTGTGTGGTCCTGGAGGTCATCACGAATGCCCCGTATTGCTCGAGCCCGTTGTTGTCTTTGTAGCAGGCAAACTCTATGGCTACGTCTTGCGGCTTCAGATGTCTTACGACGTCTTGCCATCCTATGACCAGCGATTTGGTGTAGTTGCCGTAGGTCTTCGACCTTTTCACCAACCTTCGTTCCTGATGGGTGATGGCGCGCTGCAGAGAGTCGATGTTCACATTGCGCTGGCTGGGAGGCAGTTCTTGCATCCTGATGAGCAGCGCCCTGTTGGCTTGCAGCGCCTGGTATGCACTGATCATCGTAGAGTCGCTGCTCTCCATGAGCAGGTTGGTCATTTCCAACTCGCTGTTCAGCAACAGTCCCTTAGCCAGCAGCGTGCCGTTGAGCGCGCTGCCCACCATGCTGGGGGTGGGGTGGGCTGAGGTAAGGAGCAAGAGGGTGTTGGTGAACCATGGCCTTACGCGGTGCCAGAATCTGTCGCGTTCCGACGGGGTGAGGTCGGCGAAGGTGTGCATCACGTTGGTGGTATAGCGCTCCGTGGCTTTCAGCGCATAGTAGTCGGCGGAGTCGGTTTGCTCGTTGGCGGTGAAATAGATGGCCATCTTGCACATGGAGTGGGCGTAGGAGATGTGGTTCTCGCCGAGCAGCCTAAGTCGGAGGTTCATCGCCAGGCGGCCGTAGTTGATGGCCTCTTCGGTGTTGCCGAGGGCGTAGTGGTAACTGGCGATGTTGCTCACCGACTCAGCGTATTCGGGGTGGTTCTCGCCGAGCGCCTCGTAGCGTGTCTCCATGGCCTGGGTGCCATATCGCATGGCCTGTGCCAGGTCGCCCTTTTTCATGTAGTAGTCGGCGAGGTTGCTCAGCGTGGTGGCATAAATGGGATGTTTCTCGCCGAGCAACTGTCGGCGCAGTTGCAGTGCCTCTGTAGCCCGGCTGATGGCTTCGTCGTATTGTCCGAGATAATAATGGTATTTGGAAATGTTGTTGAGCGACTCCGCATAGTCGGTGCTCATCTCGCCTTTCACCCGTCGGCGGATGTCGAGGGCTTCCATGCCCAGGGTGAGCGCCTTCTCGTAGTTGCCCAGCCGTGAGTGGTATCCCGCGAGGTTGCTCACCGAGTTGGCATATTCTGTGCTCTCCTTGCCGAAGATGGCGGCGCGCAGTTGCATCGCGTCTCTTCCCAGGCTCACCGCCTTGATGTAGTTTCCCGAGTAGGAATGGTAGCGGGCGATGTTGTTAAGCGACTGTGCGTATTCTGCCGACAGCGTGCCGGCGAGTTGTTCACGCAACTGCATGGCCTCTGTGCCCAGTCTGATGGCCCCGGCATAGTCGCCGAGGTGGGAATGATAGCCGGCGAGGTCGGAGAGGCACTGCGCATACTCCATGGTGTGTGTGCCCGAATGTCTCTTCCATGCATCGAGGGCTTTCTCTCCGCATTCCTTGGCCATGACATACTGCCCGTCGTCCGACAGCCTCTTGGCCCGCTCCATGAGTGTCTGTGGGTGGAGCGAGTCGGTTGGGGCCGACGTGGCAGGCGACTGTGGCGATGCGTTGCTGCAGAGGCACCATGCCGCCAAGAGCAAGGCGATGATTCTTCGGATGGTCACTACTTCAGGTCGAGTTTGTCGATGACGTCTTTAGAGATATAGTCGGCAGGTGCCTTGAGGGTGGTGATGACCCACGACCGTGTGATTTCGTTCCAGTCTTGTCGCTGCACCACCTGCCAACTGCGTTCGAGCAGTCCGATATCTTTCTTCGTCATTTCCTTACGGCGTTTGTAGTCGGCCTTCCAGTTGGCACGGTATTGGTCGGTCACCTCGCAACTCTCCTTGATGTCGATAGCGAGTTTATACTCACCGGTTCCCCAGCAGTCCTTGAAGTTGTCTTTCTCGTCGCGGAATCCCATATATGAGCGGGGCACGATAAAGCATTCGCCGGAAACCTTGTAGCGGGGCGCGTCGTCGCCGTGGCGTACATAGCGCAGGAACCCGTCGCTGTCGAGGAGGTCGGGCGAGACGGGGATGTTGATTCTGAAGGCTCCCAGCACCTGGTCTTTCTGCAACTGCACGATTTCATTCATCCACGACGACGACAGTTCGAGTTCCATGGCCAGCGTGAAGTTCTTGCGTTCCTCGAAGGAGTAGGGGATGCTGAGTTGGGTGTTGGGGAGGTTGGAGTGTTCCGGACTGAGGATGAGCGTGTCGAGCACCAATTCGAACTTCGAGTGGTTGATGATGCGGTAGAGTTTGGTGCGGTCGATGTGGAACGACGCGTAGAAGAGGGTGTCGTCACCTTCCACCCTCATGCATCCTATGCCGTCGAAGCGCATGCCCTTGGGGTCCATGGCACCGTCGAGTGAAGGGGCATCGTAGAAGTCGCTCATCTCCGACACCGTGGTGATTTTTGTCTGGAATACATTTTCTTTCATCACTGCCTCTTCCCATTCCTTCTTATGGCGGGAGTTCTTGGTGAGGAGCGAACCGATGGCGTTGACGCCCATGTCGATGAAGGCGCTGACGTATCCGCCGGCGATGCCTTTCACGGCTCCTGCCCCGGCAGAGAAGAGGTCGCCGAGGTATCCGCGTGAACTGTCGCGCTCGTCGTTGAGTTTGCTGAGTTCGCTTCCCAACTCGTCGCTGGTGTATACGAAGGTTTTGTAGGTGACGGCCTGTGCCTTTGCGCCCAGTGTGCATACGCAAGAGAGGATGAGGGCAATGGCTGTCTGTCTGAGTCGTTTATTCCCACGCCATAAAAGTGGAAAGGATGTGGTTAATGATGTCATTCGGATAAGTATTTTTGTGAAGGATTGATATTCGATTTGCAAAGATAGTGCAAACCGAGTGAAAAGTACCAAAAAAACAAAATTTTTTTGGTCTTTTCCGAGGTGCAGCCTATCTTCGCCGCGCAGCGGCAAAGATAGTGCAAGGTGAGTGAAAAGTACCAAAAAAGGGAATCAAGGGGACAGGTTTGATTCCTTCGACCGCCATAAATAACACAAACCCCGAAAGAAGGAAAGACTTTCGGGGTTCATGATTCCAAATCAAATGGCTTATACTTTAATACTTTAATATCAGATATTGGAAGGGAGAAAGGACAATAGTCTTCTCTAATTTGATGTCTTTGTCGGTCATCATGTCCTTCGCTCCATGACCAATCCATTTTTCAGGGTTCTGAGCCGTCTTCTCCTCATTACGTACATTGACAAGCACGAGGAAATGCTCTTTGCCGTCAGTCTTTTCAAACACCAATACATCAGGGTCAGCGTAGGTGGTCAACTCTCCTTTCCGCAGCGCCGGATGCTCATTGTATAGACCAATCAGTTTTTTGTATTCCTGATAAATCTCGGGCTTGGCACTCCAATCTACCGGTACATACTTGAAGAAATTGATAGGTTCGGGATAGCCTACCTCCTGCGAACCATATATGAGTGCGCCACCATGTGGGAAAATGCTGGCCACATAGGCTGCCATGGCTCCACGGTCGTTGGTGAACTGAACACAAGGCTCTTTCTCGGTGGCATGGTCGTGGTTGGTGGTGAAGCGGAGTTTTACCTTCCCGGCAGGCAGACTGTCGTATTCAGCCTTGTCGGCTGCTATCAGGTCTGATGCGGGTGCGCCATTAAATACTTTTACCAATGAGTCCTTGTAATCCCATCCATAGTTCATGTCGAAACCGCCAATGGTGAAGTTATCCGGACGCTTGCCTTCTGCCAACATCACAATCTTCCGTTTGCCGGCAGCAGCACGGAGTTGGTCGATAGCATCTTTCCAGAAGTCGGCAGGTACACCATCCGCCACATCGCAGCGGAAACCATCGATGCCTACATCGACAATCCAGAACTTCATGGCGTCGATCATGGCCTTCCTCATGTCCTCATTGTCATAATTCAGGTCTGCCACATCATACCATTCCCAGGGGCGTGGATGAATGATGGTGTCGGTCTTTTCATCGTGGGTATACCAGTCGGGATGTTCTTTAACCCAGGGATGGTCCCATGCAGTGTGATTGGCCACCCAGTCGAGAATAATGCCCATGCCTTTCTCATGACAAGTGTTGGTAAGATTCTTAAAGTCATCGATGGTGCCGAATTCCGGGGCGATGGCCTTGTAGTCGCTGATGCAGTAGGGCGAGTTCTTCCCTTTTTCTATGCCGATGGGATAGATGGGCATCACCCATATCACATTCACACCCAGATCGCGGATAGAGTCAATACGGCTGGCTACCGCATTGAGAGAGTTTTCGGAAGCGAACACACGGGGGTTCACCTGATACATGGCAATGTCTGCAACTGCCGGCATTTCAAAAGCAGCATCATTTTCCTTTGGTGGCTCGCAGGAAACGGCAATTGCTAAAATGAAGATGGATAAAAGAAGTTTTTTCATAAAAAATAGAGCATAAAAAATTCGATTACAAAAATAAGGGAAAAAACAACTGCAGATTTTCAAATCGCAATAAATCTGATTGTTACCTTGTGCAAACGATTGAACAGAGAGACGCGAATATGCATATGATGCAATAAGTAAAAATACCACTTGATTGTCTCAACCATTTACCGCAAACTTCAGAACTCTTTTCTATTTGCTGTAGTTGAGTTAAAAAGAGCATAGAATATGTTTGCAGAATCCAAAAAAATATTATATTTGCAGCGCAAGAATTCTAAACCATTTTACAATATGAAAAGATTATCACTGGCTATTGCCTTGCTGTGCTCCACTATGATGCTGTCGGCACAGGAAACCATCAAAGTCAACTATCAAGGAGCAAGACCCACCATCAGCGATTTTGCTTGGGCTTTGCTTTCCAATTATGTGTGGAACGAAGAAGATGACGTTCTCGATGAATCGACAAATGCAGCCAAGCAGGCTTGGACAAATTATCGCAAGGGTATTCCGCTCGAAGAGGGCGATAAGATTACCGTCGACCAGAAAAACGGATACGCCGTCTATGAGTCTTGTGATGGGAATGATTGTTTGATTGTGGAGATGTGCTATTGGAACGAGTCCGACCAGAAGCACAAACTATTTGCCTACAATGTGAAATGCTACAGGGATGGTGCTTATTCGCCAGGCCAGTTTGACGGTCTCCTTTTCTACCGCTACAACAATGCCACGAAGAAGATGACCTCTTGTGAGGCTCCTGGCTTTGAGGTGGAGTTTGGTACTGAAGACGGCGCCTGGGTCTGCTACGATCTGCCGCGTGTCGGCAAAAACATCATTTACACAGAGTGGAAAGATAACAAGAAGAAGAGGCAGAAGACTCTGAAATGGAATGGACGCAAGTTCAGTTTCTAAGTTTCAACCGCTTCATTATCTCAACCATTTGCAGCCGTCTTAACACGGTCTGTTTGGAGGTTTGAAGAAGATTTACTATCTTTGTTAATAGAAAGAGCGGGTTGTTGAGATACAAGTTCCCCATTCTCTTCCCCGAAGATGCTATGGTGTAAAAGGGTAGCACCTTGCTCGCTCTTTCTCTTTTCTCTTTTCTTTTTTCTCATCGTGTTAAGCGGTGTTTTTTCCCTGATATCAGATAATATTTGGTGTGGGATATCGTTATTTTAGAAAAAGACACACATGAAGAAGTATTTTGTTTTGTTAATGATGGCCTTGTTCGTCTCGTCGGCGATGAAAGGTCAGGAACAAGTGGGAACATTCTCGCTGATACCGAAAATCGGCGTTAGTCTGGCCAATTTGTCGGGAGAGGAGATATATTATAATAATGCGGAAATTCCTGCCAAAGGGAAATACAATGCCCGGTTTGTGGGAGGCGTGGAAGCCGTTTACCAGATGCTGCCCATGACAAGCATATCTATCGGAGTGGGCTACGTACAGCAGGGATGCCGGTTCTCTGACCTTGAGGTTGGCAACCCCGAGACCATTTCGGAGAATTGGGACGATGTTCGCTCCAGGTTGGACTATATCCAGTGCCCGCTTACCATCAACCAGTATATAGCGGATGGACTGGCCGTGAAGGCAGGTATCCAATTGGGGTTCCTCCTCAATTCGGACTATTCTTTTTCGCTCACCCCCATCAAGCATTTTCCTGATGGCTCGATAGAGTATGGAAAGACCGAGGACATGACGATAGACCAAAAAGACGTGATGCGCTCAGTGGATGTCTCTATCCCCGTAGGTCTTTCGTATGAGTATCTCAATGTGGTGCTCGATGCCCGTTATCATTTCAGCCTGACTGATATCTATAAGGACAAGTCGTGGCCTTCAGAGAAAAACAAGGTGTTCACTATCACTGTGGGATATAAGTTCAATCTTTAGAAGCGGTCAAAGGCAATCAAAGTGACCTGTTTACTTGATTTTTATCAAAAAAAGGAAATATTTTATCCCAACAGACTTTAAAATCCGATAAAAATAACTAAATTTGCATGGTCGTAGAGTGAATTCGCTACTTTGTATTTGCACCACCAAGGTAAGTGAAATTATCAAAACGACTAATGACCGATGTAACAAATTGTTGCTTAGGGAATTATAAGTATTTTAAACAAAGTGGTGCTCAATTTGAAAATTATGAAAAAGATAATTTTATTGGCTGTTGTCGCAATGATGGCAACAGTAAGTGTGAATGCACAGAGAACTTTCGTCAAGCCGATGGTTGGTGCAACCTTTTCAAACGTAACGTCAGTAGACGACACTAAATATAAAGTAGGTGTTGTAGGTGGTTTGGAGGTTGGCTATCATGTGACTGACCCAATTGCCTTGAGTGCAGGTCTTTTGGTGTCCATGCAAGGATGTGCCCTTAAGGACAATGAAATCGTTAAGGATGTAAAAACCACCTTAACCTATTTGAATGTTCCCATCCTGGCCAACTATTATGTTGCTCCTGGATTTGCCATCAAGGCTGGTATTCAACCAGGTTTCCTTGTGGGGCAGAAAACGAAAGGCTCTGAAAGAATCTCAGGAGAAGGCAGTTGGAATGATTTTGAAGATTCTGAAACAGATGGTTTGAAGAAGTTCGACCTCTCTATTCCTATTGGCTTGTCTTATGAATTTTCCGATTTCATCATTGATGCCCGTTACAACCTCGGTTTGACGAAGATCATAGACGACCGTGAAATATTTGAAGATTCTAATAAAGCCAAGAACAGTGTCTTCATGCTGACCGTGGGCTATAAGATTTCTTTCTAAAACCTATAGTCAGGAGTGCGAGCGTCTCCGCCCGCATCAACTATACCAATGGCGACCTCGTCTGCATCTACTGCAGGCGAGGTCGCTGGCTTTCCAGAGGATACATGAATTGAAATCTCTATTGCGGGCGAGGTCTTTCATACACATCAATCTACAGACTTGTCAATCAAGGATAGGTGCTTCATAGACGAAGAATTCATAGACAGCCCCCTTGGGTCCCAATGAATTTTTGCCCAATATGAGAAATTTAAAGTGCTCTATTGGGCTTTTCATTGGTTTAATCGTAACTTTGCAGCGCAAAAAGTCGAATAGAACAAATCAGAATCAATATTATTAACATTTGCATAATATGAAAAAGATGCTATTGATGGCTGTAACCGCCATATCGTTTACGATGAGTGTTAACGCTCAGGATGATGCATTGCAACCCTATTTTGAGTTAGACCAACTCCCACAACTGATCAATATTATGCCGCCTCCTCCTGCTTTCGACAGCCCGGAGTTTGCCAACGATGTGGTGCGCTATGGATGGGGTAAGCAGCAGCGACAGGATAAAGAACGCGTGGAACTGGCCATTGCCGATGCGGAATGGGACGACCACACCAAACTTTATGCACAGTGGAAAGATGCTTTCGGACTGGAGATTACCGAGACCGGAACACCCGAAATATGGAAACTGATGGAGACTAGCCTTGCCACTACCGACCCCATGCGTAAGGAGATCAAGGCATTTTATCATCGCCAGCGTCCTTTTGAGCGTTTCGACGACGCCATGCCGTCCCATGAGGAAGACGAATTGCGCGGTGAGGGCAGTTATCCCTCGGGCCATAGCCTTCGCGGATGGGGCATCTCACTGCTCTTGGCTCAGATAGCCCCCTCACGTGCCGATGAAATCTTCAGCCGTGGCTGGGACTACTGCAACAGCCGTGTTATCGTGGGTGCCCACTGGCAGAGTGATGTTGATGCCAGCCGTACTGCTGCCAGCATCGGCTTCTGTGCTTTGCAGGGCAGTGAAGCCTTCATCGCACAGATGAAGAAGGCACAGCAGGAGTATCAGGAGAAGACCGGCAGTGCGGGCATGCGCACGGTCGTTGCTCCCGACAATCAGTCGTCTGCCCGTATCTACCCCATCGATGGCACAGCCGTTGACGAGAACGTTAATGGTATCATTATTGAGGAAGGAAAGAAAAAGTGAAACCATGAGGTGGTCACTCAATGAGTAATCAAGGAGGCAGTCGGAAGATTGCTTATAAGAGAACGATGAAAAATGGCGCGGAATTACACATTCCGCGCCATATTTTAGTGTAAAACTATTGAATTGAGTTACTTCCATTTGACCAGCAGGTCGGTGAGCGGCTTGGCGGTTTCCTGGGCAATTTTGTCGATAAACTGCTGTGCCTCTTTCTCGTCATAAGGCTCTCCGAGGTCATTGGTGAAGGTCTTTTTCCCGTCCTTCTCTGTCACGGTAAACAGTTGATTGAAGCCCTCATATTCTGTCTTCTCATAATAGGTGGTCTTTTCGCTGTCCTTGATTACCAGCGCATCACCCTGGAATGATAGTTCCTGTCCTTCGCAGACGGGCACTCCGTCAAAATTGTCGATGTCTTTCATGTCTTTGTAGAAAGAGAGGAGCAGTCCATCCTTACCGTCTTCAGAAATCAGGAAGACATAGTCGCCGGCAAGAGCGTAGTGGGCGATTGGCTTATCCTCGCCGATAGACATCTCCCACAGTGCTTGAATGTCCTCCAGGTGCGCCTGGATATTGCTCTCTGCCGCAGACACAAGGGCAGTGTCGGGTGCAGCATAGGCGGGTTGATCACTGGGTTGGGCTTTCTCCGGGGCTTTGTTGGTGCAGGAAACGAATACCAGGCCCAAAGCCATCATGGAAAACAAAACGGTTTTTACGAATACTTTTTTCATTGTTTTTATGGATTAATGATAATGGCTGAAAGAATACGAAGAATTAGTTACAAAGATATGTAAAGAATCGTTTTCTTGCATATAAAATGCGCATGCTTTTGTCTTTATTTTTCCATAATTCACATTATTTAACCGAATGAATCTTACAGGTAACTATTCTGCGAATCTATAAATGAAGTAATGCGCGGTGAAGGTAGGCTACGGTTCGGAAAAGAAAACAAAAACTTTGTTATTTGTTTTGCTTTTCGCTCACCTTGCACTACCTTTGCACTATCTTTTATGGTGCTTGTCTATCAAAGGCACCTTTTGGCTACTTAACACCACCGACTATGAGAAGAAATCATTTCCTCAGCATGTGCCTCGCTTCGTGCTTGGCCATGCTCTCCACTGGCGCCATGGCACAGGCCCTTTATACCACCGATGCCCGCGATACCTACCAGGTGGGCGAGACAGTGTCGATTAAATATGAGGGCGCACAGGCCGGCGACCGTATCATCATCTACCACAACCTCTCCATCCTGCCTCTGGCAGAAGCCCTCGACGTGGTACAGGCCGAAGGGGTGTATGATGTGCCCCCCGTGCTGCAGCCGGGCAATTATACCGCGCTCCTTGCCAGGGGAGCAAGCGCATTGGCACGCCTCGACTTCCGTATGGCCGACTTGTCGATAGAGGCACCCCGTCGCATTATGGTGCTCTCCGACATCCATGTGATGAGTCCCGACCTTGTGATCGATCCATCGAGTGAGGCCTTCGCGAAGATGACGGCAGGCGATAGGAAATTGTTGAAATACAGTTACGAAATATTCCAGACCTACTGCGACACTATCCGCGCCCTCAGGCCCGACCTCGTGCTCATTGCCGGCGACCTCACCAAGGATGGCGAACTGCTCAGCCATCAGGCAGTGGCTGCCGGACTGAAGCAGTTGCTCGATGAGGGCATCCCCACACTCGTCGTTCCCGGCAACCATGACATAGAGTGCAAGATGGGAAGGGTATACGACTACAACGGGTCGCATGCGGCAGAAAACATCACCATAGAGCAGTTTGCCGAAATCTACCACGACTTCGGCTATGACGGCACGACGGAGCGCGACCCCAACTCGCTCTCCTATGCCTGCGAGCCGTTCCCCGGTCTTGTGGTCATCTGCATCGACGACAGCCGCACCCCGTCGAAGGGCGATACGGGCTATGGCGAGGCGGAGTTCGGGCGCATCATACAGCCCACCCTCGACTGGGTGATAGAGAAGGCCGATGAGGCAGCGAAACAGAACAAGAGGGTGTTGGCAATGATGCACCACCAGATGCTGGAGCATTTCAACGGCCAGTTGTCGTTCTTCGAGTCGGCGGTGACGGAGCATGGCGACAGCATCGCCCGCATCTTCGCTGCCCACGGCATCAAGGCCGTGATGACAGGACACATGCACGTGCCCAATGTGGCTAAGATGTGGAGCGTCGACAGGCAAGACTCCATCTACGACATCAACTCGGCTTCTACCATCTCTTATCCCAGTCAATACAGGATGTTGCTCTTCGACGATAACCTGACGCGGATGGACGTGGTGACACGGACGGTGAACAGCACCCCCTCGCTGGCAAATCTCCAACTTGCCGCCCGCGAACAGATACGTGTCACGCTGCCCGAGACCGTGAGGAGACTCACCACCACCTACCGTGCCACGCTCGACCAGATGCTGCAGCAGTTCAGTGGCATACCTGAGTTCGACAATGCCATCAGCGACATCCCCTCCGACAACGACGAGTTGGCTGCCCTTGCCTACGAGGCGTTTGGCAATACCTTGGAAAAGGTGGTCTTCACCTCGGCAGAGGGCAACGAGAACCTGAAGGGTGCCGCCGAAGTGATACTCCAGCAACTGAAGACAGACTGTGCGAAGGCCTGTGACCTCATCTTCGACAACCAGAACGCAGACACGCGCGCCTTCCTCACCACCATCCTTCAACTGATGGTCATGGAGAAGGCAGAGCCGATGGTGAAGAGCATGCTGAGCGACGTGTCGTTCCTCGGCACAGCCGACGAGAATCAGACCGACGACCTCTACCTTACCATCCGCCTCACCGACGACCAGAGTGGCATCCATGCCATATCACCCGACGAGGAGAATGCCTCCGCCACGGTCTATACCATCACCGGCATGCCCGTTTCCGGCAACACCTCTACGCTGCCCAAGGGCATCTATGTGAAGCGCCAGGGAAACAGCGTGAAGAAGGTGCTTGTGAAATGAGATTTGAGATTTGAGGTTTGAGATTTATCATGCTTTGCATGATGAACATCGGCTGCGCCTCGGCAAACCGAAAGTAAACTCTCGTTTGCATTCGGCTTGCACGATGTTTGAGATTTATCATGCTTTGCATGATGAACATCGGCTGCGCCTCAGCAAACTGAAAGTAAACTCTCGTTTGCATTCGGCTTGCACGATGTTTGAGATTTATCATGCTTTGCATGATGAACATCGGCTGC
>JAEEGJ010020574.1_pt1 | contig 14325 bp, 12 predicted proteins | sample 8958761 | NCBI WGS metagenome assembly JAEEGJ01 (sample SAMN16246546, study PRJNA631951) | gut metagenome | biome: gut microbiome; feature: rumen; material: RS-attached | host: Bos | place: Iran: Karaj | collected 2018-10 | reverse complement strand
CAATATTTCGGAATGTGCAGTTATCGAAAACGATGGCCTCAAGACAGAACTTCCAATCAGAAAGGATCTTATATCGCTCATCATAGGGATGCTTAACCAGCAACTCCCTTTTGATGAACATAGCTTGATGGGGCAGGCTGCCTCTCATTAAGTCAACTAAGGTGATAGTAGGTTTGTTATGTCCGCTTGGTATGGTAGAGCCGCCTTTAAATACTTTTCCACAGATAATATCCTCTTGATAATCTTTTATGGAATCCAAAATGTCAGGAGCATGGAAACAATCACCAGAATTCATGAAGATACAATAATCACCATGGGATTGAGCCACGCCTTTGTTCATGGCATGATATATCCCACGATCTTTCTCTGAAATCCAGTAGGTGATGTGTTCCTCATATTCTTTTATGATATCTACGCTTCCATCTGTTGAACCTCCATCAATAATGATAAATTCGAATTCGTCATATGTTTGGCATACAACACTTTCTATTGTATGCTTTAACCCTTCTAGATTGTTATAATTGATGGTGATAACAGAGAACCTCATTTGCTTATTTTTTTTGCAAAGATAGTTATTTTTTTTTAAAATAGTGTATGTTATCAGTTATATTTTGTAATTTTGCAGAAAAATGTATGAGATGGAATGATAATATTTTTAGGTTGTTTGATATCTTGCGGTTTCCTTTGGTGATCCTAATTGTGTTTCTTCATTGTAAGGGTACCCCAGTATTTTGTCCAATTGATTGGCAACACTTTGGCGTAATGGATGGTTATACCTTCCTGAGACATTATCTTTCCAACGTCATTTCGTGTGTGTCAGTACCAACCTTTTTTTTGATGTCTGGCTATTTGTTTTATTATCGATTGGACTTTATTTCTTTGAAATTGTATAAAGAGAAAATATTAAGACGCCTTAAATCGCTTCTTGTTCCCTATTTTTTTTGGAATACACTATTTTTGGTAGGTATTATTTTCTTTGAAGTTCGTAATTCTGAGTGTACCAATATGTGGGCTACAGTGACAGCTCTTTTGAAAGATTATGGAGGATGGAGAATATTTTGGGACTGCCAACTGATGGATGGGAAATTTGATATTCCGATTGGTTTTGCGCAGGATAATTCTGCTCCGTTGCTCGTACCTATGTGGTTTGTTAGGGATTTATGGGTGGTATGTATTTTCTCTCCTGCTTTATGGTGGCTAATTAAAAAACTTGGTATTGCTTTTGTAAGTTTGTTGGCTGTATGTTACGTATTCCAGTTTTGGCCATATTTACATGGTATATCTAGTGTTTCCTTTTTTTTCTTCTCACTAGGAATATATATATGTATGCATAGTAATAAAATGGAGATTTTTTTTCAGAATGTAGGTAGGCTTATACTTATTTCGACAAGTCTATTATCTCTTGTTTTGGTGTTCTTAACTGATATCCAATTTGAATACCAGCCCTATATTCTTAGAGGATTTGCAGTCCTGGGCAGCCTGGCAGTACTATATTTAGGTTATATGTGTTTAGGGAGAAAAACTGTTTATTTAGAGAAATTATCAAAAACATCTTTTGTTATATATGCTGCTCATATGGTATTTATTTCAAAATATGTAAATATTCTCATTTATCGTTTGATACCATCAGAAGATGCCGTATATCTAATGTTAAAATATGTCATGGTGCCAATCATTACTATAGTTATCTGCATTATCATTTATGTTACTGTTCGTAAATTTGTTCCAAATATGATTTTATTCCTAAGTGGAGGCAGATAGGCGTAATTATATAACTTTTTGTAGATATGGTGTCCTATGTAGTAGCGATGCTATGCTTATGGAGCAAATAATGGATGCTGCAAAGATGAGTATAGGCCCAATGATATAATGGCTAGCGAGAAATTGAAAAATAGATTGAAATGACAATGCATATTGTATTAAAATATGATGTATAAGGTATATACTCATACTGTATTTATCAGTGAGGGTGATGGCTTGGTGAGAAATATCCTTTGATTTGATTAGTAGGCTCATTGATGATGAATACGAATGCAGGCATATCTATTCTATTTAGTATTTCCGCTATTTGTTCGTAAATTGTGATATGTGGAGCATCCATATAGTTCCATTTATTTGTATAAAGGCATAACGAATGATATGCAACAACCATGAGAGTTGCAATCACACGAATATAAATTATGTTGTTTAATCTAGGCATTATGACAAGAGAACAATCAAATGACTACTGATAATAGTTTGTATAGTATAATATGAAGGCTAATGACTGTTTTTTTTAAAAGACAAGTATGTCTGCGAGAGGAATGTTGGTACACTTTTTTTAATTGTATCCATGAATAGTGTTTGTACAAAATGGTCTTTTTTCTACTTGATGTAGATGTCTGATATAATTTTCCCGTTGTTCCTGAGACTCCCGTGATACAGGGTTCTTCGGAGAACGGAATAAAACAAACAGTTGAATTTAAGACTGTTGATGCAAGTATATGTTCAAAGAATACTCCTTGTTCATCGTTCAGCTTATTTTTATTCTTAAGAATTTCTTTGTAAAAAGTGGTCGTACCCCCAAAAATACGGCTATCTGCAAATTGTAAATCAGAATGAAAAAGGCAAGTGACGGAATCATGCTTATACTTTATGGTTTTGAGAAGTTGACAGATATTATTTACAATGAGTCTACCTGTAATTTTGATGATAATGCTATTGTCTTGTATGAAAGCTGAATGATGAAGGGCATATTCAATTATTTCTGCTTCTCCATACCCTTTTCCTCGTTGTTTGTCTTGATTACCTGAGAACGTGAGAACTTCTAATCTGTTTTGTTTATTATTGATATTAAGGAAGGGAGTAATATCTGTATTGGAATTCTCGCAGAAAATGATTGGGCAGTCGGTATTATTGAGGTAATAGTGTATTGCGTTCATATACTGTTCTTGTCTTTCACAAACGTCATTTAGTTGCGTGAAAGACATACCATTGGGATTGATACATGCTGTAAGTAATATCACTTTTTTCATTATTTGTCGTTGAGACCCATAAAACCGTTGTCTATCTGGTTCATAACAGAACCAAAGCCTTTTTGGTATCCCATCGTTTCAAGCACGCAGCAATTGGGGGCTTTTAGTTGGTATTCTACCATAGGGTGATGCAAATATAAATCGACATATACCATGCCACGACTAAGTATTTCTGGTAACTCTATCGTTCGTTCAATCACAAAGTTGCCTGCCGACTGATGCTGTATGTCACCATTATAATGCCCCCTAGCATAGGTGGCAAGCGGTACGCCATCCTTGTTTTTGAGCACGAGCATGACGTCGTAATGGAGCTCATCCTTGGTTATCCCCTCTATTTTTATAGTGAGATAGCGTTGGTTACTCTGGATGGTAGATTCTGAGAGGTTTGTACCATTAATCTCGATATTACTGATTTGAATGGTACTCTTACAGTATTTTATATTGTCGATAATCTTGTACTTCTTGGCGCTATCATCTACCTTTAGATAACGGTCAAGTGTTTCTGGAATGCTGCCAATAAAATCCACTGTACCATTCTTCATAAGTACACCGCGTGTGCAGAGACTTCGTACAGCTGCCATGTTATGACTTACAAATAACACGGTACGGCCTTCGCCTTTGGATACATCCTGCATTTTGCCGATGGCTTTTTTCTGAAACTCTGCATCGCCTACAGCAAGAACTTCATCAACTACAAGTATCTCAGGCTCAAGATGGGCAGCAATGGCAAAACCAAGACGGACCATCATACCAGAAGAGTAACGTTTAACGGGTGTATCAACATATTTAGCTACACCTGCAAAATCGACTATCTCGTCGAATTTCTTTTTGATTTCAGCTTTGGTCATGCCCATGATAGATCCATTCATGAAAATATTCTCGCGTCCGGTCATTTCTGGATGAAAACCTGTACCAACTTCCAGCAGCGAAGCAATACGACCTTTGATCTTTATATCGCCAGTAGTAGGGGAGGTGATACGCGAAAGAATTTTTAAGAGTGTAGATTTGCCTGCACCGTTTTTACCAACAATGCCTATAACATCGCCTTGTTCTACCTTAAAACTAACGTCGCGTAATGCCCATACAAAACGACTATTTCCTTTCTGCGTACGATCATTGGTTTCTCCAATTTTTAAGAACGGATCTTCTTTTCCTCGTATATTGGCCCACCAGCGGTTAAGATCCTGGCTTAATGTGCCAGTTCCGATGGTGCCCAGTATATATTGCTTACCAACATTGTTGAATTCTATAACGGTATTGCTCATAAGGCGATAAATGTTAGATGACATCCATAAAGTTACGCTGTACTCGGTTGAAAATGATAATACCGAGCATGAGAATGAGAATGGTGAATGCAAAACTGTAACCTAAATAAAACCAGTTGAATGCACCAACGCCTGTGAAGGCATATTTAAAAGTTTCGAGGATGGCTGTTAGTGGATTGGCCACCAATACCCAGATATATTTGGGGTAAGTAACTTTCATAACCGAAAGGGGGTATATAACTGGGGTTGCATACATCCATAGTTGAACTCCAAAAGTAATCAGGAATCTGAGATCGCGGTATTTGGTGGTCATGGATGAGATAATCATGCCAAATCCTAGTCCCAGGCTGCCAATCATGATGATAAGGAATGGCACGAGTAGTAGGGCCGCATTAAGATGAAAGTCGACTCCAGATGCGAAATAATAGATATATACAGCTAAGAATAATGCAAACTGGATGAACATCTTGATAAGATTGGAGATGACAATTGATAGTGGAACAACCAATCGGGGGAAATATACTTTTCCGAAGATGGCTTGGTTGGCATTGAATGTATCAGAGCATTTTCGAAGGCAATCCTGAAAATAGTTCCAGCATACAAGTCCTGCCAAATAAAAAACAGCCTGTGGTATACCATCGGTAGAGATGCCAGCAATACCACCAAACACAAACATAAACATGATTGTGGTAAATACTGGTTGGATGACAAACCATAGTGGACCAAGGATGGTTTGCTTATAGAATGTGATGATATCGCGTTTGACATACATGGATAGCAGGTCGCGATATCGCCACACTTCGCCTAGGTCAATATAGAAAAGGCTACTTTTGTTCGAAATGATTATATCCCAATCTTTTGTCATATATGTTGTTTCTTACGTTGTATGTTCGGTGTGGATAAAATCGGTATTTTTTCTATCGATATGAAGTACATTTTTAAGCATGCGCAAAACAAGTCCTGGGATGGTGAAGACTTTTGTAAATGAACGGAAACGGATCTCGCTCGGAATAGCAACAAATAACGACAAACCTAAGACAATTAATGTAATCCACCACTTCTCACACCATTCTGGAATGGTAAGTGTTACGAATATGGATATGCCTGTTAGGAGGACAACCAGAATAGAACGTGGTATCAAAGCTTGCTGGATTGTCTTATCAACAAAGTTGATTTTGCCGTGTATCAGGGCACCTGGAATCTTGGGGAGGTTGGCGAGAAGACTCTGAACCTGAGCAGACATCCAGCGCTTGCGCTGATTCTGGAAATTCTCCTTGTTGCTAACTTTCTCATCGAAAACATGAATATCAGGGGCGTATTTAATAAACACTTCCTGATGTAGTAATAAGGCTTCCATCTCACGGTCTTCACCTGCGGTGTTAAGTTGGAAAACATTCTTTCTGAATAATTCGTACTCGAAACACATACCCGAACCAATCAGAGCCGATGAGAGTCCCAAACGGTTGTGAGCTTTACGGAAGAGAGTGTTATTTATTTCCTCGCTGGCGCCATCGAGTACGGCTACGTCGTTATTGGCATTCTTTGCACAACGATGGCATTGGATGGCATCGTAGATTGAACAGAGAATGTTCAGTTGCGACAAGAACTCCGGACGTACTACATTATCTGCATCAAGTACAACAACGTTGTCGAAAGTTAGTGGAATTTCATTGATGGCATATTGCATGGCTTTGGCCTTTGAGCTCTTCTCAAATTGTGGAGTAAGTAATATGATAGGCAACTTGCTTAGGTAAGCATTGGTGTCTGGTTGCATGTGGTCGGAAATAACAGCTACGGTATATAAATCTTCTGGATAATCCTGTTCCAGAAAGTTTTCTACTGCATTGATGATGACACGGTCCTCCTTGTAGGCTGGGAAGAGAACTAGAAATTTAGTCATTCTGTTAGTTAGCTGAGCAGCATGAATAGCAACACGATCCTCTTTCTCATAGAAAAGAGAGATGACAGCGAAAAATGCAACATAAATCACTGATCCTAAGATAAGCACCCATAGGGTGATGTCGATGATGTGTAATATTTGCCAAATCATAATTCGTTTTTTACTTGGTTTATTTTTATATTTAATATTTTGGTTGAAATAATGCCCCAGAGTGTGACGAATGGTGATCGGAGGAAAGTGCGATCCCACATCTCATCCACCAGATAATCTGGTGTAGCTAACGCAAAGAAAAACAATGCCAAAGAGCCTAATACCCACCATTTGATGGCCATTGTCATATAGATGAATGGGAGTATTATACTCATTACCATGATAATGCCTACCATACTGGTACGAGGCATCAACATCCATTGTATGAGTTTGTCGGCCCAGTCGTACTGTTTTCGAAGAATAGCTAATGGCAGGAATCTGATGTATTTAAGCAGATTCTGGAATTGCTGCATTGTCCAGCGTCCATGTTGTTCGTTCATTTTGCTGGTGGTTCTTTTCTTCTCACCATAGAGAAGGATATTATCGAAATAGTCGATGAAATATCCCTGTTTCAGTAAAAGCGCCTCTAACTCTTTATCTTCGCCCGACGATCTGATTTTCATGATGTTGGTCTTAAACCAGTCGAAATCGTAAGCTGTACCTGATCCTGCTAATGCTGCCGAAATTCCTAAATTAATATGGCCTTTGCGGAAGATGTTGTTATTAATCTCTTCAAATATAGAGCCCATACGAGCAGCTGCAGTATCTCTGTTTCTGGAGATTCTGTGCATCTGGATGGCCTTGGTGGCTGCGGTTTCGTAGGCATCGTTTACCTTAGTTAGAAAATCCTGCTCTACAATGTTGTCGGCATCTAATAGTAATGCAATATCGTAAATCTTAAACTCTGGTAATTTATAGATGGCGTATTGGATGGACTTAACTTTCGTACTCTCAATAAAATCAGGCGTAAGTAGTGTAACTGGATATTGTGCCAGGCGCATGTTGGTGATTTCTGATTGGTGGTCGGAAACTACAATCACGTCAAACATGCGTTGTGGATAATCCTGACTAAGTATAGAAATAACTGCTTGCTCAATCACTCTGTCTTGTTTATGGGACGGGATGATGATAACAAAGCGATTTTGATCTTTAGCTCTCGATAAGACAGAGTTTCTATTGAAAAGCGATGCAATAGAAAAAATACCCAGATAGAGAACCGTGCCTCCAACCGGAATGAATAGTATCCAATCGATGATATTTAGTATGAACCAGAAATCCATGTTGTTTAATTGAAAATTTTTAATTGAAAATGGACAATTCCTTTGCAGACGGATTTTACAAGGTCGAATCTGCCTTGGGATGAGTATTTTATAATATCGCGAATGGCTACAAGGCCAATCAAGTATATATAAGATAGGTATTTATTGATACCTTGATAATTACGTTTTACTAACAACAAACGATTGCGAGTGATGTAATAGGTACGTAAAGGGCTGTTTTTACCAGTTGTCTGACTTTCTTTATGATAAACGGTACAAGCTGGCTCATACCATATCTCATACCCAGCGCGGGTGAACATCATCGACCAGTCAAGCTCCTCGTAATATAGAAAAAAACACTCGGGCATTAACCCCACTTTTTCAATCGCCTCGCGTTTAATCAGCATGGCGGCGCCATGGGTGTAAGGGGTGATGTGGGCTGTGTTGTATTGTCCATAATCTGACTCTCCATAGCCGATGGCATGGTTCCTGACTGTTATGCTTGATAGTGAGGTGTAGCCAGCATATTGTATGGGATTATTGCCCCAGGAAAATCTGAGTTTTGGACATACAATGCCAATTTTCTCAGATGTCTCAATTCTATCTATAAGTGAATCGATATTGTAATCTTTAAAATAGGTGTCGTTATTAATCAAGAGAATGTATTTGCCTTTGGCAGCTTTGATGGCTAAATTGTTGCCGCCAGCAAATCCCAAGTTCTTGTTGCTGCGAATCACATTTACTTGCGGGTAGCGTTGAGAGATTACGCTGGCTTCGTCTTGTTTCGACGCATTATCTACCACAATCACCTCCATATCCTCTTTGAGGGTGATTGAATCAATTAACTCGCAGGTATCTTTTAATCCGTTGTAGTTAATTGTAATGATGGATAATCTATACGCGTTTTGCAAGTTTCTTCTCTAATTTTATTCGTTTTTTCTCTGCTATTTTTTCTAATAGCTCATTTTCATATTGCTCAAAGTCTTTTTCGATTTTTGGCATGAGAAATACCGTTGACATTCCGCCATAGAAGACGATAACGTTGGGGAACTGCATCAGGATCTGATTGGCATATCCACCAAGATGTATAGCGGTAAATGCAGCACACCAGGCGGCTCCCATTCCCATTAGGGAGCGGTTCTTAATTCTGAAAAATACAACAGAACAGCCACCGAATAGGATAATGAGGTTACAGATGGTGAACCATGATACGCCAATCCACCCTGTTCTAACCCAAATAAATACGTATTCGGAATCTGGTGGAATCTGTGAGAGCAGTTTGAATTTGTTTCTGGCAGGCAGGTCTCTTTCGAATATACCAATTCCAATACCCCATGGCGCGTCTCTCATATATTTGGCTATGGCTGCCTTATTGATTTCACGTACGTTTGCTGATGCGTCTTCGGGATTAAAGGCTGATCCCATACGTCTGATCTGACTATTACCCTGACCTACCATTGACATGCCAATAAATAAAACAAAGGCAATTGATATCGGGATAAAATATTTTGCTGATCTTGACAGCACAAGAAATACAATGAAACCCGCAATCAAACAGAACATGGCAGTTCGAGTTCCGGATTGGAACATCCCCCAGGTTGTCAGTGCACCTACAATACCAAAAAAAATCTGATATCTCCTGATTCTATTGGTAAGAGCAATAATAAAAAAAGCCACAGATGCGCATGCCATGTGAATGCCAAAGTTGGCTGCATCGGTAAAGGTACCGAAGTATCTGACGATACCATTTACCAGGTGCTGGGTGGCATGACCTTGAACAAATAGCCAGTGTATCTCTGCTTCGGTCCATCCTATATTGATTTGTTTCCAACACCAGAAAACTGCAAAAAGAGCGCATAACGCCCAAGCTGTAAAAAGTTGGTAGAAACGTTTGGGAGTGTTCATGTAAACAGAGAACACAATAACAGCATATAATAGCTGGAAGGCCATGAGTCGGATACCTGTAAACCATGATGAGACGTTCATGCCAAGACCACAGGTATCGTTCAGTATCTCAATCATACAGAATATACACCAACCCACAACACCAACAAACATGAAGTTGGCAAGATTCTCAAATTTGTTTTCCCTTAAATCAATGATAGCGATTGCAATAAGAATTATTTCAAGTATCTCGTTGGGTAATGATGCCGGTATGGGCATCATGTTCTCCTTCTGGAGAAACATTACAAAATAGTTAATAAGAAAGAGTACCCAAAATGAGAACATTCTGTAGCTAAAAGCAAAGTATATGGCTAGAATGAATAAAGGCAGAACCAATATCATGGCCATACCGTTAATTCCATTATTCAAAAATGAATACATACTAATTAAAAACAGAAGAAAGAGTACGATAACTCTTCCTCCGTTTTCATGGGCGTATTCGGATATTCTATTTGAATAAACTCTCTTTACCATTATTTTGCATGACTGTTTTCAACTGCTGTAAGTCCCATCTGAGACATTCGATAGATGAAATTATTGAAGCCCGAATATGGTGGTAACTGACCAACAAATTCCTCTACAGCATAGCGCTGGCATTCTGTCAGGTACATAAATAGAGAGTTCTTGTTTTCCAAACGTTCATTGAGTTCATTGAGCGCTTTCTGGTCAACATCTTTCCATGTGCGATTTGCTCGTGTTACCATCAGATTGACCGTACCCATGTTGAGCAATGCTGAGGGAATTGAATTGTCATCCAAATTAGGGTACTCTACAATCGCTATTTCGTTTGGAAGGATATCTGGACAAATGTCTGTGATGTCCTTGGCTAAAATAAAGCGACTGTCTTCAGCCAGATAGTCTTCGTCGTAGGTGATTCGACGTACCTGTAGCCCGATAGATATCCAGTAATTCTCCAATTCCTGAGCTATATAACTCTTGCCATTAGCAGCGTCGGTTGAAAGTAGATTTAATACGTTCTGTTTTCCTTCCTCAAAATGCGGCAGGAGTGATTTGCTGAGCTGACGTAAAGCCATGTCGGCTATGGTTTTATTAAATCGGCGATAACGCAGATTACTTTCTTTTGGGAAACAGCCCATTACTGGTATTTTGGTTATACGCTCTGTTCGCATTCTGTCTCGTAATGTGCGATCCAACATCTCAATGATGAAGAAGTACATGGTGGTAAACAAGAATGTGATCATAAATGCACTTAATAACACCATCATACGATTAGTGGGCTGAGCATTCATGGGGTACATTGGAGGATTGAGTACACGCAATGTGGCTGTTGACATTTGCAGGTTCTTCTGACGTAAACGAGCTGCATTCAATGCCTTCAGCATCTCCATATAGTTTCCTTCTATAAAATTAATATGACGTTCCTTACGAACAACTGTTGCACCAATAGGTGCATAATAAAGAACTTCATTGTCAATCTTGTCGCGCATGACATCTTGTGCGCTCTCATGAGCCTTGGTCTCCTCAAGTTTAAGCACTTGCTCCAACCATTTATCAAGTATTCCATTGGCTTTGATACCTGTTTCTGTATTATAATTACCAGCTTCAATGTCCTTCACAAGACCTTTTACGTTATTTGAGGCATCTTGAAGCATGCGTTGAGCTCTTGCAAGTTCCGTTTGTGTTTCAATTTCATTACCACCTCCCTCACTATTCATGAGCTTTAAATTTGATATACGCGACTGGATACGAGAGATATCTGTAACCTGATTGGTGAAATCTTTATTGGCTTTGATAACTTTTGCTCTGTCGCCAAGTTGACGCTCCAGATAGTTCATCAAAGCGCGAGTAGTTGTCTTACTAATCAAAAGGTCGTTGTCGGTTATCTTCTGGGTAGCATCCATACCAGAGAGCAATCGTGTTTGCTCGCTATAGTTGATAATCTTCTTTTCAACGTTATAGCGGATCAGATCATCTTCGGCATTCGTCAATATGCGATATAAGCGTGCAACTTCTCGTTCAAAGAATTTAATGACGTTATTTGTTTCGCCATAGCGCAACAAAGCGTATTGACGGGCAAATACTTCATTCAAGATGTCAAGTGTGTTATAAGCCACACCTGCATCATTACAGTTGTAACCAATATCAATGATATCACTTTTTTGGAGCTGAACAACTTTTAGTCTACTGGTAATGTTGTTGATACCAAAGTAGGGGTGGAAGTTGGTGATTCCAAAAACATAATTGTCTGGCGAAGGACGTTCAAATGCTTTTAAGTTTGCATAAGTGGCGTTTTCGCTATTATGATTAATCAGTGCTTTAACTTCTGTTGGTACACTATTATACAGTTGACGATAATGTTCGGCCGATATGTAATTGTTGTCCTTATTCATATTTCCATACATCATGCATCGGGCAAATAAACGAAGCGATACCTCATGTATGGTGGCGTCGGTTGTGATGAGCAACATGAGGTTTGTCATGTTGGTTTGAGACGAACCTGTTGCTGCGCCTACTGTAGCCTCCAGATTATAACCGGTAATCATACCAGTATATATCGTAGTACTTGTGTCATAGATACGTTCCATATTGCGCGTCGAAAACCAAGCAATTGTCAATGCAATCATTGGCAGCACAATAAGATACCATCTTATCTTGAATAGGAATCTAACAATATATCTGAATAAATCCATATAGCCGTATTACTTTTTTTTCTTTGCGGCCTTGGCTGCTGCAGCAGCTGCTTTAGCTTCGGCTTTTGCAAGTTTCTTTTCTTTTTCGAGGTCTTCTTTTTCCAACTTCTTGATTCGTTTGTCCAGAGCCTTGTTCTCTTTTGCGAGTTCTTTGGCTGTTTTATGAATGCTCTTATCAAGCGTTACCTCGGTAGTGGCGTTTGTAATAATTGGGGTATGGGTGAGAATCTCAAGTGTCAGAATATCCGTAGTAATCTCGGTTTGCATACTCTGATAGTTGGATACCTGATTGCTCTCCTGCATTTTTGTCGCTGCAAAAGTTGAGATTTCCATATTACCATTCTCGAAATTCTCACGATCCAATGCACCAGCACCTTGATAAGCTGCGGCTGCTTCACCATACGACTTCAGACTGATTAAGTTATTGGTGATTTTTACAAAAAGTGTTGCAATTTGTAACTTGAGTTGGTCGTAGGCAATATCTTTTTGAATTACAGCTTGGTCAGCCTGATATCTTTTGCGTTTGATGGCGGCTGTAAGATCAAGAATGTCCTCGATAGGGATTGCTAAATTAATACCTACATTCCAATATGATTGCTTGGTGCCTTGATATTGGTATATAGTTGGTGAATAACCAGATGAGTTATTTCCCCACATATCAGCTAAACCGTAACTGTAACTGGCGTGTCCGGTTACATAAGAAAATATGTGGCGTTTTTGCTTGGCAACCTCTGCTTCTGCTAATTGACGGGCTTTTTCGAGCGTTAATATCTGGGGACTTGATTTTGCGTTTTCGAACAAAACTGCCAATGGGGGCAGATGAAATTCTGAAAAGTTGATGTCTTTTTCGTTGCTGGAATCAAAGAAACCTGCACTAATACCGCTCTCGTCGAATTGGGCGAGGGCAGAAGTGTAGGTTGCTGCCAATGCAAAGATGAATATCAGTCTTCTGAATCTGTTCATTTCAATAGGAATTTAGTTATACATTCTCCTTCTGTACGAAGGCAAAGAAAGTACGGAACAGAATCTTCATATCCAACCAGAAGTTGTATGTCTGACCATACTTGATATCGAGTTGCTTGCGCTCCTCGGCTGACATCATACCACCCTTTCCGCGCTCCTCAACCTGCCAAAGACCGGTGAGACCAGCGGGAGCCATGAAACGGTCGATGCTGGTATCGATGGTGAGCTTCTCGGCCTCGTAGAGTGGGAGAGGACGGTTGCCGACAACCGACATGTCGCCCTTGAGGATATTGAAGAGCTGAGGCAACTCGTCGATGCTGAATTTGCGAATAAACTTACCCACCTTGGTGACGCGTGGATCGTTCTCGATTTTAATGAATGCGTTTTCGATTTCTTCTTTCTTCTCTTTACTATAATCAGTCTCAGAAATGACAAAGTCGTCGCCAACCAGCATAACTTCATTATCAGCAATCATCATATCGGTATCGTCACCTACCATCATGTTGACGCCCATATCCAAATCAGTGATGCTCCTAGATTGTTGCTCAGTCTGCTTGCCTATCTCAGCATACTGGTTACCGGTTTCCTTGGTAACCTCCTTCAGGCGCTCTTCGGCGTCCTGATACATAGAGCGGAACTTCAAGAAGTTAAAGATAGTGTAGTTTGCACCTACACGTTTTGACTTAAAGATAACTGGGCCTTTGCTCTCCAAACGGATAGCAATGGCTGTAAGAATGAATATAGGAGAGGTTAGGATGAGAGCAATGATAGAAAAGAAAACATCAAAGACTCTCTTCCAAAGTGGAATCTTGAAACGTAACATTCTGTATTTAGGCTGCTGATCGTCAAACAGCATGTTCTCACGGTCGGAAATGAACTGAATCTTCTTGTTGAGCTCCGTGATTGATGCATTACAGTCGAGAGTATCATTGATGCCACTCTTCTGGTAAACCGAACGGTTCTCGGCAGTAAGTTCATTTGTGAGTAGGATAATGTAGACGTGCTTGTTTTTTTTCTTTAAATAGTTGATAGCGTTAATATCCTCGTTAAGCTCACCCTGCTCGTAAAACACAATAAAATGCTCGTTGCGGACATGCGTTGAACACGCTGATGCCGCATCCTTGTAATTTCTTGTGTACTGCACCAATCGACCGGGGATGTACCTTAATCGTTCCTCGGTCTTGGGATTGCTGCCAAGATATACAACACCTATCATATTATTTATTTAGGGAATAATCTTTTTTACTCGTATTTTTAACTCCATGGGGTTGAAGGGCTTGACGATATAGTCCTCGGCAC
>JAEEGJ010020573.1_pt1 | contig 14325 bp, 8 predicted proteins | sample 8958761 | NCBI WGS metagenome assembly JAEEGJ01 (sample SAMN16246546, study PRJNA631951) | gut metagenome | biome: gut microbiome; feature: rumen; material: RS-attached | host: Bos | place: Iran: Karaj | collected 2018-10 | reverse complement strand
GTTATCAAGTGTGTGGCTGCTTGCAAGACAGTCTGCAAGTGCGTTTGCTGTATCGATTGAAGTAAGACAGTCTATGTCGCGCTCTACGGCAAGGCGGCGGAGCTTTACGCTTTCTGCAACCGGGTCGCGGCCCTTTGCTGAGGTCGAAATAACGTAATCAACTTTTCCACTTTCCAGCAGTGTCATTACATTATTGTTATAATCTTCATGAACCTTTGCTACGTGATTTACTGTCATGCCGCTGCGTTCGATTGTTGCGGCATTGCCAGTGGTTGCGTAGAGAGTGAAGCCAAGGTCGTAGAACTTACGGGCAAGGGCAGGGAGCTCGGGTAAGTCAGATTCGCGGACACTGAAGAGAACTCCGCCTTTTTTAATCATCTTCCAGCCGGCTGCAACCATACCTTTATAAAGAGCTTCTTCGAGGCTTGCTGCAATTCCAAGAACTTCACCTGTTGATTTCATTTCAGGACCAAGGTGTGTGTCTACGTCCATCAGCTTTTCAAAACTGAAAACCGGAGCTTTTACTGCAAAATAATCCGGCTTACGGTAGAGGCCGGTGCCGTAACCAAGGTCACGGACTTTTTCTCCAAGCATAGCGCGGGTTGCAAGTTCAATCATTGGAACGCCGCTTACTTTACTAAGGTAAGGAACGGTTCGGCTGGAACGTGGATTTGCTTCAATGATATTAAGCTGGCCCTTGTAGAAAAGCCACTGAATATTTACGATTCCTTTTGTACCCAGGGCAAGAGCCATGGCAGTAGATTTTTCTACAACTTCTTTTTCCATTTCTGGAGTAAAGCTCCAGGCTGGGTAAACAGCAATCGAGTCACCCGAGTGAATACCGGTTCTCTCAATGTGCTGCATGATTCCAGGAATAAGAACGTCTTCACCGTCGCAGATACAGTCAATCTCGAGCTCTGTTCCTTCCATATATTTGTCTATGAGAACAGGATTTTCAATTCCTTGTCTCAAAATAATTGCCATATATTCTTTTACGTCTGCGCTGTTGCGGGCAATAATCATGTTCTGTCCGCCGAGTACGTAGCTTGGGCGCATAAGAACCGGATAACCGATTTTTTCTGCACTTTCCAAAGCTTCAACTTCTGTAAATACTGTGAGACCTCTAGGGCGGTTTACGTGAAGATTTTCGCAGAGCTCTTCGAAGCGTTCGCGGTCTTCGGCAAGGTCAATGGCGTCTGCTGATGTTCCTAAAATCTTTACTCCCTGTGAGTCCAGGAATTTTGCAAGCTTGATTGCTGTACCGCCGCCAAAGGCAACTACAACGCCAAGCGGTTTTTCTACAGCCAGTACGTTCATTACATCTGCAGGAGTGAGTGGTTCAAAGTAGAGGCGGTCTGCGGTGTCAAAGTCTGTGGAAACGGTCTCAGGGTTGTTGTTGATTATTGCAACCTCGTAGCCAAGCTTTTTAAGGGCGCGGATACACTGAACCGAAGAGTAGTCGAACTCGATTCCCTGTCCAATGCGGATTGGGCCTGAACCTAGAACAACAATAGTTCCTTTTGAGGAAGTTTTGCGTTCTGCAAGGAATTGTTCTGCTTCGTTGTCGCCGTTTGTTGTAGAGTAGAAGTATGGAGTTTCTGCGTCGAACTCGCCAGCACAGGTGTCGACCATTTTGAAGGAACGTGGAGGATATAACATAGATGCTGAAACAAGTTCAGCATGACTTGTACTGTCAGCATGACGTGTGCTGTCACCCTGAACCTTCGCGGCACAGCCGCTCGGAGACTCGCTAAAAACAGTCCGCTGGACTGTTTTTCCACTGCTAACGCAGTGTCGCTCCCTATGTTTCAGGGTCTCCGCTTCCATTGTTACAATGTTAACTAATTTGTTAAGGAACCACTCGTCGATTTTAGTAATCTCATGAATTTCTTCAACTGTCATGAGCTTGCGCTTAAGTGCCTGGTAGATTGCGAAGATTCTCTGGTCGGTGCACTGGCCAACTCGTTCACGGATTTTTGCGTCGCTTTCTTCTTCGACGGCCGTCAGCTTCAAATCTTTTACGCCGATTTCTGCTCCGCGGGCTGCCTTCAAGATTGCCTCTTCGAAGTTCTGGCCGATAGCCATAACTTCACCGGTTGCCTTCATCTGAGTTCCAAGCTTGCGGGCTGCATAAACGAACTTGTCGAATGGGAACTTAGGCATTTTTACAACTACGTAGTCGAGAACAGGTTCAAAGCAGGCTTTAGTCTTCTTTGTTACGAAGTTTGGAATTTCGTCCAGAGTAAAGCCTACTGCTATGAGGGCTGCAACCTTTGCGATAGGGTAGCCTGTTGCTTTTGATGCCAGAGCTGATGAACGTGATACACGAGGGTTTACTTCGATAACCGCATATTCAAAGCTGTCCGGATTCAAAGCGAACTGGCAGTTACAGCCGCCTTCAATTTCGAGGGCGGAAATTATGTTGAGGGCTGCAGAACGCAGCATCTGATATTCTTTATCTGCAAGAGTTACGGTTGGGGCAATTACGATTGAGTCTCCGGTATGAACACCAACCGGGTCAAAGTTTTCCATTGAGCAGACGGTGATTACGTTTCCGGTGCTGTCGCGCATTACTTCGAACTCAACTTCCTTCCAGCCGGAAATACATTTTTCTACAAGAATCTGGTGGATAGGTGAGCGGTGAAGTCCGTTGTGAGCAATTTCGTCCAGTTCGCGTTCGTTGTTTACGATTCCGCCTCCAGTACCTCCAAGGGTAAAGGCCGGGCGGATAATTGCAGGGAAGCCGATTACGTTGTGGACGAAGTCTGCGGCATCCTCGTAAGTTGTAACTACCTTTGAAGGAATGCAGGGCTCGCCGATTGCTTCCATTGTATCCTTAAACATCTGACGGTCTTCGGCCTTGTCGATTGTGGCAGGGCGGGCACCAAGCAGCTGAACGTTGTGGCTCTCAAGGAAGCCGGACTTTGCCAGCTCCATACTGAGGGTAAGACCGGTCTGTCCACCAAGGGTTGAAAGCAGGCTGTCTGGTTTTTCTTTTTCTATTATTCGTTCGAGGGTTTTCAGTGTAAGTGGTTCAAGGTAGATTTCGTCTGCCATGTAATGGTCTGTCATCAAAGTTGCCGGGTTAGAGTTTACAAGACAAACCTCAAGGCCTAAAGATTTAAGTGCTTTGCAGGCCTGGTTTCCGGCATAGTCAAATTCTGCAGCCTGACCGATTATGATTGGTCCAGAGCCGATTACCATTACTTTGTGAATACTTGGATTCAAAGGCATAAGAGTTTTGCTCCTGAAATAAAAAAGGCGACACCATCCCTAAAGATAGTGTCGCCATTGACTAAAAATAATATAGCGTAAATGAAAGTTTATGTGAAGTATTTAGAAGTTGAAATATTTATCATATAAGAATATAATTATTATATATAGAAACAAGTTGTTGTTTTAAAAATCAGGAGAGAGAAAAAAATGACACTTCTAAAACGGTCTCTTTTTACTATTACAGTACCGACTGTAGTACTGTTCCTTTTAATGATGTTTATTTCAGCTAACAGGCTGAAATTTTATGCTTCCAGACAAACCCAGCATGAGTTGATTTCTTCCAGTGACGCCGCATCAGAATATGTTATGGGTGCCATGCAAAAACCCCGTAATCTTCTTGAAGCTCTGACTGATATGTTTGCTGATGGTGCTAAAGAAACCTTCGATGAGAATCTGAGGATTTTTATCAACTTCACAAAGTCTTATGTTGATTCCACTGGATTTTATGGTTTAATCAATGAAGTTTATTATGACGGAACTTTGTGGGAGCCTGATGAAGATTGGGATCCACATACACGTCCATGGTATCTTGGTGCCCTTGAAGATCCTGAGAACTTTGTTTTTACAGATGTTTATGTTGACGATATGACCGGCGCTTCGGTTGTAAGTATTTCCAAAGAAGTTTTTGATGAAAACAAAAAATCTCTTGGAGTAGTTTCGGTTGACTTCCCGCTTGCAAAAATCCAGGCTTCGCTTAAAGAAAAATGCCAGTATGAAGATGAAACCATGTTTATTCTTACAGAGAAAGGAAATTTTGCAACTCACGAAAAATATACAGCAGATGATAATATTGCAACAATCGAAAATGGTGCTTACAAAAATATTGCAGATAAATTCCTGTCAGGAAGTGATGAAATTTTCAGAACGGTGAGAGATGGCGTTCCATATTATTTTAAATCGACTCCAATTGAAGGAACCCACTGGTATTTTATTTACGGTCGTTCAACAGCATCTGTAGATTCTTTTGTAAATAAATCAGTGCAGATTATTGTACTTTCCTTCTTCGTTTTGTTTGCCGTAATATTTGTTGTTCTTATTCTGATTCTTCGGGGAATTGTTCGCCCTATCCGTTCTACGGCAAAGGCTCTTTCTGAGATTTCTGCAGGGGATGCAGATTTGACCCGCCGTGTAAATATCAAGAGTTCTACTAACGAAATCAGAACGGTTGTAAACAGCTTTAACGAGTTTGCAAATAAACTTCAGTCAATGATGGGTAATATCAAATCTTCAAGTGCTAATCTCGATGTTGTTTCTGACAATGTGCGAGATAGTGTAGGGGTCGTTTCGGAGTCTATGTCAAATATCCGTGAGAATCTTGATAACTTGAAGGACCAGATAATTACTCAGTCTGTCGGATATAACGAAGCTGCTCTGGTTGTACAGGAAGTTGTGGATAGTATTTCTGGAGTTAAAAATATGATCGACAGTCATACCGAAAGCATCAGTAAATCTTCTGCGGCTATTGGTCAGCTTATAGAAAGCATTGATGAAGTAAGTAAATCAATGGAAGAAATGGCATCATCTTTCAACATGCTCGATAGTCAGGCAAAGGAAGGTATGTCTAAGCAGAAGAAGGTAAACGAACGAATTGCTCAGATTGAAGATCAGTCAAAGATGCTTCAGGCTGCAAATCAGGCTATTGCAAACATTGCAAGCCAGACTAACCTGCTTGCCATGAACGCGGCTATTGAGGCAGCTCATGCTGGTGATGCGGGTAAAGGTTTTGCGGTTGTTGCTGACGAAATTCGTAAGCTTTCTGAAACTTCTTCCGGTCAGTCAAAGACCATCGGTGAAATGCTTAAGACTATCAAAGAGAGCGTTGATGAGATTGTAAATGCTTCGCAGGAATCAAGTAAATCCTTTAATGATGTTTCTGAACAGATTCTTGTAACAGACGGCATTGTCCGCTCTATCCGCAATACTCTTGAAAAGCAGAACCAGGAATCAAGCAACGTTATAGAAATGCTTTCTGATATGGACAAGAATACCGAAGAAGTAAAGAATGCTTCGCAGAAAATGTCTGAAAGCAGTATTCACGTTCTTGAAGAAATGACTGCATTGCACAGTTCTGTAGATGCTGTCGGTGATAGTATTGTTTCAATTTCTGGTAACGTCCGCAACGTTGTTTCAAGCGGCCAGCTTCTGGACAATTGTGTAGAAGAACTCAACCAGAACGTAAACCAGCTCGGCAGCGACGTTACTCAGTTTAAGACGGAATAGATTTTTATTTTGAAGACATCATTCCAAAGAACTTATCAAACAAAAAGTTTGTGTCGTGAGGGCCGCCGCAGGCTTCCGGGTGGAACTGTACGCTGAAGGCAGGGATGTCTGTATAGGTGATGCCTTCGCAGGTGTTGTCGTTTACGTTGGTGAAGCTTTGCTTTGCGTATGACGGGAGTGAGGCGGTTTCTACTGCGTAGCCGTGGTTTTGGCTTGTGATGTAGACGCGGCCGGTTTCTGTGTCTTTGCACGGGTGGTTACCGCCGCGGTGACCGTATTTTAATTTGCTGGTTTTTGCGCCGCGGGCGAGAGCGAGCATCTGGTGGCCGAGACAGATTCCGAAAATCGGTAACTTGCCGTACTCACATAATTTTCTTATTTCTGAAATTACGCCTACATTTTCTGCAGGGTCTCCCGGACCGTTGCTTAGCATGATTCCATCTGGATTAAGTGAAATTACTTTTTCGGCTGATGTATCGTATGGAACAACTGTTACCTGGCAGCCGCGTTTTTCGAGTTCCCGCTGAATGTTGAGTTTGGCACCAAAGTCGTAGAGAACAACGTGGGGGGCGTTGCGGGGGGTCTCTCCCGCAGAGAGGGTAGTCCGTTCGCTATCGCTCACTACCGAGTTTTCTGGCGAAAACTCGCGACGCGAGGGAGAGACTTCTCCCTCCTTAGTCTGGACTAACTTAACTGCGTCTGTGATTTTGTAGTCTTTGATTTTTCCGAGGAGTTCTTCGGGGCGGAGGTTTTCTGCGTTCTTGCCGCTTACGATCATGCCGTTCATTACGCCGGCTTCGCGGAGGCGTTTTGTGAGGGCGCGGGTGTCGATGCCGCAGATTCCGATGATGCCCTGTTCTTTAAGGAAGCTATTCAGGTCTCCTTCGCAGCGGAAGTTTGAAGGCTGGTCGCAGAGCTCGCGCACTACATAGCCGCGCACCCAGGATTTTGCGCTTTCGAAGTCTGGAGGCATTACGCCGTAATTTCCTATGAGGGGGAATGTCTGTGTAACTATCTGGCCGTAGTAGCTTGGGTCTGTGAGTGTTTCGATGTAGCCGGTCATTCCTGTGGTAAAGACTGTTTCGCCGATTGTCATACCGCTTGCACCTATTGATTTTCCTTCGAATACTGTGCCGTCTGCCAGAATAAGATATGCAGTTTGCATAAATTGACTTCCTCTATGGTTTAGGCTGCAATCAAAGATTGTCAGCCTGAAGCTGATTTATAAGGTGCGAATGCATCCTTATATGATTATGTTATACTGCAGCAGCTTGACTGCTGTCAGCATGAACAAAAAAAAGACGTTCATTCCATTTGGGGACAATAATTCCTCAAATCGAATGAACGTCTTTGTTCTTATTAGTTATAACGAGTTTTTAAATTGTGGTCAATAGTTTTGGATGTAATAGTAGTATTAAAAAGTACTACTATTGACACTTTTCTATGAAATGGGTAAAACATAAATAACGACAAAGAGGTCGTAGATATGAATCTCCATCCCTGGGGGTGCTATGTCTACGGCCTCTTTTTTTTGCTCCGCTTTTTTTCAACCGGGGCAGGAGGTTGCATGAAGTTTACAAAAATGCATGGCTGCGGAAACGACTATGTTTATTTTGACTGTACAAAGTTTGATTTTCCTGGCGGGGTAGAAGGAGAGCGGCAGGCAGCTATAAAGTTGTCTGACCGTCATTTTGGAATCGGCGGCGACGGAATCATCCTGATTAAAAAGGGCAGCAAAGCTGATTTTGAAATGGTTATGTACAATGCCGACGGAAGCCGAAGTCAAATGTGCGGTAACGGCGTTCGCTGTGTGGGTAAGCTTGTTTACGATGCGGGCTACACTAAGGGTCGCGAGTTTACTGTTGAGTCTATGGGGGCCGTTAAGGTTTTGACTGTGGTTGAAGGCGAGCGGGGCGACAAGGTGGCTAAGCTTTCGGTTGATATGGGAAAGCCGATTCTTGCTGCTTCGAAAATCCCTGTTGCTTTGAAGAGTGATGAGCGAGTAATTCAGCATCCGCTTGTGATTGGTGGTAAGGAATATAAGGCAACCTGCGTGTCTATGGGAAATCCTCATGCGGTTGTGTTTATTGATAAAAAGCCTGCTGATTTTCCTGTGTGCGAGGTTGGACCTCTTTTTGAAAACAACGACTTCTTCCCGGAGCGAACAAACACCGAGTTTGCTTACGTAGAAAACCGCCATACAATCTGGATGAGGGTTTGGGAACGCGGTACCGGCGAGACTCTTGCCTGCGGAACCGGAACCTGTGCTACTGTGGTTGCGGCAATTTTGAACGGCCTGGTTGATGCGGGCGAGAAAATCACTGTGCACCTGCTGGGCGGCGACCTGGAGATTTTGTGGAGCGGTGATGAGAACGACAGTGTTTTCATGACTGGGCCAGCGGAGACTGTTTTTACTGGGGAAGTCGAATTATAAAAAAACGTCATGCTGAACTTGTTTCAGCATCTATTGTGAAAGATTCCGAAACAAGTTCGGGATGACATGAATCTGGAGGAATTATGAAAATCAATAAAAATTTTTTGGATTTGGAAGCGTCTTATCTTTTTTCAACCGTAAACAAAAAGACCCGCGAGTTTATTGCGGCACATCCGGAAGCAGATGTCATCAAGCTTTCGATTGGTGATGTTACCAAGCCTCTCTGCCCTGCAGTAATCGAGGCAATGCATAAGGCTGTTGATGAAATGGCTGACGAAAAAACTTTCCGCGGCTATCCGCCTGAGGCAGGTTATGATTTTGTCCGCGAAAAGATTCTTGAGTTTGATTACAAGAAGCGCGGAATCGATTTACAGCTTGATGAGATTTTCCTTTCTGATGGTGCTAAATCTGACTGCGGAAACATCGGCGACATTTTTGCAACTGACAACACTGTTGCAATCTGCGATCCTGTTTACCCGGTTTACATCGATACAAATATCATGAACGGCCGCAAAGATAAAATCATCATTCTGCCTTGCAGTGCTGAGACAGAGTTTTTGCCAACTATTCCGGCAGCCGGTGATCCTGTTCCAGACATCATCTATCTCTGCTTCCCTAACAATCCGACCGGAACTGTGGCTCCAAAAGAATATCTTAAAAAATGGGTTGATTACGCAAATGCTCACCACAGCCTGATTCTTTTTGATTCAGCTTACGAAGCATTTATAACTGATGACAAATATCCAAAATCAATTTATGAGATTGAAGGCGCAAAGACTTGTGCAATTGAACTGCGTTCCTTCTCAAAGACTGCGGGCTTTACAGGCGTTCGCTGCGGCTACACAGTTGTTCCTCATGACTTGGTTTTCGATGGCACAGAGCTCAATGCACTCTGGTTCCGCCGCCAGTCGACAAAGTTCAACGGTGTCTCATACGTTACTCAGCGCGCAGCCGAGGCAGTTTATTCAGAGGCTGGCCAGAAGCAGATTCAGGAAAATCTTTCCTTCTACCGCGAAAATGCCCGCATCATTTTTGAAGGCGTAAGAGCGGCTGGTTTCAAAGCTTTTGGAGGTCAGTATTCTCCATATGTATGGCTGCAGATTCCTGAAGGCTTTACAAGCTGGACCTTCTTCGACGAGCTTTTGGAAAAGTGCAACGTAGTTGGAACACCTGGAAGCGGCTTTGGTAAGATGGGCGAAGGATACCTTCGTCTTACCGGCTTCGGCAGCCGCGAGCGCACTATTGAGGCTGTTGAGAGAATTAAAAAGTACCGAGGACTATAATCCTGGCTTTTCGTTTATTTATACGGATAAATCAGTGTAAAGAGCATGGTTTATCCGTATATTTTTTTAAAATTTCGATATAAAATCAGAAAAACAGGAAAAAATGCATATAAAAATGAGAAAATTGCGAAATTATATGCATAAAACCTACCAAAAACAGGCAATTTCAAGGAAATCTGCATGGAATATACGGATAAAATCGCGTAATCAGTTTGTTTTATCCGTAAAACCTAGTTCATTAAGCTAAAAAATCCACAAATTAATAAAATCATGCATATAAAATCACGCAATTAGTGAAATTATATGCATTTTAATTACTTTCCCAGTTTCATTCCGCTGATAGTTACGAAGGCGACCTTGTTCTCAAGGTCGTCTTTTATTTCTATGCTGTAAAGGCAGGTTGAGCGGCCGTCTTTAATCAGGTGGGATTCAGAAATCAGCTTTGTGCCTTTTGCCATTCCTATGAAGTTTATCTGGCTGGTAACAGAAACTGTCTGGGGCTGGCGGAAGTTTGAGGCAACAGCAAAGGTGTAGTCTGCCAGGGTGAAGGTAGCACCGCCCATTACTCCGCCGTAAGCGTTCTGGTGGTTTCTGGTTATTTCCATTGAGCATCGGGCATAGTGGTCGCCAACTTCGTCAATTACAATTCCGGTTGATTTTGTTGCATAAAAATCGCCGCCAAAGAATTCGCGGGCTTCTTCCAAATCTGTTTTTTCACTCATAAACTAATACTATCTTTTCTTATAAAATAATTCCACCGGCAAGAAGGGCGGCTCCGAGCAGCAGGAAAACAAAGTCGCGGAAATGTACTTTGTATGATTTTGTACAGCAGGCTCTGGTACGCTGATAAAAGCCGCGGAGCTCTGCAGCAGTTGCAGTTGATTCAATCTTTCGTACAGAAGAAATCAAAAGAGGGAAGCAGAGCGGCAGAATCATGCCGAACTTTTTGAAAGGATTTTTAACTTCAAAGTCCACACCGCGTGCCTGCTGAGATTCAATGATGCCGCTCATTTCAATTGAGAAAATAGGGATAAAGCGGATGGCACTTGTAAAAGTAAAAGCATATTTGTAAGGAATGTGCAGATACTTTACCATTGTGTTGGAAAGATCATTAAGGTTTGTAACAGAAATCAAAATTGAAAGTGGCAGGGTAGCTCCCATAAGGCGAAGAATGAGCAGAAGTCCTTTCTGGATTGCGAGGCCTGTGATAGAAAAACTACCGAGCGTTAGGATTGGATCTCCCTGGCGGATAACAAGCACCTGAAGTATAAAAAGGAAGATAGACATTTTTATAAGACCCTTGAGAATGCCAAGAGTTCTCTTCAAAAGTCCGTTTCCATTTTTAAGTCTGCCGTTTCCTGCTGCAGCCATCAAAACATTAAATACAATTACTCCAATTAAGTAAAAAGGATTTGATGAGCAGAAGGAAGCTGCACAAATCAAAACCGAAACAAATATTTTTACAAGGGGATGCATTCTGTGAAGCACTGAGCTTCCTGGTAAATAGTCTAAAAAGCCTTTCATAGCAGGTTTATACTCCTTAAAACCTGATAAACGGACATGTCAAGGCCTTGAGCGAAGCGTGCCTTGACGTGGCCGTATATCACAGTGATTGTATCTTCGAAATCATTTCGTCGTCTGTAAATACACCGTCAAAAGCCGGGCCAAGCAGCATTGCAACCTGTGCAATCTGCGGTGGCAAAAGTCGGGCACGCTGCAAAAGTTCTTTGTTACTGAGAACCTCGCGTGTTGCACCCTGACCAAGAATCTCGCCACGGTTCATTACGATGATTGTTTTTGCAAAGTCGAGAACAACTTCCATATCGTGGCAGACCATAATTACTGTTGTGCCGTTTTCATTGAGGGTACGGATTTTTTCCATAACTTCCATACACTCGCGGTAGTCGAGTCCGGTTGTAGGTTCATCAAGAATCAGGATTTCCGGATTAAGGGCGATAAGGCAGGCAAGACAGAGTCTCTGGCGCTGACCGCGGCTCATATTAAAAGGCTCTGTGTCGCCGTCAAAGCCGAACTCGTTCAGTGTTTTTTCTACACGAGCTTTTATTTCATCTTCAGCAATTCCGTTGTTGCGGAGGCTGAAGGCAATTTCTTCGCGAACAGTTGAACAGCAGATCTGGCGGTCAGGATTCTGGAAAAGGAAGCCGATGTGTTTTGCAAGGGCGCTGACCTTCTGCTCTTTTGTATTTTTGCCGACAACAAAAACGTCGCCGATACTTGGTTTAAGAAGTCCGTTTGTGAGCTTTGAGAAAGTTGATTTTCCAGCTCCATTCGAACCGATGATAGAAATAAAATCGCCCTTACGAACCTTTACATTCAGGTCGCGGACATTTGCTGTTTCGTTGTAAGAAAAGCCGACTCCAGAGAACTCGAGAACGACATCGCTGTCAGACTGGGCTTCTCCGTTTTGGGTAGATTGTCCGGTCGAGCCGGACAATGACACTTCTGCGGCTTTGTCATTGCCCGACTTGATCGGGCAATCTGGCTTAATCACTTTTTTGACAAACTCCGCTGCTTCCTCAGCATTCAGACAAATCCTGTCTTCAGCTTTCATCCCTTTTGGAGCTAGCCCCTGGTCTACCATTTTTCCTGTGAGGGTAAGAACGCGGGGGCAGTTGATTCCGGCTTCTTCCATTTCTCTCTGGTGGGTGAGGGTAGATCTGATTTCGCCGTAGTGAACACAGGTACCGTGTTCAAGAACAATAAGTTTTTTAACAAATTCGCAGAGCAGCATGATTTTCTGTTCTGCAACAATAATTGTGATTCCCTTTTCTTCGTTGAGCTTTTTAAGCATTTCAAAAATCTGAACAGAAGAAGCAGGATCAAGCTCGCCGGTAGGTTCGTCTAAAACTAAAATATCCGGCTCAAGGGCAAGAATAGCCGCTATCAAAACCTTCTGTTTCTGACCGCCACTAAGAGATGAAATCTCCTTGTGACGAAGCTCGCTGATTCCCATAGTCTCCAGCGCAGAAGTTATGCGGCTTTCAATTTCGTCAGCGGCAATGCCAAAGTTTTCAAGACCAAAAAGAATTTCATCTTCAACAAAGTAGCCTGTAATCTGACTTTCAATATCCTGAAATACAGAGCCAACCTTAAGTGCAAGTTTACCCGCATCAATATCAAAGGTGTCGGTGCCGTCAACTTTTACGCTTCCGTAAAAGTCTCCCTTATAGTGGTGGGGAATCAGCCCGTTGATGCAGTTACAGAGAGTTGTCTTTCCTGCACCAGACTCGCCGATTATTCCCACAAAGCCGCCCTTTTCAATTTCAAGCGATATTTTGTCCAGAGCGTTTTTCTTAGCTCCGTTGTACTTAAATGTCAGTTCCTGTATTTCGATCATGTTTATTCCAGTCCAATCGTCATCCTGAACTTGTTTCAGGATCTTGTAATAATAGACCCCGAATCAAGTTCGGGGTGACGGAGTTTAGTTTTCTTCTTCAATAATTGGTTTCTTGAGTGCTTTCATAAGTGGTACATAGAGGGCCCCAACAATGATTGCATTCAAAGTAGCAGTTCCAAGTACGATAGGCACATAAGCAGCCATTGCTGATGGATCAGACTTGATGAATACGAACAAAAGAACTGTGTAAAGTCCGCCAGAAATTACTGTACTGATGAAAGTTGTAATTGCTGCAAGACCAATCTTCATTCCCTTTGATTTAGCAGGAATAAGAATCAAAAGACCCATTGCAAGGGCGCCGGCTGCTTCTGAAGCAAAGTTCAAATAAGGAGTTCCAGGGAAGAACTGGCAGATAGCACCTGCGATAATACCGATAATCAGGCTGTAGTAAACCTTTGGTCTGATAAGAACAATTGCCATACAGTACATTGCGATGATGAAGTTTGGCTTCATTCCAAAGAAGTTGATGAAAGTTCCTACAAAGAACTTAAGAACAGCTCCGGCTGCAAGAAGTACTGCTGTAAGGAGCAGATCCTGAAGGCTGATGCCTTTTTTTTCTGTTTCGTTTAATACTCTTTTTTCCATTTTAATTTACCTCATTAATTTGTTTATTAAGCAGCCGGGTGTGCACGAGGTCGTCTGCTCTTGTTACTGTCAATAGTAACATAAGTTTTTGTTACTATCAAGAGAAACGCAGAAAAATCTGTTAAATATAACAAAATATTATATTTATTAGATTCTTGACATTTTTTTTTATGAGTTGTATAACAAAGACATCAAACGACAAAGAGGTCGCGGAAACGGTGTTTCTGCGACCTTTTTTGTTTAACGCCGGAATTTCCGCCCGTAAGACATCAACGGTGCGGCCCGGCAAATTTTGGATATTATAGCAAAGGCGCTGTAGTTTTTTCTGGAGGACGCTCCGGCAAGAGATTACAGCGCTTTTGTTTTAACGTGGGGCGTTGCGGGGTATCCCCGCTAGAAGGGGTAGCGAGCAACGCAGTGCGAGCGAGGGGGAGACTTCCCCCTATAAAAAGGAGAATAAAAAATGGACGAAGTAACCCCAATTTTTGGCGAGAACGTTTTTAACGAAACTGTTATGAAAGCTCGGCTGCCTAAGGAAACTTACAAACAGCTGATGAAGACTATTGAAGGCGGCGAAAAACTTGATGCTTCTGTTGCTACTGTTGTTGCTAATGCAATGAAAGACTGGGCTGTTGAAAAAGGTGCAACTCACTATACACACTGGTTCCAGCCTCTTACAGGAATCACTGCTGAAAAACACGACAGCTTTATTACACCGGTTGACGGCGGAAAAGTTATCATGGAGTTCAGCGGAAAAGAGCTTGTTCAGGGTGAACCTGATGCTTCTTCTTTCCCAAGTGGAGGAATCCGCGCTACATTCGAAGCACGCGGTTACACAGCATGGGATCCAACATCTTACGCATTCATCAAAGACGGTACACTTTGTATTCCAACAGCTTTCTGTTCATATACAGGTGAAGCACTTGATAAAAAAACACCACTCCTTCGCTCTATGCAGGCAATCAGCAAACAGGCTGTTCGCGTTTTGAAAATGTTCGAAGGAAACGAAGGTGTTACTTCTGTAAAAACTACAGTGGGACCAGAACAGGAATACTTCCTTGTAGATAAATCAGTTTATGACAAGCGCGAAGACTTGATTTATACAGGCC
>JAEEGJ010020572.1_pt1 | contig 14326 bp, 12 predicted proteins | sample 8958761 | NCBI WGS metagenome assembly JAEEGJ01 (sample SAMN16246546, study PRJNA631951) | gut metagenome | biome: gut microbiome; feature: rumen; material: RS-attached | host: Bos | place: Iran: Karaj | collected 2018-10 | reverse complement strand
CGCGGTGTAACCTTGTAACAGAACGTTGGATTTATGACGTTATGCATATGGGAGGTCGGCTGTTATTGTGAACAACCGACCTTTTGTTTTGAGTAAATCCTTTGTGCATTATCACAAGAACATCCATCAAAAGGACGTAAAATGTAAAATTTTCTTGTAAATTTTGGATATGTAAGTGCTTACGCAAAACCAGTAAAATAGCCGCTTCTGAAAAAAATGACCAAAATTCGTTACAATTACTATGAAATTGGTACTTGCAAAGGGTTTCAATACATGTTAAAGTTTGTACATAAGCAATTGAAAACGCTTACATTTTTCTTTTCAAAAACCAAATGGGAGGAACAGATTAAATGAAAAAGAAAGTACTATCATTAATCCTGTCAACAGCCATGATCGCAACACTTGCTGCTTGCGGTAATCAGACTGCACCTGCTACAACAGGTGATCAGACAACCGGAACAACTACAGCTGATACTACAACAGCTCAGACAGAAGGCGGCGAGACAGCTGCACCTGCATCTGAATATGTATTAGACAAGATCACAATGGTTGTAGACGGAACACTTACAGCTAACGCTGAGAGCGGACAGAAGGAATTCAATGACCAGTGGGATGCATACGTATCCGAGAAGCTTGGCCATGACATTCATCTTGACATCCAGCAGCAGGATCACTCAGGATACGTTGATGCAGTTGGACGTATCTTTGCTTCAGGAAGCTATCCTGACGTTATGATTATGCCTGCATCTATGTATTCACAGTATCTCAACACAGGTATCCTTTGGGATATGACTGATGCTTACAACAACGCTGAGTTCCAGTCACACCTTCTTTACCCTGAAGTAAATGAGGCTGTTAAGGCAATCGGCGGCGGCAAGCTCTATGGTCTTGCTCCTACATACGGTAACGGATGTGTTACTTATGTTAAGAAGGCTTGGCTTGACAACGTAGGAATCAGTGCTGATTCAATCAAGACTTTCGATGATTACTACAACATGCTTGTTAAGTTCCACACAGAAGATCCCGATGGAAACGGCAAGGACGGCGACACATACGGTGTTATCGCTGCCGGATTCCTTGGATTTGAGGCTCCTTACATCAACTACCTTCCTGAGTTCTGGCAGGATGCTTATCCCGCTATCTATCAGAAGGACGGCGTTTGGGTAGACGGCTTCCAGGAGCAGGCTACCAAGGATGCACTTGTAAGACTTCGCCAGGCTTATGCTGATGGCGTTATCGATCCCGTTTCACTTACAGCAGGAACCAAGGATGCTCGTGAGAAGTGGTTCTCCAATGACCAGACAGGTTCTGCCGGCGTATTCACATACTGGGCAGGAACATGGTACCAGAACCTTACAGATTCACTTTCCAAGAACGAAGTTGATTCTGAGATCGTAGAGATCGCTCCTATCGCTGAGGTTGGTGCTTACATCAACAGAGAAGCTCCTGTATGGGTTATCATTGATGACGGCGACGGCGACAACTCAAGAGAGCAGGCTATCTTCGATGCATTCTTTGAGACAATGCTTGACGGCGGTATGGGCCAGATCCTTTGGACATACGGTGCTGAGGGCGTTCACTGGTCAACAGCTGCTGAGTCATTCTCAACAAACCCTGATGATCCTGACAAGAGAAAGGATTATGAGTACGCTGAGGGCGAGTTCCACCTTCTTCCTTCACCTAACGACCCTAACACTCTTTGGAAGAAGAATCACCTTGATCCTGCACTTACAATCTGCAGTCTTCAGGGCGACTATGCCGGCTACGTATCAACATCTGAGCTTGCTTCAGAAGGTAACAAGTTCTTCGTTGAGCACATGAAGGATGCTCCTGCATCACCTGCATCTGCAACTCTTACAGAGGCACAGGGAACTATCGACGATGCTAAGAGCGTAGTTATCGCATCTGTAATCGTTGATGGCAAGGATGTAGACGAGGCTATGAACGAGTACGTTAACTCTGTAGGCGAGTACATCGACGCTGTTCTTGCAGAGCTTAACTCTGCTGAGTAATCTTTTTTACCAGGTATGATAATGTCCTGCCTCGGGGAACTGGGGCAGGACAATATTTTGAAATCATATTATTGATACCGAAAGGATTTGTTTTATGAGCAAGAAGAAAAATGTATCGGCAAGCGGCTATGAGCTACGCAAAAAGCCACTTAAACTGAGAATATGGAACAGCAGGGGGTACTACTTAATGTTTCTCCCGGTGCTGGTATTTGTAATTATTTTCTATTACTGGCCAATGCTTGGTGTCAAATGGTCGTTCTATGATTACAGACCTGTTGGAACTCCAAAATTCATCGGCTTTGATAACTTTAAAAAGATGTTTTTCGGAATCGGGTCCTCATCCTTTTGGACGTCGTTTAAAAACACTTTATTGCTTAGTACAACCAAGCTGATCATTACCACTTTGGCATCAGTTATTGTATCTGTATGTATTTATGAGATGGGTAACGTAGTAGTCAAGAAGACACTTCAGACAGTTATCTACCTTCCTCATTTCATGTCATGGGCTGTTGTAGCTTCAATCTTCAGCCTGCTGTTATCTCCATCTGTAACAGGTCTTGTAAATAACATGGTATTCCATGAGGACACAAGTAAGTTCATTTACTTCCTGGCCAACAAGAACTGGTGGAGACCGATTTTCTATCTGATCAACCTATGGAAGGAAACAGGATGGGGAACCATTATCTTCCTTGCCACACTGGCAGGTATCAATCCTGAGCTCTATGAGGCTGCCGACATCGACGGTGCCAGCAGAGTACAGAAGATTGTATATGTCACATTACCTGCACTCGCAAATACGATCATTACAGTATTGATTCTGAATCTTGCTAAGGTTCTTAACATGTTCGAATCCGTATTCGTTTTATACAACGAAGCTGTTTACGATAAAGCAGATGTTATTTCAACATACATCTACAGACAGACCTTCTCCAACGCGCTGTCCAATTACGGCTATTCAACCGCTGTAGGTCTGTTTAAGTCATTGGTTGGCTGCATGCTCGTTCTTGTATGCAACTGGCTCAGCAAGAAGACCCGCGGACGCGGAATTATTTAAGGAGGAGGATGCAATGGCTAAAGATATGAGCGCGGTCGCTGGCCGTAAGAGAAAATTTCAGCTTTTCGATCTGATCAACTACATTGTATTTATCCTTCTGGGACTTATTATTCTGGTCCCCATCTGGAAAGTTGTTGTTGATTCACTCAATTCAGTGGGAGTATATCAGTTCAGATTATTTCCACATGATTTCACACTGGATGGATATAAGGTAATCCTTTCCACCAGCGCACTTTACAGACCGTTCATCAACTCGGTCATCACTACAGTTCTCGGAACATTCCTGGGACTGACACTGTCTACCTTAGGTGGATATGTACTTGTTAAAAATGAAGTTCCCGGCCGTACAGGTATGGCGTATTTCCTTCTCTTCACCATGATCTTCTCAGGCGGTATGATTCCTGAGTACCTGGTTATGAAGCAGATCGGCCTTACAGACAGCATGTGGATCCTTGTGTTCAAGCATGGTATGAATGTTTACAATCTGGTTCTTATGAAGAACTTCTTTGAGAACATTCCCGAGTCACTTTATGAAGCAGCTGAGATCGACGGATGCTCACCTATGGGCACCTTCTTCAGGATTGTTCTGCCTCTTTCCAAGGCAGCGCTTGCTTCCATCGGACTTATGTTTGCCGTTACTATTTGGAACGACTACTCAACAGTTAAGATCTATATCATGAATCCTACACAGGTTAACTTCCAGTATAAGCTCAGGAACATGATCATGGACGGTGATACTCCTACCACACAGTATGCTGTTTCCCAGACAACTCTGTTCAATGCCGGAATCGTTGCAGCTATCCTTCCTTTCATGATTCTGTATCCTTTCCTTCAGCAGTACTTCGTACAGGGTGTTAACATCGGAGCGGTTAAAGAGTAATAGAATTCTTAAGGCGTTTTGTTTACTGAACCGCCCAGGTATCTGCCTGGGCGGTTGTTGATATAATACTGAAAAAAAGTGTTATTGTAAGACATCCGAAATATTCAGATGGGTGACATGGTATTTTTTGCCATTTTAACCGCAATCAATATCCGCATCATATGGGGCGTGATTCGCGGCAAAAAGGAAGAAAAACATAATGGGCTTGCGTCATCCTGATGCAGGCCCAAAATTTTAGGAGCATGACATGAGACATATATTTTGGGCAGGAGATTCCACGGTTGCCACTAATAAGTATGCCACCTATCCTCAGACGGGCATAGGGCAGGCCTTTGACAGGTACACAGCCTCTGATGTGGTTGTGTTTAATCATGCGGTTAACGGCCGCAGCACCAAAAGCTTTATAGACGAGAGCAGGCTTGCGCCCATTTACAACGATATTACCGCGGGAGACTTTCTCTTTATTCAGTTCGGACATAATGATGAAAAAGAAAATGATCCTACCCGCTACACAGATCCCCACGGTGAATTTATTGTTAACCTCGGGAAGTTTGTTAACGTGGCAAGAAATAAAGGAGCCTATCCTGTTTTCATAACCTCTGTTGAGAGACGTCTTTTTGACGAGGCCGGCAATTTAAAAGAGTCCGCCCATACTGAATATGTAAAGGGGATGAAGGAGGCCGGACTTAAATTTGATGTTCCGGTAATAGATCTCTTTGAAAGAAGCAGAGAGTTCCTTAAAAAGACGGGAGATATAGACTCCCGGAAATACTATATGCTCCTTGAGCCCGGAGAAGCCTCCTGGGCGCCTGAAGGCAAGACGGACAATTCACATCTTAAGTATGAGGGTGCCATGCTTTACGCAGGCATGATCGCCACGGAACTTAAGAAGCTTGGAGAGCCCTACTCTAGTCTTGTCACACAGGGAGAGGGAGAGTCCGGGCCTTCCGGAATAGAGACTAACGGATAAAGAGGTATTTATGAGATCATCTGATTTGGGAAAGGGGAGATTTCGAAACCCCGTATTGTTTGCAGATTACAGCGATCCTGATGTTATCAGAGTCGGTGATACATTCTATATGACCGCCAGCAGCTTCAATTACACACCGGGTCTTCCTATACTGATTTCCAAGGACCTGGTTAACTGGAGGCTGGTAAACTATGCTCTTGAAAATATTGGGCAGGAGCGCTTTAAGATCCCCAGGCATTCCGAGGGTGTATGGGCGCCTTCCATAAGATATCACGAGGGCATGTTTTATATCTATTATGGTATGCCGGATGAGGGCTATTATGTTGTAAGGACTAAAGATCCTCTTGGAAAGTGGGAAGAGCCTGTATGTATCCTGGAAGGAAAAGGCCTTATAGATCCCTGTCCTTTCTGGGATGAAGACGGCAGAGCCTACGTGATCCATGGCTATGCCAAGAGCAGAATAGGCTTTAAGAGTATCCTTGGAATCTTTGAGATGAGTCCCGACGGACTCTCTGCAATTTCAGAAGATAAATTCATATTTGACGGAAATGATCCCTCACATCCTGCGGTGACTATTGAGGGTCCCAAGGTTTATAAGAGAAATGGCATATACTACATCCTTGCGCCTGCAGGGGGAGTAAGAGAAGGCTATCAGGTGGCACTAAGGAGCCGAGATATCCGCGGACCCTATGAGATCAAGACTGTAATGACCCGGGGAGAAACCGTAATAAACGGACCTCACCAGGGTGGACTTGTGGATACCGGAAAGGGTGATGAGTGGTTTCTTCATTTCCAGGACAGAGGCCTCTATGGCAGGATCTGTCATCTTCAGCCTGTAAGCTGGAGTGAGGACTGGCCTGTTATAGGAACGGATCCGGATGACAGTGGCTGCGGCCATCCCGCCTATGAGCTGGATAAGCCCTGCGACGGAGAGAAGGAAGCCCTCACTGCATCGGATGATTTTAAAGGCGGAACCTATGGCCTGTGCTGGCAGTGGCTTGGAGATCACTGCCCTGACTTTTTCGGGCAGATTCAGGGAAACGGCAATGAACCTTCCGACGGCCTCAGGCTCTATGCACTAAATCCGTCAGGGGACAGTAACCCCATAATATGGAGAAGTGCCAATGTCCTTACGCAGAAGCTGATCTATCCCTGCTTTAGAGCTGAGATTCCTATGGATGCATCAGGGTTAAAGGCAGGAGACAGGGCGGGTGTTGTCATGACAGGCGGCCAGTATCTTGCTGCCTTTATCGAGCTTGATGAAAACGACGCTTATCACATAAAGGCCGTAAAATCCCGAGGACAGGATGGAGATAAAACAGAAGATACGGTACTTGATGCTTCTTTTGCAGGGTACTTAAGAGATAATTCTCTGTCACTTGAAGAGGGGCTTAAGAGTATAAAGTGGGTCATGACCTTTGGAGAACCTAAAGAGGGAGAGGACCTGTACTTTAGAAATGTAAGCGACGGAGAGCCACCAAGGCTTAAGATATATTTATCCTTTGAGGGAATAGAGAAGCCTGTTAAAGGAGGTAGCGCTGCAGGAGGATATGAGCCTGAGATGATCGATCTTGGAGTAGACTATACTCCCTCAGACCACACCTGGGTCGGAGCCAAGATAGGAATCTTTGCGCTGGCTACAGACAAGGCCTCCGGTGGCTATGCAGACTTTATATCCGTGACCGTAGATGAACTGTGACATAAGGAGTTTTACATGAATCTGGAAACAGATATTTACTACAAGAGCTATGAAAAACATAAAGGGAATCAGCTGCTGACGCTTCTTGGATTTTATAAAGGCATGTACTTTAATTTCTTTTTGTCTACATGCTTTTATATCGTCAAGCACAGTCCTGTATGGATACTTCCCATGGTGACTGCCAACATCATTAACAACGTCACCGGAAAGAGCCCTGATATATTCAGGATCATTGTCATTAACGTAGGGATTATGGTAGTTCTTTTGCTTTTGAACATCCCTATGAATTACCTGCACATTCATTTTAGGAGCAAGGCTGTCCGCAAGGTTGAAGCGGGACTTAGAAGCGCCCTTATTCACAAGATTCAGGTAATGTCCATTCCTCATCAGAAGGACATGCTCTCGGGGCGTCTCCAGTCCAAGATCATAAGAGATGTGGAAGCTATTGAGACCCTCTCGGATCAGCTCTTTGTCTCTCTGATAAACATAGCGATCAATATAACGGTGGCCCTGACGGTTACAGTCACCAAGAGCATTATAGTGTTCTTGTTCTTCCTGGTGATGGTACCCTTTGCGGCGGTTCTGGTGGTGTCCTTCAAAAAGCCCATCAAGAAGCACAATCAGAGGTTCCGTAAGGAGATGGAGGAGACCTCGGCCAAGGTCATGGAGATGGTTCAGCTCGTGCCTGTAACAAGAGCTCACGGCCTTGAGGAAGAGGAGATCATGAGGATGGACACTCAGGTGGATCTCATCGCCCAGGCGGGCTACAACCTTGATATCATTCAGGGGAATTTCGGCGCCGTAAGCTGGGCATTTTTCCAGATATTCCAGGTTTTGTGCCTGGCCTTTACATCGGTACTGGCGGTCAGAAGCACTGTAATGGTGGGAGATGTGGTTCTCTATCAGAGCTATTTCACCAACATCGTGGGGCAGGTCTCATCTCTTTTGACGCTTCTGCCCATAATATCCAAGGGCCTTGAGTCAGTGTCCAGCATAGGTGAGATCCTTGGCTTTGAGTATGTTGAGGACAGCACAGGCAAGGAGGAGATCGGCGAGATAACTGGCGAGTACGACTTTAAGAATGTCAGCTACAAATACCCCGACAGCAACGAGGAGACCTTAAGAGATATAAATCTTCACGTTAATCCCGGGGAGACCATAGCCTTCGTGGGTGAGTCAGGTGCCGGGAAATCCACCATCATGAATCTTATTGTGGGCTTTGGAATGCCTGAGACAGGGCAGCTTCTCATAGACGGCAAGGACATTTCCAAGATCAACCTTCAGAGCTACAGAAAGCAGCTGGCGGTGGTTCCTCAGAACACGATCCTCTTTTCGGGGACCATCCGGGAGAACATCCTCTACGGTACCACGGGAGTTACCGAGGAGAAGCTCAAGCAGGTCATTGACGAAGCAGGGCTTAAAAGCGTGGTGGAGAAGCTCCCCAAGGGGCTCGATACCATGGTGGGCGAGCACGGAGATAAGCTCTCCGGCGGCCAGAAACAGCGTATATCCATCGCCCGGGCTCTCATAAGGGATCCCAAGGTCATTATCCTTGACGAAGCCACCTCAGCCCTTGATTCAATTTCGGAAAAAGAGGTTTCGGCTGCCCTTGAGAACATTTCAAGCCACTGCACCACCTTTATAGTTGCCCACAGACTTGCTACAATCAGAGAGGCCGACAGGATAATAGTCATTGGGGACGGCACCGTCGCAGAGAGCGGAACCTTTGACGAACTCATGGCCGGACACGGATTATTCTATGAAATGGAGATAGCCACATGATGCAATTGGGAATTAGATTTCACGACACCAAAGAGCTCCCCTTTGAGGAGAGATTACAGGAGATTAAGAGACAGGGCTTTTCCTGCGTACACCTGGCATTGTCCAAGGTGCCCGGATTTACTGCCGATCCCGGCGCCCTTACACCGGGCTACGCCATGTATTTGAGAAACGCCCTCAGAAAGGCTGACATAGATATGGCGGTGCTGGGCTGCTACTTAAACCTTGCCAACCCCAATGTATCTCAGCTTGAGGATATTCAGAACAGGTACTATGCACACCTTCGCTTTGCGTCCCTTGTGGGCTGTGGCATGGTGGGCACTGAGACCGGTGCGCCCAATGAAACCTACACCTACGACAAGGAGGCCTGCCATTCCAGGGAGGCGCTGGATACTTTCATCACCAACCTTCGTCCCGTGGTGGAGTGCGCAGAGAAGTGCGGCGTTATCCTGGCCCTTGAGCCTGTTTACCGCCACATTGTCTACGACGGCAAAAGAGCCAGAGAGGTCCTGGACCGTATCGGCTCCCCGAACCTTAAGATCATCTTCGATCCGGTAAATCTGCTCTGGACCGACAACTATGAAAACAGAATGGAAGTTATTGATGAGGCCATGGATATTCTGGATAAGGATATTGTTATGATCCATCTTAAGGACTGCATCAATGAAGGAGACAAAATAAAGAGCGTGGGCTGCGGCTTCGGAGATATGTACTACACCAATATAGTGAAGTATGCTCTCGAGAAAAAGCCTTTCATCCACGCTACTTTAGAGGACACCACACCTGACACGGCAGTGGAGTCAAGAAAATGTATCGAAAGTTATTTCTGAAGGTGTTCCAGCTGACCTGACAGCTCCTTTGGAACTTCAATACCTTCGCGGGTAAGTTTATTGGCCAGATTTGAAAGAGGCTTGGCAATGTTGGCGATATGAGCGTTATAGTGATTTATAAGCTCGGTATACTGGGGGTTATCACCTATCTTTTCGCGCAGCTCCTTGGCGAAAGGACAGAAGGTGAACATGATCTCCCTGGCCACCTTGTTGAGCCTTGGCGAGCTGGCTGCCTCGTATTTGATATAGGCCAGATAGTCGGCAATAAATACATTCTTGTAATTGTTGCTGAACTTCTTAAGGTCAGTCTTAAGCTTCTCCTTGTTCTCGGTTGAGAGCGCGGAGTTTTTCTTAAAGAACTGCAGATAATCGCAGTACATGGAAGTGAGAGAGGGGTCTGTGACATCGTTCCAGTGGACGCCCTGCTCGGTCTTGCACATTTCCCATCTGAATTCGCCAAAGAGTCTTATCATGCACTCCTCGGTATTTTCTGTGTTGAATATGGATACGATCATTCGGGCCTTGGTCCTGCGGTTCTTGCCCTCGATCTCCTGCCACAGAGAAGCTCTGCTTCCAACGTTTGGCATCAGTATCATGTATGGTGTTATGTCATCGGCGTAAAAGAGCTGTGTGATTCCGATGTCTGTGTTGGAGTAGAGTGCCTGTCTGCAGAATACGCCATAGTCCACCTTTCGGATCATGTCGTAGTACTCATGTATCCTTGAAGCGGTGATGTAGGCCATATCAAGAGGCCTTAGCACGTTCTGCTGATCGAATACCGGAACAAAGGAAGAAATCCTTCCAAAGGTCATACGGTTTCCGAGAGAGAAGAGGTTGTGGACCTCGAAATCCAGACGGCTCTTTGGGTCGAAATTCATGCTGTCAAGCTGAGCCTGATTGATGTTTCCGCTGGTTTTCTGCTCCCTGAGGTAGGTAGGCCAGTCCTGGTCGAACTCGTTTCTTGATGGTTCGACCTCAAGATTATAAATCTTTATCAGCCATTCATAGATGGTCAGAACACAGCCCTCGGGATCGGGAACATAGGCCTTGGCCATGTTGTACAGAATCCGGGTATTGTTCTCCCCGGCAAGCTCCTCATCCACAAATCCAAACATGAAGAACATTTTAAGCTCCACGGGGATGTCGGGATCTTTTATGCTTCTTAAGAAGGCAGCCTTATAAATTTCATAAAAGGTGCTGCCAAGATTTCTTCTGAGGGCTCTTGTCTCATCGGAAGAATCATATCTGTTTTCGTTGGATTTAAAGGCATTTATCTGCTCTTCAAAAAGAGATCCTATTTCCGGAGATACATTGGAATAAGCAAGGATGGTTGAAAGGGCATTTACAACAGTGACCGTAGCGGTGCCATCGCCGGCTGAAGCTCTTTCCATATCTCCAAGCTTGGCATTTATCATCTTCATATTGGCAGAAAAATTAGCGGCCTTTTTGGTCAGAGCCTTTCTGTAGTCATTTATACCCTGGACCTCTTTGGAAATGGTGCTGTAAATAGTAAACATGGTCATGACCATGCCCACGGCTATTTCTACACCGAGAGGATAGATACTCTTTTTAAGGGCAGTATCATTTTCCTTAAGACTTGTGACATAGCTGATGGCCCATTCGGGAACCTTGTCGCCTTTTTCCGGAGGGGTAAGCTCTTCGATTTCAGGGAATGGCTTTGGAACCTCACCCACCTTGATGCAGAGCTTGGGATAGTCTGCATAATCAGCTATTATCTGCTCATACTGCCTCAGGGCATCGTCGTATTCTTTTTCATATACGGCACAAACAGTGGCTGCAGTCTCCACGGACTGGCCGGCCAGAATAGGTGCGATCTTGGGATTGGACCTGACGACTTTTGGAATATCCGCTTCGGATTCGAAGGGATAGGAGTAAACGGCAGACTCCTCGAGAGCCTCAATGTTGTACACATAGGGCTTTCCGGGAGTTTCTACAATGCCTATGAAAGCTCCGACACCTGCAGTGATGCTGGAGTAATTATTTGAAATTTTAAGAGAACCCTTTACAAGAACTTCTATGGTGGAAACAATATCCTGACCTGACTTATGCAGAACCTGACCTTTTTCTAGTTTTAGAAGCCCCATAGGATACCTCCTGAATCAGAGTTGTAAGCTACTATAGCGTATACATAATTATGATATCACGTATAAAGAGCTAATTCCACTATAACCAAAGATCAGGTGGCGAACATTCACAGTATAATCTGCCTTTGGCTGAACTCGGAGATGATCCCGTTGCGGCTGGTACTGTTGTAGAGTTTGCTTGCGGTGAGAGACTCATCGAGAAGTTTAAGCCGAAGCGGGCTTAAGATTTTCTCGGAGTCCTTTAGCCTGTCGATGACAGGGATTGTGGCCTTTTCGTGGATCAGGGCCATGAGATCCGAGGCATAACGATTAAGCCCCAAAACACGGGCATAAGCTGTAAAGCCGTCAGCTTTGTAGGCATCCATGTTTTCGGCGGTGATATTTAGAAGGATATGCATAAGACATCTGCTGATGCGTGTATATACCAGATTTTTGGACTTAAGCAGCTGACAGAAGGAGCTGAAATCCTTGTAGTTATCAAGCTCTTTGGTGATCCTGTTGGAGAGGTCATTGTTGACATCAAGATACTTGGTATAGCCCTCGTTTTTGTCCATTATCAGCTTGTAATGCAAAAGAGAAGAGAAGTTATTGGACTGCATATAAAGCCCCGTGTAAGACAACAGCTCCCTGACAGAAGCCTCGGGAACATAGCCTTTAAGCACAGAAAGTCTCTCCTCATCGCTCCGTGCTCCGGTGCCTGAGAAAAGAATCGCTCTTAAGCCGGATGCACTGGGGATACCTCCAAGCTCCGAAGCGTGATAGGGCTGGCCTATGCGCTCTATGGTGTAAGGGGTGATGGGACTCTTTCGCCTTAATAAGACCTTCAGGTATTCAAGAGCCAGAATGGAATTGGGAGATGAGAGAATCTCGTCATATCCGGAGAGATCCTGCCTGTCGCCGGAAACCTTAAGCTCTTCTATAAGCGCAGCATTTCTGGCAGCGGGAAAAGCATCCCCTGCCCTTAAGCGGTCATTCAGATGTTGTTTGTAGGTCTTGGGTTCTTTTAAGAAAACCGAAGCGATATCCTGCATTTTGGGAAGATCCGGAATCTCGCTTCCAAAGCACAGATAATCGACGCAGCCGAGGCCTTCCAGAATTGAAATGGCTCCCTCTGCAAAAAACTCGGCGCTTCCCAGACTGTAATAGGTTGGAAGCTCCAGCACCAGATCCGCGCCGCTTCTAAGAGCCATTTTGGTCCTGGTATACTGGTCCACAATGGCGGGTGCGCCGCGCTGAACATAATTACCGCTCATGACAACCACAACTCTATCGGCATCCAGTTCTTTTTTGCACTGTTTTAAGAGATAAGCGTGGCCTGCGTGGAAAGGATTAAATTCTGCGATAACCCCGATGGTTTTCATTTTTTTACGACCCCCGTCATAAGTCTTAGTAGAGTAAAATGCTAATTTTGTACAGTTTTTTCCTTGTTCTAAAATTATAATATAAGTATTATATACATGGAAAGTAACATGCATTAAATTAATCAAACTAGAGAGGTCAATTAAATGAAAATACTTGTTATCAATTGTGGTAGTTCATCACTGAAATTCCAGCTGATCGATTCAGACTCCGAGGCAGTTATCTGTAAGGGTCTCTGCGAGAGAATCGGCATCGACGGAAGCCGAATCGTTTACACTCCCGCAGGCAAGGACAAGATCACCAAGGAAGAGCCCATGCCCGATCACAACAGAGCCATCGAGATGGTCATCGAGGCCCTCACCAACAAGGAAGACGGCGTAGTTGCTTCACTCGATGAAATCGGAGCAGTTGGACACAGAATCGTCCACGGCGGAGAGAAGTTCACCAAGTCCGTTGTCATCAACGAGGAAGTTATCAAGGCTATCGAAGAGGTTTCAGATCTTGCTCCCCTTCACAACCCTGCCAACCTTATCGGAATCAGAGCATGCCAGAAGACAATGCCCGGAGTTCCCATGGTTGCAGTATTTGATACAGCTTTTCATCAGACAATGCCCCAGGAAGCTTACCTTTACGGACTTCCATATTCATACTACGAGAAGTACGGCATCAGAAGATATGGCTTCCACGGCACCAGCCATTCCTATGTCAGCAAAAGAGCTGCTGAGATCCTCGGCAAGAACGCTTCAGATCTTAAGATCATCGTTTGCCACCTGGGTAACGGCGCTTCAGTTTCAGCTGTAAACGGCGGCAAGTGCGTAGATACATCAATGGGTCTTACACCTCTTGAGGGACTCATCATGGGCACCAGAACAGGTGACATCGATCCTTCTGTAGTAGAGTTCATCATGAAGAAGGAGAACGTTGGCGTTGCTGAGGTTACAAACCTCCTCAACAAGAAGTCAGGTGTATTCGGCCTTTCAAACGATCTTTCTTCAGACTTCAGAGACCTTGAGGATGCTTACTTAAAGGGCGATGAGGGTGCCAAGAGAGCAGTTGATGCTTTTGCTTACAGAGTTGTTAAGTACATCGGTTCTTACACAGCTGCCATGGGCGGCGTAGACGCTATCTGCTTCACAGCAGGCGTGGGTGAGAACAGCGGATTTACAAGAGGACTTATCTGCGAGAGACTTGCCTTCATCGGAGCAACTCTCGACAAGGAGGCCAACAAGGTTCGCGGCGAGGAGAAGATTATCTCCGGTGCAGATTCCAAGGTTACACTTATGGTAGTACCTACCAACGAGGAGCTTGCAATCGCAAGAGACACATTTGCACTTTGCAAATAATCGGAAAGCTTAAATAAGACAAAAGAAAAGCCACAGGGCAGTGGGACTTAAATCCCCGCCGCTGTGGCTTTTTTGGTGGATTAGTAATGTATCGGATCACTTTCCGAGGATTTCGTGAACCGCTGCCTTGATGCTCTCATCCTTGGCGTTGGCATCAAAATACTCAAGGAAATGTGCTCCAGAAAGAGCTCCCTTTACCAGTTCTCTGTCAAGCTTACAAAGAATGTCTACCACATCCTGATTGTAGGTAACCTTCTTTACTTCCTCCAGGATCTTCTTGTTTCTCTGCTCGGGA
>JAEEGJ010020571.1_pt1 | contig 14326 bp, 9 predicted proteins | sample 8958761 | NCBI WGS metagenome assembly JAEEGJ01 (sample SAMN16246546, study PRJNA631951) | gut metagenome | biome: gut microbiome; feature: rumen; material: RS-attached | host: Bos | place: Iran: Karaj | collected 2018-10 | reverse complement strand
TTCCGCTGCCTTATTCTTTGCGGCTTCTTCGGCCTCCTTCTCTTCTGCGATGGCGGTCTGGGCGGCGGCCAGGCGGGCGATGGGCACCCGGAAGGGGCTGCAGGAAACGTAATCCAGGCCTACCCTATGGCAGAAAGCCACGCTGGTGGGCTCGCCGCCGTGCTCGCCGCAGATGCCCATGTGGATATCCGGGCGGGTGGCGCGGCCCAGCTTGGCGGCCATTTCCACCAGCTTGCCCACACCGGTCTGGTCCAGCTTGGCGAAGGGATCGTTTTCATAGATCTTCTTGTCATAATAAGAGCCCAGGAACTTGGCCGCGTCGTCCCGGCTGAAGCCGAAGGTCATCTGGGTCAGATCGTTGGTGCCGAAGGAGAAGAACTCCGCTTCCTGGGCGATCTGGTCGGCGGTGAGGGCGGCCCTGGGGATCTCGATCATGGTGCCCACCTTGTATTTCAGGTCGGCGCCCGCAGCGGCGATCTCCTCGTCGGCGGTCTTGGCCACCACGTCCTTGACGTATTTCAGTTCCTTCACTTCGCCCACCAGGGGGATCATGATCTCGGGCACCAGGGTCCAATCCGGGTGCCGGGCCTGCACGTTGAGGGCGGCGCGGATGACGGCCCGGGTCTGCATGGCGGCGATCTCGGGATAGGTCACGGCCAGGCGGCAGCCCCGGTGGCCCATCATGGGGTTGAATTCCTTCAGCCCGTCGATGATCTCCTTTACCTGCTTGATGGTCTTCCCCTCGGTCTTTGCCAGGAGCCGGATCTCCTCCTGGGTGGTGGGCACGAACTCATGCAGCGGGGGATCCAGGAAGCGGATGGTGACGGGATTGCCCTCCATGGCCTCGTACAGGGCCTCGAAGTCCTCCTGCTGCATGGGCTGGATCTTGGCCAGAGCGGCCTCCCGCTCCTCCAGGGTGTCGGCGCAGATCATCTCCCGGAAGGCGGCGATGCGCTCCGGGTCGAAGAACATGTGCTCCGTGCGGCACAGGCCGATGCCCTCCGCCCCCAGCTCCCGGGCCTTCTTGGCATCCCGGGGGGTGTCGGCATTGGTGCGGACGCCCAGACGGCGGTATTTGTCCGCCCAGGCCATGATCCTTCCGAAGTAGCCGGAAATGGAGGCGTCCGCCGTGGGGATGACCCCGTCGTAGACGTTGCCGGTGGCGCCGTCGATGCTGATGACGTCGCCCTCCCGGAAGGTCTTGCCCCCCAGGGTGAAGCGCTTGTTTGCTTCGTCCATGTGGATGTCGCCGCAGCCGGAGACGCAGCATTCCCCCATGCCCCGGGCAACCACGGCGGCGTGGGAGGTCATGCCGCCCCGCACGGTGAGGATGCCCTCGGCGGCCTTCATGCCGGTGATGTCCTCCGGGCTGGTCTCCAGCCGGACCAGGATCACCTTTTCCCCCTTCTTCTTCCAGGCCACGGCGTCGTCGGCGGTGAAGACCACCTTGCCGCAGGCCGCGCCGGGGCTGGCGCCCAGGCCCTTGCCGATGGGGGTGGCCGCCTTCAGAGCGGCGGCGTCGAACTGGGGATGGAGCAGGGTGTCCAGGTTCCGGGGCTCGATCATGCTCACGGCGGTCTTTTCGTCGATCATGCCCTCGTCCACCAGGTCGCAGGCGATCTTCAGGGCCGCCTGGGCGGTGCGCTTGCCGTTGCGGGTCTGGAGCATATAGAGCTTGCCGTTCTCCACGGTGAACTCCATGTCCTGCATATCCCGGTAATGGTCCTCCAGGGTCTTGCAGACCTTGACGAACTGATCGTAGGCGTCGGGGAATTTCTCCGCCATCTGAGCGATGGGCATGGGGGTGCGCACGCCGGCCACCACGTCCTCACCCTGGGCGTTGGTGAGGAATTCGCCCATGAGCTTCTTCTCGCCGGTGGCGGGGTCGCGGGTGAAGGCCACGCCGGTGCCGCTGTTGTCGTTCAGGTTGCCGAAGACCATGGGCATCACGTTGACGGCGGTGCCCCAGGAATAGGGGATGTCGTTGTCCCGGCGGTAGACGTTGGCCCTGGGGTTATCCCAGCTGCGGAACACGGCGCGGATGGCCTCGTACAGCTGCACCTTGGGGTCGGAGGGGAAATCCTGGCCGATCTGCTTCTTGTATTCCGCCTTGAACTGCTGCGCCAGCTCCTTCAGGTCCCCGGCGGAGAGCTCCACGTCGTAGGTGACGCCCTTGCGGGCCTTCATTTCGTCGATGAGCTCCTCGAAATACTTCTTGCCCACCTCCATGACCACGTCGGAGAACATCTGGATGAAGCGGCGGTAAGAGTCGTAGACGAAGCGCTCGAACTTGGGGTCCGGGTTGCCGGCGATCATGGCGGCCACCACATCGTCGTTGAGGCCCAGGTTCAGGATGGTGTCCATCATGCCGGGCATGGAGGCTCTTGCGCCGGAGCGGACGGAGACCAGGAGGGGATTCACCCGGTCGCCGAACTTTTTGCCGTTCATTTCCTCCATCTTGGCCACATACTGCATGATCTCGTCCATGATGTCGTCGGCGATCACGCGGCCATCCTCATAGTAGCGGGTGCAGGCTTCCGTCGTGATGGTGAAGCCCTGGGGCACGGGCAGGCCGATGTTGGTCATTTCCGCCAGGTTGGCGCCCTTGCCGCCCAGCAGTTCCCGCATCTTGGCATTGCCTTCGCTGAAGAGATAAACGTACTTCATTTTGCTGCGGACTCCCTTCGATGTGATAGTATTTCCGGCCGGACCGGGCCGAAAAGCGATAATCCTTCTTTCAAAATTATACCATGCAATTTCAAAAAGAAAAACCTTCATTTTTCACAAATCCGGAGGAGAAAAGCCGGGTATTTCGTGGATTTCGGTGAACTTCGCGCAGGACGGAGAGCGAAATTTGTCAAAAACCTGACAGCCCGCCCGGATTCTTCCGGGCGGGCTGTCACGATGCGTTCTGGTTTTCCCCTTCCAGTTTGTTGCAGTTTTTCAGGCTTTTTCGCCGGCGTAGTTCTCCAGCAGGCGCACGATGCGGTCATGGGGATCCATGATGGTGCTGACGGAGACGCCGTGGTTGATGGAGGCCACGATATAGGCCACATATTTGGAGCAGTCCACCTCGATGAACCAGGGCTTCTCCTTCAGCTCCGGGTTCACATAGGTGAGGTTGGTGCCGAAGACGCCGTCGATCAGTCCCTCCGCGTAGGCCTTGTCGAAGGAGGCGAAGCCGGAGGTGAACAGGGCGTAGGTGGCGGTGGCGAAGAAGCGGCTGGCCTTGTGCTCATGCATATACCGGGCGATGTCCAGCATGCTCTCCCCGGAGGCGATGATGTCGTCGGCCACCAGCACGGTCTTCCCTTCCACGCTCTCGCCCAGGTATTCGTGAGCCACGATGGGGTTGCGCCCGTTGACCACGCGGGAATAGTCACGCCGCTTGTAGAACATGCCCAGGTTCACGCCCAGCACGGAGGAATAGTACATATTCCGGTTCATGGCGCCCTCGTCGGGGCTCACCACCATAAAGCCGTCCTTATGGGGGTTGATGTCCGGGAAATGATGGAACATGGCCTTCAGCACCTGGTAATGGGGCATCAGGTCGTCGAAGCCCATGAGGGGCACCGCATTCTGCACCCGGTTGTCGTGGGCGTCGAAGGCGACGACGTTGTCCACCCCCATGGCCTGCAGCTCCTGCAGGGCGCAGGCGCAGTCCAAGCTCTCCCGGGCGGCGCGGCGGTGTTGCCGCCCGCCGTAAAGCTGGGGCATGATGACGGTGATGGAGCTGGCCTTGCCCCCCATGGCCTGGATGATCCTCGTCAGGTTGGCGAAATGATCGTCCGGGCTCATGTGGTTCTCATAGCCGAAGAGCTTGTAGGTGCAGCTGTAGTTGTATACGTCGGCAACGATGTAGATGTCCATGCCCCGGACGCTGTCGTGGAGAAGGGCCTTGCCGTCGCCGGACTGGAAGCGGGGGCATTCGGCGGAGAGCACAAAGGTGTCTCTGGCTTCGGGACCCATGGCGGCCCACTGCACCAGCCAATGGTCGATCTTTGCGGTCAGTTCTTCGGAGCCGGGCAGCGAGATCAGGCCCAGCTTGGCAAAGTGGTTCCCCGTGTGAAACAGCTGTTCAGCTTCCATATCTCTTTTTCCCCCCAAAAGCGCAATTTTCAGGCATACTAAATCTAATCTAATTCCCGGAAATTGTCAAGCTATGGGCGGGCATTTGTCGCTTTTCCTTGAAGTGGCGGAGGGTTCGTGTTATAGTGGGGCCACGATTTGACAAAGAAGTATAGGAGGCTAATACCATGTCCAAGGCCAGTCTGGTCATTATGGCCGCCGGGATGGGTTCCCGTTACGGCGGCGTCAAGCAGATCGCCGGGGTGGGACCCCACGGCGAGATCCTGATGGAATATGCGATCTTCGACGCCCTGCGCGCCGGCTTCGACAAGGTGGTTTTCATCGTCACGGAAGCGCTGGTGGAGGGCCTGAAGGAGAAATTCGGCGATGCCCTGGCGAAAAAGGGCGTGGAGGTCGCTTTCGCGGTGCAGGATTACACCTCCCTGCCCGCCTTCCATCAGGTGCCCAAGGACCGGGTGAAGCCCTACGGCACCGCCCACGCGGTACTCTGCGCCCGGGGGGCCGTACGGGAACCCTTCGCCGTCATCAATGCCGACGACTACTATGGGACCGACGCTTTCCGGGCCATCTTCGAGGCGCTGCCCTCCCTGGACGAGAAGCGGGCCTGCATGGTGGGCTATAAGCTGCGCAACACCGTCAGCGAACACGGCACCGTGACCCGGGGGGTCTGCTCCGTGGCGGAGGACAGGCTCCAGAGCGTGACGGAGACCTTCAAGATCGCCTGTTTCCCCGACGGCACCATCCGGGACACCGCCCAGGACCCGGCAGGGAAGCTGCTGGACCCTGACGCCGTGGTCAGCATGAATTTCTGGGGCTTCCATCCCTCCGTCTTCGACGCTCTGGAGGATTATCTGGACCGCTTCCTGCGCAGCCTGGCTCCCGGGGACCTGAAGAGCGAATGTCTGCTCCCCGCCCTGGTGGACGAGCGCATCCGCGCCGGGAAGCTGGACGTGGACGTGCTCCACACCGACGCCCGCTGGTTCGGCATGACCTATAAGGAGGACCATCCCCTGGTGCAGGCGGAGATCGCCCGCCTCCACGAAACCGGGGTCTATCCCCCGGCTCTCTGGTAACTATATCCAAAAAAGCGGGCCTGTTCATTTACAACAGGCCCGCTTGTCATTCAAGGAACAAATAAGCTGTCAGATGTAAAGCCGATACAAAAGCATCGCGGATACTTTTTCCGCAGGAAGAGGTAAAACCATCGTTTATAACGAAAAGCTCTTATGGGAGGGATGGACAAGTGCGGAAAAAGCGGCTCATTTTCTGTTTTTCTTTCCTTGCCTGCGTCATTCTGATCGGCTTTGCCATATTGCTGATCCCGCGGCACACGACGCCGGAATACGTTGTGGCTTCTTATGATGAATTGGCAAAGAAGGTGCGCGGCAGCTGCTTCCTCCCGGAAAAAGAAATGCTGCCGGATACGGGCTGCAATTACTATGTATATCTCAAGTCCCGTTTTTCTGACAGGGCGGTCGGCTATCTTTTGAGCTATTCCCCTCCGGATGGCTGCGCAAAGTCCGTCAGCATCACCTGCAAAGCCCTGACGGAGAGGCCGGAAGAATATGGCAGCATCACGCCGACGGAAAGCTATGGGGAGGTCGGCCTGGCTGTCAGAGAGGACTTCCTCTGCTTTGTCTTGGACGGCTGCCGCTATGATATTCATGGCGCCGAGGCTTCGGAGGGATTCCTGCAAACGGCGCGGGCGCTTGCCCGGAACATCATCGACATTGGAGCGGCAAAGGGATGAAAGCGAAGAAACGGAATCACGGCGGGAAGACAGCTGCCGTTATTATTTCGGCAGTGCTTTTGATTGCCTGTCTCGTAACGCTTGGGCAGCCGTTTGCTGTCGGAGCGGAAATCACGGAAGAACGCCGCGAAGCAACCTTCCGAATCTGGAATCTGACGCTTTATCCGGTTTCCTGGAGCTGCCAACTGCTGGATGGGGACGGGCGTCCTGTTTCAGACGAATATCTGCCGGCGTTTGAGGCAGCTGTAAAGCCTCTGATGAAGTTTGGGATCAAGGTTCAGAGCATTGCCCTGGCCCGCCCCCTGCCGACGGGGAACTACACGCTCAGAGTGATATTCCAATACGAAGCATGGGGGAAGCAGAAGGATAGAGGGGTCGAGCTGCGGTTCAACACTCGTTGAACTCGGGGAAAAGCATTAGGTGGTATCAGCCGAAGAATCAGTTCCAATCTTCTGCTATATGCTGCTGTTCTGAACGGGCAATTAAATTGTCCCCCAGAGGAGGCAGGTTTCCCGTACCAAAGGCTTATCGTGGCAACGACAGGAGTCGTTTGACCTTTCGTTTCTATTCCCGATGCAGGGACGCTTCTCCGCTGCGGAGGGTTCTTCGGCTGCCGTCAGGGAGGCGCAGCAGGAGGGAAAAACCATCCCCCAGCGCTTCGGCAAAGGCTTCTCTTCCGTCGGAGAGAGTAACATCCTGCCCCAGGGTGACGCAGGCGGAGCGGTACTCCGCCAGGCGGTCCTCCCTGCCCCGGGGGAAATCCGCCGCCAGCTCGTCCAGGGCCAGGATCAGCTCCGCAGCCAGGGCGCTGCGCCCCGGCACGGGAAAACCCAGGCTGCGGAGGGAGGCGGCGGTCTGGCGCAGCTGGGGAGGGAGATCCCCTTCCGCCGTGCTTACGTTGATTCCGATGCCCAGGACCAGGCTCTCCACTCTGTCCCGGCGCAGCACCGTTTCGCAGAGGATGCCGCAGAGCTTGCGCCCCTGCCACTGGAGGTCGTTGACCCACTTGATCTCCGGGGAAAAGCCGCAGCAGCGCCCCAGAGCACGGCGGACGGCCACCGCGACCCAGGCGGTGATCTCCCCCACGTCCTCCGGGGCCAGCCGGGGATACAGAAGATAGGACAGATAGAGGCCGCCGGGTGGAGAAACGAAGCTGCGGCCCAGCCTGCCCCGGCCCGCGCTCTGGGTCTCCGCCAGGAGCACGCTGCGGTCCGGAGCCCCCTGCCGGGCCCATTCCTTCATCCGGGTATTGGTGGAATCCACCGCCTCCGGCCAGCGGAGAAGGCCGCTCCGACCCTCCGGCAAACGGGAGGTCAGAGCGGCCAGACGCTTCTCTTCTCCGGAAAACTCAGGCCCAGTCATCCTTGGCAAGGGGCGCGCGGATGCCCGAAACGACGCTGGAGAATTCCCAGATGAACCATTCCCCGGTGGAGGGCTTGGTGCGCAGGGTGACGGCCCGGGGGCTGTCGGCGCCGCCGGAGGTGACAAAGAGCTTCAGATAGCCCTCTTCCAGCTGATCCCGGCTGTGGGCCTGGGCCTCCACGGTGATGGTCCAGGGCTGGGCGGGGGTATAGTCGTTGGCGGGGATGGCTCCGGCAAAGTAGGAGGGGCCCAGATAGTCCTTGCCGTCCATGAACCGGTCCTTCAGGAACTGCTTGTCCAGGTTGGAAAGGGGCCTGGGTCCTTTCAGATAGTCGATCATCTCCAGGGCGGCGTCCCGATCCTTGGGATAGACGCAGAGGGCGGCCACAAAAAGGGCCAGCACGCCGAAGGGGTCCTTCAGATCCGCCTCGGGCCGGGTCTTCAGCGCCGTCAGATCGGCGGGCAGGGATTCAAAAACAAAGCTCTTCTTTTCCATCGCCTTGTTCTCCTTTCAATTTCGGGGTTTTTGTCTGCCCGCATTTTAGCACAAAATGTCAGGGCTTGTCTACACAAACGGGAGCTGCCTTTTTTCAGGCAGCTCCCGCTGATTCTGTGCTTATTTTGCTTCCAGGTCGTACATCTGCTTCTGGAGGAGCAGCTTCTTATACTTGATCTCCGCGTTCTCGGCGGCCTCCTTGAACAGGACCTTCGCCCGGTCGGGGAAGCTGAGGGCCAGGGAGGAGTAGCGCACCTCGCTCATGAGGAAGTCCTCATACTTGCCGGAGGGGGCGCCGGAGTCGATGCTCAGGGGGTTCTTGCCCTGGGCTTCCAGCCGCGGATCATAGCGGAAGAGGTTCCAGTAGCCCGCGTCCACAGCGGCCTTCATGATGCTCTGGGACTTGCCCATGCCGGCCCGGGCGCCGTGGTTGATGCAGGGGGCGTAGCCGATGACCAGGCTGGGCCCGTCATAGCTTTCCGCCTCGGCCAGGGCCTTGATGCACTGGTTGTAGTCCGCGCCCATGGCTACCTGGGCCACATAGATATAGCCGTAGGAGATGGCGATCTGCGCCAGGTCCTTCTTCTTCACGGCCTTGCCCGCCGCGGCGAACTGGGCCACCGCGCCGATGGGCGTGGCCTTGGAGGCCTGGCCGCCGGTGTTGGAATAGACCTCGGTGTCGAAGACGAAGATATTGATGTTCTCGCCGGAGGCCAGGACGTGGTCCAGGCCGCCGTAGCCGATGTCGTAGCCCCAGCCGTCGCCGCCGAAGCACCAGAAGCTGGGCTTGGGAAGCAGGTCGGCGTTTTCCAGGACGAACTTCGCTTCTTCCCTGGCGCTGCCCTTGCAGGCATCCAGCAGGGCGTCACCCGCAGCCTGGGCCTTGGCGCTGTCATTCATGGCGTCCAGCCAGCCCTGGGCGGCTTCCTTCAGGGAAGCGTCCTCCAGGAGGGCGGATACCTTCTCGGCCATGAGGGCGCGGCGCTGCTTCATGGCATTCAGCATGCCGAAGCCGAACTCGGCGTTGTCCTCAAAGAGGGAGTTAGACCAGGCGGGGCCGCGGCCCAGCTTGTTCACGGTGTAGGGGGCGCTGGGAGCGCTGCCGCCCCAGATGGAGGAGCAGCCCGTGGCGTTGGCCAGGAGCATCCGATCCCCGAAGAGCTGGGTGATGAGCTTGGCATAGGGGGTCTCGCCGCAGCCGGCGCAGGCGCCGGAATACTCGAAGAGGGGCTTCACGAACTGGCTGCCCTTGACGGTCTTGGGATCGAAGGGGGTCTCCTTGGCGGCGACATTGCGGTAAGCATAGTCGTAGGCCGCCTGCTGCTTCGGCTGCTGGTCGGCGGGAGCCATGACCAGGGCCTTCTCCTTGGCGGGGCAGACATTGACGCAGCTGCCGCAGCCCAGGCAGTCCGCCGGGTCCACCTGGATGCCGAACTGGTAGCCCTCGCAGCCCTTGCCCAGCATCTTCACGGTGACGGTGCCCTCGGGGGCCTTGGCCAGCTCCTCGGCAGAGTAAACGAAGGGACGGATGGCGGCGTGGGGACAGACCAGGGAGCAGCGGTTGCACTGGATGCAGTTTTCGGGGACCCACTTGGGGATGTCCACGGCGCTGTTCCGCCGCTCATAGGCGGCGGTGCCCAGGGACATGGTGCCGTCGGCATTCTTCACGAAGGCGCTGACGGGCAGGCTGTCGCCCCGGAGGGCGTCGGTGGGCTTCATGATGCGCTTCAGGTAATCCTCCAGCTCGGGCCGGTCGCAGGGCAGGACTTCGCCCGGCTTGTCGGGGGCGGGGTTATGCCAGCTTTCGGGCACGGCCACTTCCTCGAAGGAATCCAGGCCCGCGTCCACGGCGGCGTAGTTCATGTTGACCACTTTTTCGCCCTTGCGCCCGTAGGAGTCCACGATGGCCTGCTTCATATACTTCACCGCGTCCTCGATGGGGAGGATCTCGCTGAGCTTGAAGAAGGCGGACTGGAGGATGGTATTGGTCCTGCCGCCCAGGCCCAGCTCCTGGGCCTTGTGGACGGCGTCCACGATATAGAAGCGGATGCCGTTGTCGGCGATATACTTCTTGGCTCTGGCGGGCAGGCGGGCGTCCAGCTCCTCCTTGCTCCAGGGCCAGTTCAGCAGGAACACGCCGCCGGGCTTCACATCCTGCACCACGTCGTACTTCTCCATATAGGAGGGGGCGTGGCAGGCCACGAAGTCGGCCTTGGTGACATAGTAGCTGGACTTGATGGGGCTGCGGCCGAAGCGGAGGTGGGAGATGGTGACGCCGCCGGACTTCTTGGAGTCATACTGGAAATAAGCCTGGACGGTCATATCCGTGTGGTCGCCGATGATCTTGATGCTGTTCTTGTTGGCGCCCACGGTGCCGTCGGAGCCCAGGCCCCAGAATTTCAGGGACTTGATGTCCTTCGGGGTGGTGTCCGGCTCCTCGTCGATGGGCAGGCTCTTGTGGGTCACGTCGTCCACGATGCCGATGGTGAAGCCCTGGATGGGGTCGGCCTTCTGCAGGTTGCGGACGACGGAAATGACGCTGCCGGGGGTGGTGTCCTTGCTGCCCAGGCCGTAGCGCCCGCCGTAGACGGGGACGGATTCGAACTTCGTGCCCTTGAGGGCGGCCACCACATCCAGGTAAAGAGGCTCGCCCAGAGCGCCGGATTCCTTGGTGCGGTCCAGCACGGCGATCTTCTTCACGGTGTCGGGCAGGACGGAGAGGAGGTGCTTGGCGCTGAAGGGCCGGTAGAGGTGCACATTGATGCAGCCCACCTTCTCGCCCTTGGCGTTCAGATAGTCCACGATCTCCTCGGCGGTGTTGCACACGCTGCCCATGGCGACGATGACATATTCCGCGTCCTTGGCGCCGTAGTAGTTGAACAGCTTATAGTCGGAACCGGTGCGGCGGTTGACCTCGTTCATATAGGCCTCCACCACCTCGGGCATGGCGTCGAAGACGGCGTTGGCGGCTTCCCGGTTCTGGAAGAAGATGTCCGGGTTCTGGGCGGAGCCGTGGAGGATGGGGTGAGAGGGCAGGTTCGCCTTGTCCTTGAAGGCGCGGACGGCGTCCATATCCAGCATTTCCTTCAGCTCGTCGTAATCCCACACCGCCACCTTGTCGATCTCATGGGAGGTGCGGAAGCCGTCGAAGTAATTGAGGAAGGGCAGGCTGCCCTTGATGGCGCTGAGGTGGGCCACGGCGGAGAGGTCCATGACCTCCTGGGGATTGGCGGAAGCCAGCATGGCAAAGCCGGTGCTGCGGCAGGCCATCACGTCGCTGTGGTCGCCGAAGATATTCAGAGCGTGGGTGGCCACGGTGCGGGCGGAAACATGGATGACGCAGGGCAGCAGCTCGCCGGCGATCTTGAACATATTGGGGATCATGAGGAGCAGGCCCTGGGAAGCGGTGAAGGTGGTGGTCAGCGCGCCGGAAAGCAGGGAACCGTGGACCGCGCCGGCGGCGCCGGCTTCGGACTGCATCTCCACCAGCTTGACCTGCTGGCCGAAAATGTTCTTGCGGCCGTGAGCGGACCAGTCGTCAGCCAGCTCGGCCATCACGGAGGAAGGGGTGATGGGATAGATCGCCGCGACTTCGGTGAAAGCATAGGCCACATGGGCCGCGGCGGTGTTGCCGTCCATGGTTTTCAGTTTGCGTGCCATAGAGGGACCTCCTTGTTATTATTGCCCGTTTCGGGCCGGCGCTCCGATCGGCACCGGAAGAAAAATATAGATATTGATAATAATAGCATGCCCGATGAAAGCTGTAAACCGCAAACTTGCACGAAATCCCTGCCTTTTCCGGGCCATTCCTGCCGCAAAACGGATAGGGCGGGCAAAAAACGCCCGGGGCCGGTCTTCTCAGACCGGCCCCGGCAAGGGAAATTCAGAGGATGAAATTCACCAGAGATTCCGCGCTGATGCAGAGGAAGAGGACGAACCCCAGCCCTGCGGCATACCATTTCTTCGCTTTCATCTATGACACCTCCCGGCAGCGTGATTGGCTTTTGATGGCCTCATTCTGCCACAGGGGATGTCCAATAAAACGGACAGTGCGCGGGATCCGGGATAATTTTTCCGGAATCAGTCAGTTTTCGGGAGCGAAGCCCTCAGCCCAGGTCGATGTTGACCCCCCGCAGGCCGACCCAGGCCCCGTCGGCAGCCTCCGGCGCATCGCCATGGGCCAGCAGCCACTTGTTCCGGGCCCGCAGCAGCTTGTCCTCCGGGTCCTTTTCTTCCAGGGCGGGCTTGGCCGTATTGGTGCCCAGGGGCAGGGCCACCGCCACCCGGAAGCCTTTTGCAGCGTCCACATGGCAGGGCGCATAATGCAGGGTCGTGGCATAGACCTCCACCACCGCGCCCGCCGGGGCCTGAAAAGCCTTCACCTTCTCCGTGTCCAGCTGCATGCCTTCCCCGATCTCCTCCTGCCGGGCCAGCAGCAGGATGAAATCCTCCGTGCCGATGTTCACCTCGCTGTCCCGGTGGTATTCCAGGCAGTTCAGCTTCCGGTTATGCCCCCAGCACATGCCCAGCTGGATGGGCATGCCGCCGTAGGCCCTGTCCCGCAGCTCCGGGAAAATATCCGCTGCCTCCAGGGCGGGGATGCCGGGCTCGTAGGCGGTGCCGCTCTCCGGCAGGGGGATGGCTGCCATGGCCTTTAAAAGGGCCGTCGTATCATAGCCCGCCAGCACCTTGCCGTAAGGCTTGAATTCCGGGTCGAAAACCGAGTAGATATGCATGATCGTTTCCTCTTTCCTTCATTTTCCGAGAACAGCGGGCGGCGCCGAAAAACGGCGCCGCCCGCTCCGTATTCCTTATTTCTTCTGCTTGGAGGGGTCGCCCGCGCCCTTGGACATGGTCCAGTGGCGGTAGGAGCCCGCCGCGTCGCCGGATTCCCGGGCAGCCTTGGCCGCGGGGGTGTAGAGCCCGTATTCATGGGCCACCAGGCACTCGGTATAGCTCTTGTCGGTGTGGGCGTTGCGGGGCAGGGGCACGTCCTGCTCCCCGGCCAGGATGTCCTGCACCTTGGCCACGTTCAAGGTGTGGGTGCTGCTGCCGTCGGCCACGGCCACCGCCGCGGCCACGCCCGCCGCCTGACCGGTGCCCACGCACTGGGGGATCAGGTTCACGTTGTCGATGGCGATGCGGTCGGCGGAGATGTGGCGGCCGGGGGCCAGGAGGTTCTCCACCTTCTGGGGCAGGATGGAGCGGTAGGGGATCTCGATGGGGGCGTTGTCGTTGAGGGTGTCCACGGTGCAGTGCCAGGCGATGCAGTCCTCATGCTCCTTGGGGAAGGCCCAATCGTTAGAGGAGATGACATACTCGCCCACGATGCGGTGGGAACCCCGGGTACCCAGCTGGGGCGCGATATCATAGAGATAGGCGTCCTTGAAGATTTCGGGGGCGTAGGTCTTATAGGCCTCCAGCACCTCCCGGAGCACCAGGCGGGTCCCCATTTCCGTGGCGGTCTGGTCGGAGATCCTGGAGCAGTCCCGCTTGGGCTGCCAGTTGTTGACCCAGCTCACGTCGTCGGTGGGACCGGCGATCATGCCGGTGCGGAAGCCGTGGAGCTTGTAAAGCGCCTCGGAGAGCTTCTGCGCCTCCTCCCGGTGGGTGAAGTTCCAGATGTTGTAGGCCGCCTTGCTGAAGCCGCCGATGCGGTACACCAGGGCGGTGGAGGAGCAGCGGCAGTCGTCGTCGATGGCGGAGGAGGTGGGCGCGCCGGAGAGGCGGCACAGGTCCGCGTCGCCCGTGGCGTCGATGACCACCTTGGCCAGAACGGCCTTCCGGCCCTCCTTGGATTCGAAGATGACGCCCTTGCACACGTCGCCCTCCATGATGGGCTTCACGCCCCAGCTGTGGTACAGCACCCGGATGGAATCCTTGAGTTCGTTGAGCATGATGTCCATCTCGATCTTCAGCTGGGTGGGGTCCAGCATGAAGCCGTGCTCCACTCTCGCGGGGGGAATGTGGGTCGCGCCGCCCACGTCGCCCCATTTGCGCACTTCCTCCGGGTCGGTGATGCCCGCCAGCTCCGGACCGGGGCCGCGGACCGCGCCGGGGATCTTGCTGAGGCGGGTGTACCACTCCTCCTGAATGCCCCGGACATAGGTCTTCTCATGGAAGGAAAGGCTGGGGATCAGGAGGACATAGCCCCCCGTCACGTCGCCGCCGCAGTACCCGTAGCGCTCCATGAGGATCACGTTTCTGCAGCCGGCCCGGGCCGCCGCCACGGCGGCGGAATGGCCGGCGCTGCCGCCCCCCACCACCAGCACCTCGCATTCGTCGTAGATGGGGACCAGCGTTTCCGGCTCCAGATAGGTTTTCGCGTTCATCCTCTGTCCTCCTTCTGAGGCGATAGCCTCCTTTTTTATACTTTTATGGACTTATCATAGCACAGGGAAGGGGGCGGTTCAAGAGCGGAAACAGCGTCGCGGCTTACACTTCCCTTGTCTTGCGGGATGTGCGGCAATATGCTAAACTGGAGCAGGATCCCCGTAAAAATCCATCACAAGAGGTGAACAGCATGGCAGGAAACCGATTCCCCCACATCTACCGGCCCATTCAGGTAGGCAGCATGACCATGAAGAACCGCATCCAGTTCTCCCCCATCGTCTCCAACCACGCCGTTG
>JAEEGJ010020569.1_pt1 | contig 14326 bp, 10 predicted proteins | sample 8958761 | NCBI WGS metagenome assembly JAEEGJ01 (sample SAMN16246546, study PRJNA631951) | gut metagenome | biome: gut microbiome; feature: rumen; material: RS-attached | host: Bos | place: Iran: Karaj | collected 2018-10 | reverse complement strand
ATCTCCGCTTTTCGAGATCACATACAGACCTAAGGGAAAGAATGCGCAGGAAGAGACTTTCTTCGCATTTAACGAGAAGGAAAAGGCTGAGATCTTATCCAAGGTCGATCCCAAGCTCTGCACGATCCAGAGATCCAAAGGTTTGGGCGAGAACGAGCCCGAGATGATGTGGAAGACCACAATGAATCCGAAGTCCAGAAGACTTATCAAGGCTTGTCCTGAAGATGCGATGAGGACTGCTGAAGTCTTCGATCTTCTTTTAGGAGACAACCTCGCAGGAAGAAAACTCCATATCGAGATGGACGGCAAGAAGTACCTCGATATGCTTGATTTAGGGTGATTTAAATGGCACGTAAGAAAAAAGAAGATATCAATTCAGATTCACTTAAGGCAAGGCTTACAGACAGCAATGCCAAGGACATGCCGGCTATCGATCAGCCGATAACCGAGATGCTCGAGATCAACTACATGCCGTATGCAATGAGCGTCATTGTATCCCGTGCAATTCCTGAGATCGACGGTTTCAAGCCTTCACACAGAAAGCTTCTTTATACGATGTATAAGATGGGCCTTTTGGGCGGCAACAGGACCAAGTCTGCAAACGTAGTAGGTCAGACCATGAAGCTCAATCCTCACGGCGACCAGGCTATCTACGATACGATGGTAAGACTTACCAGAGGCAACGGTTCATTGCTTCATCCTTTTGTTGATTCAAAGGGTAACTTCGGTAAACAGTATTCCAGGGACATGCAGTGCGCTGCACCGCGTTATACAGAGGTAAGGCTCGAAAAGATCTGCGAAGAAATCTTCAAGGGCATTGATAAAGATGCTGTCGACATGGTCGATAACTATGACGGTACTTTAAAGGAACCTACGCTTCTTCCTACAACATTCCCGGCAGTTCTGGTAAATGCAAACCAGGGTATCGCCGTAGGTATGGCATCTAATATCTGTTCATTCAACCTCGCTGAAGTATGTGCTGCAACAGAAGCATATATGAGAGATCCTTCAACAGATCTGTTGGAGATCATGCCTGCACCTGATTTTTCCGGCGGCGGCAAAATCCTTTACGACAAGAATCAGATGAAGGCCATCTATGATACAGGTAAGGGAACATTCTCTGTAAGAGCCAGGTATCAGGTGGATAAAGCCAAAAACCTGATAGAAATCACTGAGATTCCTTATTCCACAAGTGTTGAAGCGATCATCGACAACATCGCGGATCTCGTTAAGAGCGGCAAGGCAAAAGAGATCGCCGACATCCGTGACGAGACAGACCTTGACGGTCTTAAGATCACGATCGACTGCAAGCGCGGTACCGATCACGAACAGCTCATGACAAAGCTCTTCAGATTTACAAAGCTCGAAGATACTTTCTCATGCAATTTCAATATCCTTATCGACGGTTCACCGAGAGTTATGGGCATTGCCCAGATCCTTGACGAATGGCTCAAGTGGAGAAGAACATGTGTCTGCCGCGAGCTCTCTTATAACCTCGATAAGATGAAGAAGAAACTGCACCTGTTAGACGGTCTTGCAGTTATCCTCTTAGACATCGACAAGGCAATTAAGATCATCAGAGAGACTGAATTAGAAGCTGATGTTATCCCTAACCTCATGCAGGGCTTCGGTATTGATGAAGAGCAGGCTGAATATGTTGCAGAGATCAAGCTCCGTAACATCAACAAGCAGTACATCATCAACCGTATTTCCGACAGGGATAAGTTAAAGGAAGATATTGCTGATACTGAGGACCTTTTAAACAGCCCCAGAAGGATCAACAATCTTATCGCCAAAACATTGAAGGAAGTCGCAGAAAAGTACGGCCAGCCCAGAAAGTCTGAGCTCGTAGGAATGGAAGAGACTGAGACCTTTGTTGAGTCCGCAGTCATTCCTGATTACAGGCTCCACCTGATGCTTACCCGTCACGGCTATCTTAAGAAGCACACGATGAAGTCTTTGCAGAGTGCTGGTGAACTTAAGACAAAAGACGATGATGAGATCTTCATGGGCTTTGAATGCGAGAATAAGTCAGACCTTTTGATCTTTACAGACAAGTGCAATCTTTATAAGACCCATGTTTACGATTTCTCTGACACGAAGCCGGGTGATCTGGGTCACTACCTTAACAGCGAACTTGAGATGGAAGACGGTGAGAGACCGATGTTCATGATATCCACGACAGATTACAAGGGTATCCTTTTCATCGCTTTCGAAAACGGCAAGGCTGCCAGATTCCCGATCGCATCTTATGAGACAAAGCAGAACAGAAAGAAGCTCATCAACGCTTATTTTGACGGCAGCAAAGCTGTCGGATTCCTGCTGCTTGATGAGACTGAAGACCCTGATCTTATCGTTACCAACAGCCTCGAAAAGGCTGCCGTTTTCAAGGCGTCCCTGATTCCGCTTAAGACAACGAGAACCACGCAGGGTGTACAGCTCCTCGCTTCAAAGAAGGGATCTGTATTAAAGTCTCTTGCACGTCTTGCAGAAGTAAATGTTCAGGATCCGGAGTATTACAGGATCCGCAAGGTACCCGCTATCGGTTACTACATTAAGGAAAATTCTTTGGAGGCAAAGCAGGTAAGCTTTGATGATTTGAAGTGACGGCATTTTCTTCCGAGTATCACGTCGTAGAAGACGAGCATAAGGACACCAGAGGCTACAATATTGCAGCCGTCCTTTGCGCAGTCGTGCTTTTGGCACTGACTGTTACTACGGTAGTTCTCGGAAGAAAGGCAGCATATGAACTTGAGACGGTTCCGAGCTTCGAACTTGCTATAGATGAGGGCAGATACAGCGATGCTCTTGATATCTACAGAGGCGTTCAGGATGACGTATTAAAGTCTTCTCCTGATAATCAGACGACTTCCAATGCCACGAGAATCCAGATGCTGGATGATATGCAGAATATCGTAAGGACCCGTGTAGATGAGATCTGCAACAGGATCATAAGCAACCGTTATGTTCTTACACCGAGCGACATCAATTTCCTCGATTCGATGAAGGAACTTACGAGCTCTGTCGTATCCGAAAGACTTTACAGCATCTGTGAAGAGTTCCTCTTAGGCAAGGTCGAAAAGCCTGTCGTTACTTACTTCTTCGACCAGCTCCAGCCTATAGGTAACTTCTCTGCCACGGCAAATCCTTTGCTCCGTGAATTGGATTTTATCGAGACTGCCACTGGTGATGTCCAGAATGCAGAAGAGTCTTTGGGCAACGGCGATTATATTGCAGCAGTTAAAAAGTACACACAGGTCAATGCAAACTACGAAGGCTTTGTAGGCGATTACTGCGAAAAGAGGATCGCTAACATAAAGGCAGAGATGTATGAGCCGATGATGGCTGAGGGCGAACATCTTCTCTCGACATATAAGTTCTATTCTGCTGAGAGCCTTTTCTCGGATCTCGCAGTTATCTTCCCGGAAGATGAAATGATCAAGAGCAATCTCCTTACTGCAACTTCCCACACGAGTGAAGTTAAGGAGTACAGGGGAAAGATCGAATGCATTTGCGTAAGATCCCTTATCGCAGATACCGAAGTCGCTTTCTCCGGACGTTATAATTCGAGCAATACCAAACTTCACCTGACCGTAAAGGAATTCGAGAAGATCTTGGAAAACCTCTACGAGAGAGGATATGTCCTTGTTGATGTTGAAGACCTTATAGACCAGAGGGATCCTACATTCCTTCTTGAAAGAAACCTTAAGGTCCCCAAGGGCAAGAAGCCTTTGATCGTTGTAATCGAAGACCTGCAGTACAGCGTTGCTGATTACAGGTGCGGCACATGCAGAAAACTGGTGCTCAACGATGAGAACCAGGTATGCGGCGAATATCAGAATAATGCTGGCGAGACCGTTGTCAGCAGAACTGCTGAAGCGATCGGACTTTTAGATGTCTTTGTCGAAAAGCATCCTGATTTCACATATGACGGTGCAAAGGGAATCATCTCGGTCAGCGGTCACGAAGCATGTTTTGGCTATGTCGTCGCTGCAGGCGAGATAGAAGAAAGAAATGCAGCGCTTTCCGCAGCAAATCTTCCCCAGCTTACGAACATCACAAATGACGATATCGACTTTGCGAGATCCAAGGTTACCGAGATCAAAAACGTCCTCGCAGATAACGGCTGGAAGTTCGCATCCTGCACTTATTCTTATATTGCAGACTGCAGAAATACCGAAAAGCAGGTGCTTGTGGAAGATTGTGTCAAATGGGAAGACCAGATAGGAAGCCTTTTCGGAGAGGTCCATATACTCGTATATCCGAACGGCAATTATATCTATGGTACAGATGACAGGGCAGTATATTTCAAGAACAGGGGATACAGGATCTTCTTTGGCGGAGGAGCTACGCCTTACCATATTTACGGAGACAATTATCTGTTTGTAGACCGTGCCATGATGAGCTATACGACCTTGAACAGAAAGGCTTATAAGGAACTATTCGATTATACCCAGATCATCGATCCTGCCAGAAAGACGGACCAGGATACGAAACAGGGCTAATATTAATATTACATTTCATTTTCAAAATCTTTGTTCACATAAAGTGTTTTTTATTATAATGTAAGTTGTGAAGAGCAATTATGCCTTCCCGAAGGGAGCTTACTATGGGCAGAATCGATAAACTTACCAATCTTACCGAGAAGGAAGAGGTCCTCTGGCAAGACAGAAAAAGATATTTTGGCATGCCCATTTCTTTCACGATCTACAGCTTTACTCAGAACAAGCTGTATTATAAGAAGGGTATCTTTAACATCAGTTCCGAAGAGATCCTTTTGTACAGAATTTTGGATATCACATTCAAGCAGTCCATTTGGCAGAAGATCTTTGGTGTGGGTTCAGTAATACTTACGACTGCCGATAAGTCCACACCGGTTCTTGAACTTAAGAATATAAAGACTCCGGACAGGATCAGAAAAGCTTTGAGCACTCTCGTAGAACAGAGACGTGACGAGAAGAGAGTTACAGGTAAAGAAATGTTCGGCGCAGCCGGCATGTTCCATGATCACGGTGACCTCGAAGGCGTTGATCTTGACGGCGACGGAATTCCCGATGTTCATTGATTGAGGTGTATTTGTGGAAACGAGAATTGACAGATTCGGAAGTGTCCGTGAGGACAAGATAAAGCAACTCAAAGAGTTGATCGAAGAGTCTAAATATATCGTGTTCCTTGGCGGGGCAGGTGTATCTACCGAGAGCGGAATTCCTGATTTCAGAAGCGGTGCCGGAATCTACAATACAGAGAGCGGTACTAAATACAGACCTATAGACATCATCGCACACGATTTCTTCATGGAGCATCCTGAAGATTTCTATGATTTTTATAAGCGTAAGCTCATCTATCCTGACGCAAGACCCAATAAGGCTCACAAGGCTCTCGTTAGACTTGAGAGACAGGGCAAACTCAAGGCTATCATCACTCAGAATATCGATAACCTTCACCAGGAGGCAGGCAGCAAGTGCGTTATCGAGCTTCATGGTTCCGTATACAGAAACTACTGCATGGACTGCGGTAAGAAGTTCAATATCGAATACATCGCATCCCAGGAAGGCGTTCCTCACTGTGACAAGTGCGGCGGTATCGTAAGACCTGATATCGTTCTTTATGAAGAGAACTTAGAGCATGAGAATGTCGACAATGCGATAAAGGCAGTAAAGAAGTGCGATCTCATGATCATTGCAGGTACATCTCTTACGGTTTATCCTGCAGCTACTTTTGCCCAGTTCTTAAAGCATGACAGGATCGTCATCATCAATAAGAGCTCCACATATATGGATCTTAAGGCGCTCCTTACCATCCACGATAATGTTGGTGAAGTCCTTGATAAAGTAGTTCCGAAGCGTATTTCAAGGAAGAATACAACTTCCAAGACGGGCGCTAAGAAGACTGCAACTAAGAAGACAACAACAAAGACTGCTGCTAAGAAAACTACGAAGGCAGCTGCTTCAAAGAAAGAAACAACCAATAAACCTTCTGCTAAGAAACCTGCAGCTTCAAAGGCCAAGAAGGATGAAAGCAAATCTTAAGTATTTCGAAGATAAAGAACAGGGGATAATTGCCGATCTTGCTAAGTATGGAAAGCAGAGCGGCATTTTATCATTTTTAAGGCTGATAGCTTTTTTAGGCGCAGCAGCTCTTTTTGCCGGCGGATATTTTGCGAAGATCACCGCTCTTTATTTTGCCGGAGGCTTCATGCTTATCGTATTTATTGTCTTGTGCCTGATCCACGGCGTAATAATAGATAAGGTCAATTATTTAAATGAGCTTTTCAAAGTTAATGCATCTTATATCGCAAGGTGCAAAGGCGATTTCAATGAGCTCAGAAATATTGCAGTTAAGGGCTTAAAGAGGGCAGAGGATATCGGCCTTGCAAAGTCCAGATTATACGGAAAAGAATTCGAAAAAGACGGCCATGATTACTGTCTTGACTTAGACATCTTCGGCAAGAAATCGATCTTTTCTCTTCTTAATGTTTCAGAGACTGCTTTTGGCAGAAGAAGATTTGCCGAAAGCCTTTTGGATCTTCATGTATCAGACATTTCAGTCGATGAATTAAAAGCAAAGCAGGCATCTGTTAAAGAACTGTGTGATAAACCGGATGTTCTTATGAACTACCAGGCGACAGCAAGACTCGGCAGGATGATCAAAGATCCGAAGGCCCTTATGGATTTTGCCGGGACCGGTTCGAAAACAAAGGCCATCGCAAATGTATTAGGAATTATTGGCTACGTCATCTGGCTCTCAGTTCCTGTCGCTTATATCGTAGTTCCTGATTATGCGGCAGCAACTATTCCTGTCTGCCTTATAATCAATCTCTTTATCTTTATGGCAGGACGCCTTTTTAATGACCTGTATCTTAAGGCCTGCGAAGGTATGCCTAATCAGGTAAAGACTATCCTTAAGCTTTATAAGATATTGGAAGATGCAGGTTTTGAAGACGGGAAATTAAAGGGCCTCATTAAAGGAACAGACAGATCAGGCGGCGCTTACGAGTCCCTTAAAAAATTAAAAGACATATTGGGAATAGCAGCTTTAAGATCCCAGCCTTTGTTTGCTCTCCTTTTAAATCTCATTGCTCCTTTGGATTACCTGATCTCATTCCTTTTGGGAAATTGGGCTGTAAGTTACGGCAAAGAGCTTCCTTCCTATATCAGCGGACTTTCAGAGATCGAATCCCTTATGTGCGCAGCACAGACAGGGCTAGTGCTTGAAGAGAGCGTTTTCCCTGAATTCATCGAATCCGAAAAGCCTGAAGATAATGCATATTTCGAAGGTTTTGATCTCGCGCACCCCTTGCTTGATCACGCGGGCGTTGTAAGGAATTCAGTAAAGATAAGTAATGATATAGCGATAATTACAGGTTCTAATATGTCAGGTAAGACTACGATGATAAGGACCGTAGGCGTATGCACGATCCTTGCACTTACAGGCGGTCTTGTTCCTGCCACAGGACTTAAGTTAGGCAGGATGAGAGTCATGAGCTCCATGAGGATCGTAGACAGTATTGAAGAAAACATGAGTACTTTTAAAGCTGAGCTCATAAGGATCTCAGGAATCGTTAATGCGGCAGGAGAGAAGAAGGCTTTATTGTTCCTTATCGATGAGATCTTCAGAGGAACCAATTCCGATGACAGGACCGAAGGCGCTCTCACTGTTTTAAAGAAACTTTCCAAGCCTTATATATGCGGCCTTATGACGACACATGATTACGCGATGATCGATAAGACCGAGAAGGGCTTTGATAATATCCGCTACTATCACTTCTCAGAGTCTTATACAGATACTGAGATACTCTTCGACTATAAGCTTTCAGCAGGTATCAGCAGGCAGTCAAATGCTAAATATCTGATGAAACTGGTCGGAATTGAGTAGGAATTAAGGAGAAATATCGCATTTTTACCTCATTTTTGTCATAATATTTGCAAAAATGTCAAATTCATTGACTGATTATCTTGCATTCTAATTTTCAATTGTTTAGAATTACTATGGAGAGAAGGTGTTTAGATAACTATGTTTGAAGGCTTGAGCAAGTATTTTTCGATTGTTCTTGATTACTCTGTTGTATTGGAGTGCTCCAACGGAGTGCTCTTTGATGAGCTTTTGAACCTTTTTAACGACTACGGAATCGACTGTTACGTTAACGATACCTTCAAAGTTCTCCATAAATGTGTTATCGCTCAGGCAGACCCTAAGGACAGGGCAGTACAACCCGCTATGCGCTCCCTGATGCAGAGCCTTCTTACAACTAACAAGCTCCACCTTATCAACACATGCAATACCGAGAGATTCATCGAGCAGGTAAACGAGCTCGATTACTCTGTCCTTCTTACAACTGAAAAAAGTATTCTTTTTAAGAGATTCTTTGAAAAAGATCTCGAATATAATCACGATGTTGCTATTCTTACAAGCACAGGATTAAAGATCTATCCTTCTCTTAAGGAAATGAAAGAAGACCTTCAGCTTCCTGAGATCAGCAATCTTGCCAAGATCAATTCATTCCTTGATTCTGATGCCAGAGCAAATATCGGTGATATCGTTAACCATAACAACGGCGAGAGAATGGTCCTTGAGAAGAGACTTTCCGGCGGTGCCGAAGGCATGGTATTCCTTACAGACCATAAGAAATTGATCGCAAAGGTTTACCACAAGGGTGTTATCACACCTCTCAGATGGGCCAAGCTTAAAAAACTCACCGAATTGGGCATCACTTCAACCTCTTTCTGTGCACCCCAGTCGCTCCTCTATTTCAGAAACGTTCCCATCGGTTATACGATGTTTATGGGTAAGGGTACGACATTAAGCAATGTTTTCGATGGCCCTGATGCGATCCTGGAGCACTTCCCTTACTGGACAAGACTTGATGTCTGCGAGACTTTGCTCTCACTTATCGGAAAATATATCTATCTTCATATGCATGATGTCATCGCCGGTGATATCCAGCTTAAGAATGCATTGATCGAGGATTCCGCTCATCAGTATCTTATCGATATGGATAGTGTCCAGATCGGAAATCTCCCTTGTCCTGTCGGCACGGAGGATTTTACTGATCCTAATCTTTGGGGCAAGGATTTCTCAGGTTTTGTCAGAACATTGAAGGACGAGGACTATTCCATCGCAATGCTCGTATTCTCCGTATTGTTCTGCGGCCTTCATCCTTATGCAACCAGAAACGGTGCTGAAACTTTAAGGGAAGAGATCCTTAATAAGAATTTCCCTTACACACTTGATAATTCTGATACGGAACACATTCCGCTCGGCGGTTATGTCCATATCTGGGAATATCTCCCTGAATATCTGCGCAAGATGCTCTACAGGACTTTCAAAGAAGGAAAATCTTACGAAGCCGTATGCTGGAGAGATGCAGTTCAGCAGTACATGACTGAACTTGAGAACTTCAAGTACGATGATGCAGAAGCATATAAGCTTTTCCCTTGCGAAGACTACAAGCAGATCAGCATTGATGTTGAAGAATACAGAAATAAGCTCGCCGCACAGAATGACAAAGCTCAGAGAGCGGCTGAACCGAAGCCTAAGGTCGAGAAAAAGCAATTCGATAATGTCCCTTCCGGAAGATTCGTATCTTCTTCTGTCGGCCAGTCTTCAAGCTTCAGACCAATGAAGTTCGATGATGACGAGAAACCGGCTAAAAAGGAAGCTCCGGCAGCTATTCCGACACCTGTTCCCAAGAAGAAATTCTTCGGTTTATTCTGAGGTCTCTTCTGATATAATTCAAATGTGCAAACTTTTACTCTGAAATGTGCGGAGGACTTTTATGGCGGACGGTTTTTCAAGTTCCGATTTCGGTACAAGTACTAAGAGAAGATTACCAATCTGTTTTGCGCTGGATACATCCGGTTCAATGATGGGAAACCCGATCAAGCAGCTCAACATGGGCCTGCAGAACTTCGTTGCTTCCATTAAATCAAATGATGACACCAGATCTTCTACCGATATAGCTATCATTACTTTCGGATCCAAGGTTGAGATCGTAATGCCTTTCGGTAAGATCTCCAAGGAAAAAGGTTTACCCGAGATCACTGCATCTACAACTCTTACACCTATCGGTGAGGGCGTTCTTACAGCTTTAGAGCTCCTCAATGCCCGTAAAGAAGGCTACAAGGAGATGGGTATCAAGTATTTCCAGCCCTGGCTCGTAGTAATTACCGACGGCGCTCCTCAAGGTCCTAATGCCATGGCAAACATGGAACGTGCTATTGAAGCATGCAACGCACTTGAGAAAGACGATAAACTTGTTGTATTCAATATCGGCGTAGGTTCCGGTGTTGACTTTGATATTTTGAAGAGACTCTCTATCAAGCGTGCTGAACCGATCTCGGTAAATTCCGCTGATTTCGGCAAGCTCTTTGAATTCCTCGGTTCTTCTTCGTCTTCAATCGTATCATCGGGAATGAGTGATGATGCACTTTATAATATCGACACAACGCCTCAGGGCAAGGCTGTCGATATGGACGATTTCATGAAGTTCATTAACGAGGAAAGCTGATGTATACAGGGATCACAGTCGGAGCGATAACAACTATTGGTAATAAGCATGTCAGCCGCAATACTCCTTGCGAGGATGCGTCTTATGCTGTTGCCAGAAACGGCGTTTCCGTTGTTTGTATAGCCGATGGCGCAGGCGGTAAGCAGTATACCGACGCCAGATTCGGTTCTGACTGTGCAGTCCATGTTATCTCAGATACTTTATGTGATCATTTCGATGCTTTATACAGCGAAAACAGGGAGGCTGCCGTAAGAGGGTATCTTATGGCCAAGCTCCGTGTGGCTTTTGCAGGCATTATGGAAGAGCGCACGATCGATGTCATCGACAGACTTTCGTGTACACTGCTCTTCGTTGCGGTTAAGGACAGGAGAATGATGATCGGCCATATAGGTGATGGTCTCATCGTCAGGATCTCGCCTTCAGGCGTAAGCCCCATCTCAATGCCTCAGAACGATAAGGACGGCAAGACATATTTTGTTACTGCTGCCCATGCCGATAACTATATGCGTCTTCTTAAGACAACTGTAGATGATGTTCATGCCATAGCTCTTATGACTGACGGAGTCCAGGACAGCGTCTATAACGAAGAGGCAGGCCTTGTTAAGCCCGTTGTTGCAAAACTTGCAGAAACTTTTGCAGAGGGCCGTGAAGCAGGCGAAAAGTCAGTCCTTGAGACTGTTCAGAAATATATCGTCGGGTCTTCCAATGTCAGCGACGATGCGAGTTTCGGTGTCATGTATTTCGAAGGAACAAAGGCACCGGTACCGGATACTTTAGAGAGTAATGCTGCTAAGTTCTCTTCTTCAACAGAGACATTCAAAGACCTGTCCCTTGCGATCAAGCCTGAGCTTATCAATGCGCATGAGATAATCGTGAAGTGTGCAGGCGGTGAAGCTCCTGAGACAGCTGAGGCTTCATCAGAACCTTCTAAGGAAGAAACGCCAAAGGCTTCTGAAACCAAAGAAGAAATTAAAAAGGAACCTTCCAAGATCAGCAAGTTCTCCATTGTTGTACTTGCCATCGGAATTATCCTTTTCATTATTGGTGCAATAGAATTAGTGCTTTCGCTTAAAGGGTGATCGTCTATGAGAGAAGAAAAGAAATACGAAATTTTACCCGGTGTTGAGATTCCTGATATCAAAAAGATCCAGGAAGCTGCTTCAGATTTCAGCATTTCCGAAGTAGGAGATGTCGATATCAAGAACGTTTCATATGAACCTATAGAATCCCATGTTACTCCGTCTGTTTCTCCTGAAGAACTTGCAAGACTTCAGGCATTGGGTGTTAAGGTTGCCGAAGATGAAGAGCGTTCCAAGGCTGAGAGCAAGGCCAAGATGGATAAGATCATGAAGAACGTTTCCGCACCTGAGTCTATCGGTAATCTCAAGGCTTCACATATGGCCCAGCTTGACGAGGAAAAGCGCAAGCAGATAGAAGATCAAATGAAGGAAGCAAATAAGCAGCAGGCCGAGGAAGAAGCTAAGAATAAGGCTCGTGAAGAGAGAAAGATCCTCCAGCAGGCAATCCTTGAAGAATCCAGAGCTAAGGCTGAGGCTGAGCAGGCTTTGATTGAAGCAGCAGCAAAGGCTAAGAAAATCGCCGAAGCAAAAGCTGCCAGAGAAGCTGCCGAAAAGGCTGCCAAGGAAGCAGCAGAGAGAGCTGCTAAGGAAGCTGAAGAAAAGGCCGCAAGAGAAGCTAAAGAAGCTGCAGAGAGAGCTGCCAGAGAAGAAGAAGCGAAAAAGGCTGCTGCCATCAAAGAAAGAGAAGCTAAGGTTCAGGCTGCCAAGGAAGCTGCACAGAGAGCTGCCAAGGAAGCTTTGGAAAAGGCTGCCAATGCTGCAGCTGTAAAGGCTAAGGAAGAAAGCGACAAGAAAGAACCCGTAAGACCTATCTGGGAAACCAAGAAGACCACGACAACGCTCTCTGCCGAGGAGACAAACGACGCGTTCAAGGAATTCTTAGATGAAGGCGACGATTTCTGATCCTTCTTATTTAGCAAGATATTTATAGAAGAATTTATCTTCCGGTTTATCAACAAAGAACTGGTCCTGGCTTACGATTACGAAGTCAGCATCGTTATGCGCTATATTTCCGAATGATACAATGCTGTCCGTATATCTTTCTTCGGTAAAGAAGGTCATAGGATAGATTACAGTTACCATGAAATAGGTAACATAAGTCATTCCGATAATTACCAGCGAGAATGCCAATCTTACAAACGTCTCCTTTTTGCTGAGGCGTTTTATCTTGTTTGAATTTCTTATGATCTCATCTTCTGTAGTAAATTCGGCGATCCTTTGTGCCATAAATATGCAGAGGATAAACAGAGCCGGCATCGTGCCTCGCATTACGAGGTTATTTCCTTCAGACAGGAAATAGAACGGCAGGATAAAGAGTACTGCTAAAGCGCTCCAGAGCATCGGATCTTTTTTGTGTCCTTTTACTACGAAAGCGAACGAAGGCAGGACTTCGATAATGAAGAGCAGGATGAGTACCACGATGAACATCAGGATATTGCCGTCGTAGAATTCCCACAGGAAACCCTTCATGTGGAGCGCGCCTGATTTAGCGCCGTAGAATGCTCCGTATGAAAACAGCAGGAGGACCGGCACTGCCAGGTTGTTATATGTGAATATGTTTTTGACAGCCTTCTTTTTATCTGACGCCTTGAGGTCTTTTGAGAAAAGCCTTGCAGCAGCAGGGATCAGGATTCCGATAGTAGCCCATGGCGAGTATGCGAAAAGGAGGCTTGAAATAAATCCCAGGCTTCTGTTGTTTTTGGAAAGCAGGAGCAGTGTCACAATGAGATAGCAGGGGATAGCCTGATTGTATACATTTTCGAGATTATTGAAATTACTGATCATGGATACATAAGGCACCCAGCCTTCAATCCATGTCCAGCCGCTGTAAGGGTGGATCTCATTAATGAGATAAGGGATGACGTCAAGGCCCGAAAAGCAAAGGAACATGAATAAGGTTCCGTAGGAAGCCTTTTTAATGTATTTGCACATTCCTATAAGCGTTAAGAAGATCCCTAATGCATTCCAGATAACGAGAGTGATGTTTCCTGCATTAAAACCTAAGAGCTTTCCTATGACTGCCGCAGGGAGCCAGTAGGTGAAGTAATAGACAAAGCCCTGGTTGTTCTGAAGATTCAATATTTCGATTACTTCAGGATTGGTCTGGGTGGCAGGATCGTATATGATCGGCCACTTGTAATTGATCAGGTCATTAAGTATCGCTCTTCTGTAAGCATGGTCAAAAGGCGCCCACACATATTCTCCGACGCCGTTGGTTATTGTCACGATAAAGGCGAATATAACGGCTGCGATTATAAATGCTGGGGGAAAGGTAATATCTGATTTAAGTTCCAACTTATTCCCGTCAGGATCTTTAGCGCAGTCACGGACCGCAAGGAATGCTGCTGCGAGCATAATGGCAGAAAAGATAAGACCGAAGACTATCTTAAGATATCCGAGGAAAAATATCACAACAGGCAGCGCCAGATAGATGACTGCCAAAGTAAAGAAAAGTTTGTAGGATATCTTGATCTTCTTGCTCATAAGTACACTCCATCTTTAATTATATTATTTTGAAGTGAATAAACCAAATTTGTAATTAAGTCCGGATAAAACAAAAAGCGCTCCGTTAAACGAAGCGCTTTATCGTTTTGGTGCACCTCCAGGGACTCGAACCCTGGGCCCACTGATTAAGAGTCAGTTGCTCTACCATCTGAGCTAGAGGTGCGTCAAGCAACGTGCCTTATTATAGCCATTAGGTATTTACAAGTCAACAGTTTTTTTACTCAAAATATCCTGT
>JAEEGJ010020568.1_pt1 | contig 14327 bp, 13 predicted proteins | sample 8958761 | NCBI WGS metagenome assembly JAEEGJ01 (sample SAMN16246546, study PRJNA631951) | gut metagenome | biome: gut microbiome; feature: rumen; material: RS-attached | host: Bos | place: Iran: Karaj | collected 2018-10 | reverse complement strand
CACGAGGTACCCTCCATATTGCCATGAATCGAATAGGCGGATGAGGCTGTGGAAAGAATTGTGCCCGATGTAATAGAGATGTTGTTGTATTCAAAACGTACAGCTGTTGCATTTTGAGGAATAGCATTACCGAACCATGGACCAATAATAAGTTCGGCAGTGGTTTGGGACAATTCATCTACATTGACGGTGACGGTAGTGATAGTATTGTGAGCCAAAGTGGCATCCTCAATGGTGATAGACTTATAGCCCGTAGGAGTTGTGACGGTAACGGTTACATCGTTTGGGGTGGAGAACTCAGGTACTATCACGTCAAAGTATTCTGTTGCCAAAGGCTCGACAGTTTTCATCGGGGTGTTGTCAGGCCTACAAAAACTAACCGAATGGGAACCTGTTGAAGAAGGTATGACGATGGCATCTGTGCTGTTACCTGTGATAGTGGCGGTGCCTGTACCGCTGAGGTAGGCGCTTTCGGCTGTGAGGGTAATGCTTGTAACGGGTAGTTGGGCATTGATGGCATTGCTGACATACACCCTCACCACTGAGCAAAGGTTGTGAAACTGGAGGGTGCTACCGCTATTGATATAGGCACCCATGGGGACATCTACCCGCTGATGGGTGCCCACCATTTCAAACACCTGTGTTGCAGGCAGGGTAACAGCCACAGAGCTGCTGCTATTGATATTGGCATCGCTATTGGTGAGGATGCTGGCAGGGAAGATGGCACGGTAGCCCGAAGTGCTGTTTGCCACATTGGGTATCTGTGCGGAATTCTCCATTGCCGTCTGCAACGTGTAATCGGCATCATTAATCCTTATCTGGTCACCATTATGCCAATAGGGGGTGTGGTCGTTGATATAGACCTTTGAGTCGTTGTTGACTTTCTGGATGACCGCATTGAGGGTGACGACATCATGGTCTTTTTGGCAGCTGACGGCACTGAGAGCCAACAAGGCTGCAAAGAAAGTGAAAATGATATGTTGCTTCTTCATAGTGTGTATTTTCAATATTTGATTATTTCAATTCGTCAGATTTGTGTAATTCGTGTTCGAAATTAATTATTGGAGGCTATCTTGATAAATTTTTTAATTCCATGCGCCTGTGCCGAAGGCATCAGTTCCCTGAGAGGAACCGTTGTTCCATCCGGCATCGCCGAAATGATTGGCATTTGCATTTGATGTCGGGCCATCCCATGTGTCACTATCGAAGAGGGGTAGGTCGAAGCCAGTCGTACGAACCGACATCTGCAAACCCTCTTCCACCACAAAGGAAACCGTTGTGACCTTGGGCGGGTCGTAATTGAGTTTGTATTTCTTTTCCATAGGCAGGATTATTATTGTTTATCGTATTGTACAGGCATAAAAAAAACGTGGAACTTTGCTTAAGCCCACTTAGGTGTTCCACGACCTGCCTGACAATTAAGTAAAGCCCACGATTCCTCGTGAGCGTTTACCGCTTTAGTTTGTCAGGCTTGTTTGTGGAACTTCAAGTGAGCAGTTAGAGCGAAAACGCTTTATAATATGTTATTTATCTTCTATTTTCTTGTTTCGATATGTTGTGTTTTTAGTTGTTATTTCGGTTGCAAAGATACGGAATATTATTTGAATGACATAATACTATTGCTTTTCTTATTAGAAATAATCGTCGCTATTGTTATTTCATCAAATACTATCTTGTTTGATTTATGTTCCAGGAACGACCTGTCTCTCGGCTAATACAAGTTTCTTTGTTTTCTCAACAGGAATAAAAACAACGTACTCGTCATCATTATTCTTCAATACTTTCTCTGGCCCCACTTTACAATCATCTTCGTTATTGTATAGTCCAAAAGTACCAGCCACAAAGGATTCATATAAAAATGCTTTAAATAATTCAGCAAGTTGGTCCTCTTTAAGACAATCCAATGCTTTTTCAGCAAATGGTCTTTTTACACCGCCACCATTTTTATGTTGTTTCATTTTGGTTATTTTTAGATTGAAAATATTGCTGGAACTATCAAAGCAATATTCTATTTTATATCGAGAAGATATTTCAATAGAAGCACTATCCTTGTCAAAATTATCATTTAGATTCGTTATGCTTTTTTTCAAGGAAATAAACAAAGAATCTATAGCAGATAGGTATTTTTCATCTGCAATAATATCATGCCATTTACGAAATTCAAATATAGTCATAAGTGGCAGATGTTTTAACAAGTTGAAATGATTCACGTATTGTTGCATCTTTTTCCCATTATCAGTCATACAATTATAACGCAGCATAGCTAACTCACTATTACTCAATTGACCGCGGATGCACTTTGCATATACCACACGATTGTGATCGTCAATATCTGACTCTGCAATCAAATTGACAAGTAAATAGAGAACACGGAAATGTACCGAACATTCTATTCGATTTTCTGCATAAAAGTCTTCAAAAAGGGATACTGCAGCTTTTGAGCGTCTGTTGTATTCGAGTCCATTATTAAACTGTTGGTCTAAGAAGACGCTAACTTTCTTCTCGAAAGCTTTCCTTCCAATTAAATCATTATTCTCATATTCATATGAATAATTGTTAATTGCATTTAGGTATTGCTTGTAAAGTGTTTGAAATTGGTTGTCAAACAATTGAAGGCTGTTTAATTCTAATAATCTAGTATTTGAGGATATAACACTTTTATTGGATTTCCTAGTTTCAACATTAGAATCTATTTGGCCACGAAGTGTCCTGACAAGAAAATAGACAGAGAAGATTGCTACTATTGTACCTAATAACCCTCCTACAAAATCTCCAAATGTACCAAATCCCTCATTGTCTATCGAATCTTTTATTTCAAACAAAGGTTGTCTCCATAAGAAAAAAATAAGGGAAATAATACAAAAGAGTAAACAAATAACAATTAATAGTTTCCACATATTTCCTGCACTTTTCTTTTCTTGCAGTGCATTCAAATCTTCTTCTGTTTTATTTATTTTGAAATCTGCCATGATTGTTCCAAATCAACATTCATATTGCCATTAGAAGAAACAATACTTGTAAAATTAGGATAATTATCAGACTTGGCGACATTATTACGCCAGTGCATAGGAATAAGGTTGCCAGGTTCATCAGAACCTCCCCTGCTTTTTGGTACAATATGATCTATTTCCCATCCAAATTCCGAACGTATACCAAATTGACTACGTTGAATCCATGCTCCAGCAAAATCTTTTCTCCATTTGTTGGGTTCATAATTCTCTACTTTGGTGGCTTTTTGCCATATTATTTCCACAAGATTATCGTTCATTGTTTATAATTGTGTGTTTGATAATATACAACAATAGGTTGAAGTAGACCAGCTGCTGTCTTTATGTGTCAGAAATACATTTTATTTATCTTGTTCTACATCAACACCGGACTTGAATTATTTATTCATTTTCACACTGCAAAGATACGAATAAAATCCGAATCAACGAAATCTTATTCCGAAATTAGAAGTCCGTGCGATTCTCCCACAGTTGGCGGGCTGCCTCCAAGCCTTTATGTATCTGCCGTTGCAGCAGCTCCTTGGACGGCAACTCAGTCATCTTAATTCTTGTACGGTGTTATGAAAAGTCTCACCTCTCCAAGGTGATTTATAGAAGTTTTCTTAATATAAGCTGCCGCTCATAGTTCATAACGGCTTGCCAGCTCTTGTTTGTAGTCGAAGTCCTCAGGTGCAGTCGCTATGCCGCGGAGACGTTGCCAACGACCTTTCATCAACTCATACAAATATGCCGGACTTTGTACGTATAATTCGTTTTCTTCATCTTGCAGGGCTTCCATCAGCGGGGATTTATAGACTTTCTCCATTGCCTGCTCGATGCCGCAACCGGTGTCTTCCATTACATATTTCACCAGCTCGCTCAGGACATAATCAGTCAAGTACGTTGCTATCTGATGATGGTTAGGCTGGTTCATACTGTTTCGGCATTAATCTTATGAAGGTAAACGAGGGCTTTCTCCGTCCCAAAATAATACTGCTGGTCAAGATATTTGTCTTGCAACAACTGGGCAGCTTGTTCTGGGGAATATATGCCTTCATGATAATTGGTCAACTGCAGCACAACACCGTCGTTGGCTATCGGCCCTATTACAATATCGTATCCATGTACAGGTGCGGAGTTCTTTCGGTCTCGATTTGCATCTACAAATAAAAACCATTCCACCGTAGCTTTCTCTGGAAATCGTTTAATCTTCAAATCAGAACGAAATGCCAACTCATCTAATTCGTAGGTGATAAGTGTAGCTGTTCCACCGAAGAGCCTTGCTCGCTTTTGTGCCATCCGAACGGCAGTGGCTTTATCAGGCGTTGCATAGAAACCTTTGCCAAAGTCCTTATATCGTAATCCTTGGCCAAGGTCAATCGTTTCAATATCGGTATTTGTGCCGTGATATAACTTCATGCGAGCGTACCTCCATTCTTTTGACAATAAACAATCAGGTCGTCGATGGTCTCGTCCATCGACTGCAAGTGTTCCACATCGTAGAACTCTATCAGGAACGCCAACCCCTTATGCTCGTGCAAATAGTTGAACGCCGCCTGTCGCGTCATCGCGAAGCGTTCGCCAAAAGCATGCACCGCAGCTGTAAGGAATGGTATCTCATACTTGCTCATATCTTAAACTTTTTCAATTTGCAAAAATACAACATTTTTCTGATACAGACAAATATATTTTGCAAATGCACCATCGATCCTTTCACATTCGAAAGCACCTCTCGGTGAGAATGACGACAATGCGTAGTACTATATCGCGTACTCCTTTTCTCGCATAAACTCGTCGGCAACATACAGGTCGCCATAGAGGTAGAGGCCAGTAGATTTGTCGTGGAGGTCGGCACAGGTCTGGCTTTCGTAGAACAACTGTAGGGCTTTCTCGGGTGCTATATTCAGACGCTTGGCTAACTCCACCGAGATGGCGCCGATGCGGTTGCTCATTATTATATCCTGTATGATAGGTGACTTAACGGGGTCTTCTGATTGATGCTCTTCCAAAAAGCCCTCACACTTCATCTGTTGATACACAACTTTATATGATGTTTTCAGCCACCGGGCGGTAGACTCGATACTATTGGCAAAAAATGCCATCATCGCCTGATTCTTCGGTATTTCAACAATGTTATTCATCACAAACAAACATTATTATTTCACGCTGCAAAGATACGAATAGTATTTGAATTAACCAAATCTTATTCCGTAATAAGCTGTTGGGCAATTCTCCCGATGTTGGCGGTTGGTCTCTGGGCCTTTGGCTATCTGGAGTTGCGGCACCTCAGTTCCAAGTATAGGATACACTAGTTAAAAATGCCAATTCTATCGTAACTATGCTCTAGTGACTCGAAGCTCATTTCCAGAGAGAGGCCTTTATTCCCAAATCGGTCATTAGTAGAGGAATAACGCAATACCCACATTGTAAGAAGCAGGTAATCAACAAACTGTATTGCATATCTTCTAAATGATTATCCACAATTCACCGAAACGCCCCAACGGGGCAACGAGATAATAGCCCAAGGCATCGCCTTGGGTAAATGTGATGCAGACCAATCGCCATGAAAGGGCAAAAGCATGATTCTTTTGCCCTTTCATGGCGACATCTTATGTTCCCAAGACCTACAGCGTTGCCGTAGGCTATCTGCTTTTGGCCTTTCAGTCCGTTTTGACGGGTAATCTATGATAAGCGTATTTGTACCCGAATTTACTTGTCCTACTTTAGTTACTCAGACTCCTTTCACATCCTCCATAGCACGCTGGATGAACCGGTTGAGCGGAATGCTTGCACGCCACACTTTCAGTACCTCTTCGAACAACTTGGGGCTGTTGAGCATTTTTTCGGGCATGGTGTAGGCAGTGCAATAATCCTTGTATTTGAGCAAGTCGGCGTGCTCCCAGTCGGTGGGATAGCCCTTGGGCACCCGTTGCAGCACCTTGGTGGTAAAGAAAGTGTTGCCGAAATACTTTTTGTATGAAGGCTCGTTCATGATGGACAGGAGCTCGTCGGGGCAATAGAATATCTCCTGCCGGATGGCGGCAAGGCCTTCGGGTGTGGGCATAAAGATGCCGCCGCCAAGGTTGCAGGTGCCGGTTAGTCCGTATGCCTCATCGGCTCCGATTTGGAAATAATAGCCGGGGACACCACTGTTCTTCGGACCCCACGACGAAAGGAAGCAGGAGACGTGGGTCTTGTAGGGTGTTTTGTCGGGCGAGAAACGCGTGTCGCGATAGATGCGGTAAACAGAATTCTTGGGCGTAAGGCCGACAAGGGTATCATCGCTTTGGGACATCTCGTCGATTAGTCCCTGGGTAAAGAGGTCAAAAGCCTCCTTGATTTCCAGCCAATGGGCTTTGTGGTCGTTGAACCACGGGCGGTTGTTATTCTTCATCAGCTCCCTGAGAAACGGGAGTGTGTCGGGGTGCAATTGGGGTATCATACTAATTGTTCGTTGATTAAAAGTATGCGGCTGTTGACCGATACAAATTGCAAAGATACAAAAAAAACATGATATAAACTGGGTATCCCCGGCGGGGAAGTAGCGGAAAGTCCTTTTTCACCCCATGCTGTGCGACAACCGTCAGAAGCAGCGACCGTCTGGGGTGCAGAACTTGTGTCGGGGACTGTATTGGCGGAAGGTTGTGGTGTCCGGCGAGGGTATATCACCGGCACCCCATTGATAGTTGTGGAGGGTGGTATCAATGCGGTCGAAATCGAGGTCGTAGACACTGAGCGAATCGCGGTGCACAATGTCCCGCAAGTCGTAGGCGGTGAGGAAACCCAAGTCGTCAAACTGCCAATACTCTTGCTTCACACGCCCGTCGGGACTAACAATGAGGGTGAGCGGTTCATACTGGCAGTACTCGAAAGCACGACGGGGCTGGGTTATGTAGTTAGCGATGTTAGTCCAATTCTGATAGTTGGTGGCCTTGCCGTCCCTGTATTGAAGGAAAAGGCTGTCGGTATCGCGCATGTAATAACGGGTGGTAATGCCGTAGCGGTTCAGGTAGTCAGCATTCCACGGCAGCGAGCCGCAATCGCCAAGTACAAAAAGCATGTGGCAGCGCGAAGTGTCGAGGCTGTGCATCAGCGGCATATATGTATCCCGCATGGCCTCGCCACATCCCGAACAACAATAGCTGTACACTACAAGAATCTTGTAATGTGTCGTATCGTCCAGCAAGAAATGGCGCAACTCCGCAGCCGTAACGGATGTATGGTCGGCATACTTGGTCGGGGCCTCGCGCAATAGTCTGTCCGAAGGATTGCAGACACGGACAAGCGAATGCCGACTTTGAAAACAGCCCGTTGCCGACAGGCACAACAAAGCGACAGCGAAAACAGCAATTCTTTTCAACATTCTATTATTGAACATAGGACACTTATTAAGTTAGTTCTCTACATGTAGTCGCATGACTAGACAAAATCTTACACCATTAGCCTACTTTTTTTTCGAAGGACCGACTGAAGTGCTTCGTTACTGCCTGAAATGATGCATAATGTCTATTATCCCAAATCTGTCATTAGGGTTTATTGCAGATTAGCATTTGTTTCGAGCAAATTGGCCGCATCGCTGTCGAAGATGAGAAAGAAATCCAGTGAATGCCTTTCAGCTACGGCGAGACAGGAATGTGGACAAGATGCCGAAAGGTTTGTAAATGTGTCAATCGGTCAAACCTTGATTGACAAACGCCTTTACTCAATAACCAATTCATTCAGATGGATGGTAGAGCACGCAGCCCGGTTCGGTGGGATGGTCGTAGACCATGGTGTCGGGACTTTCTTTTCGGATAGCCCACACAATCAACACATCGCCCATGGCTGCACCAATCATCGTTGCGCCAAAGAACATAAGCGCCACGCTGCCAGAAAACAACGATACAATAAAAGGAAGCACTCCCAACAGCATCAAGGGCATCAAAGCCCCCAATACATAAGCACGCTTCTTCATTGGTACATCAATATGGCAGTATACACCACCCGGCAACAGCCCAAACGACAGGTGTTTGAAACTGCTATGGGTGACGGCCATCCACGTGATTCCATGAATCAGCTCGTGAACCACAATGGCCAACAGGATGGCCAAAATGAGAATGAGCATGTTTCTGTAATCGACTGAATCATGAAGCCATATTATTAGCAACCATCCTATAGCCATAAATGCCAACAAGACGCCGATAGCCAAAATGTTGGCGGCCAGCATACTGATGGTACGTTTCTCGGTAGTGTAACCCTCCACTTGGGGGATTTCCTCGGGTTCAGATGTACGTGTTTTCATGCGATTCATAACGACATTGGAGGACAATTATTGTAATAAATAAATGATATTTTTGACACTGTTCTTAATAATTGGAAAAAAAGTCGTATCTTTGCAACGCGAAATAATGGATTAAAACGTAATATAAATAACAACAACACATGAAAAAAGCATTCTTAATTCTTGGCGCTATTGCCATGTGCGCCACAGTTTTCGCCCAAACCGAACAGAAGGAAAAAGAGGACGAAGGCTACAAATTCACCGTTGTGAAGGAACTGCCTGTCACATCTGTCAAAAACCAGCATCGTGCCGGCACTTGCTGGTGCTACAGTGGCTTGGCTTTCATCGAGGCCGAACTGCTCCGCATGAACAAGGGCACTTACGACTTCAGCGAGATGTACATTGTTGAGAACACCTACAACGACCGTGCAATGGCTGCAATCCGCACCAGCGGCGACGTCAGCTTCAGCCAGGGCGGCTCGTTCTACGATGTCATTTACGGCATGAAGACCTTTGGCCTCATTCCCGAATCAGAGATGCGTCCCGGTGCAGAATACGGTGACACCCTCAGCGACCATACCGAGCTTAGCGCTATCACCGACGCTATGGTGGCCGCCATCGCCAAGAGCGACAAACTGAAAAAACTCCAGAGCGACAAGGACGGTCAGCTGCTGTGCTTGAAAGCCATCAAGGCCGCCCACGCTATCTATTTGGGACAGATGCCCGAGAAGTTTAAATATAACGGCAAGGAATACACCCCCAAGAGCTTCTACGAGAGTCTGGGTCTCAACGCCAACGACTATGTGAGCATCACCTCTTACAACCACTATCCTTTCTATGAGAGATTCGCCCTCGAGATTCAGGACAACTGGCGTCACGCCCAGTGCTACAATGTGCCTCTCGACGAGATGATGCAGATTTTCGACAACGCCATTGCCAACGGCTACACCGTTGCCTGGGGCGCTGATGTTAGCGAGCAGGGCTTCCGCATGGGCACCCGCAAGGGTTTCTGCGTGCTTCCCGCCACCGCTGTGACTGCCACCATGGGTAGCGACATGGCCCACTGGACCGGCATGAAGGCCAAAGACATCCAAGACGAGGCCGCCAAGCACCCCACTCCCCAACGTTGGGTGACCCAAGAGGAGCGTCAGCTGGCTTACGACAACCGCGAGACCACCGACGACCACGGTATGCTTATCTACGGCACCGCCAAAGACCAGATGGGCAACGAATACTACATGGTTAAAAACAGCTGGGGCGACTACGGCGAGTATCATGGTATGTTCTACGCCAGCAAGGCTTTCGTCCGCTACAAGACCATGAACATCATCGTCCACAAAGACGCCCTCCCCAAGGATATCAAGAAGAAACTCGGTATCAAATAAAAGGGCCTAATGTGTAAACGTAATAATGTGTGAATCGATAAACGAATTAGCACATTAACGAATAAACGCATTTAAGAAAAAGAGCCTGTCATCTTGCTGATGGCTGGCTCTTTTTGCATTACAATGTTACTTGAATCCGTGGCACCATTCCATAGTCCCCTTGCCATGAGCGGCAAGCCCTTTGAACAACTTGTTCATTTAGCCTGTTGTTGGGACAGCTGGAATCATGGTTGAGTCCACGCAGCCCACACCTTGCACTACCCGAAAGCACTCATCTTCTAAATAAAGACATGACAATGCTCCCTCCCCTATTCTCCAACTTCACGAAGAGGCAGTACGAATCCGCCATCGGGGGAAAAACCTGCTGGTGCCGAGTATGTGGTTTATCTAGAAATACTTGAAACACTTGTACCCCTTGAGGTTGTTAATCAGCTGTACTTTCATTATAGCGTTGTCGGGCATAGTCGCCTTGAGATGGCGACTCTACTTGCCAGAAGCCGAGAGGAGTTTTTCTCAAGTTCAAAGTTGAAAATCTTGCTGAATTCGTTTACAATACAGAAAATTTCAGTAATTTTGTCGTCGGTAATCAAAAGGCCTGTATCTTTATTATTATCTGATTTACAACTATAAAAATACGACCTTTCTGGTAATTACCTTATCGTTATCTGATATTGTTATTACAAATTCACGAAACTGATTAAGTTAAAATATATGAGAAGAACATTGCTATACATCATGTTTGCCGTAATGACGGCGACTGCTGTGGGGCAGACCCAGCAAGGGTATGTGAAAACACGTGGAAAGCTAGCTGCCGACGGCAAAAGTGTCGTTCCTGGAGTACGGCTCAGCAACGCGCTTGTCACCATTGAGAATCGTAGTCCCGTCAAGAGCGGAGCAAATGGGGCATTCTCTTTCGCCTTGCCTGCTGGCACCAATCGCTACCGCCTACAGGGAGCTGAGCTGAAGGGGTACACCTTGGCCGACCCCGACGCAATACGGCAGACACACACTTATTCCAAGGACGTGCCATTGATAGTGGTGCTGGAGGACATGAAACAGCGTGAGGCTGACCTTGAAGCCGCCCGCAAAAGTGTCCGTAATGTTATGAAGCGCGAGATTCGCAAGAAACAGGACGAACTGGACTCCCTGAGGGATGCCCATGCAATCACACAGGCCAGGTACGACTCCCTTGTGCGCGACTTTTGGGAGTACCGCCAGTCCAGTGAAAAACTTGTCAACGAGATGGCAGAACGGTATGTGAGCACCGACTACGACCAATTAGACGACTTCAACCGGCAGGTGCAGGCATATATCGAATCGGGACAACTTACCAAAGCTGACTCCATGATTCGCAGCAAAGGCTCATTAGAAGAACGTTTCAATCGAGTGAAACAATACGAGTCCACCAACGCTCAGCGCGAAACAGAAATCCAGCAACAACAGGAAGCATTAGACAAGAGCCGCCAATACACCCAAAAAGAGAAAGAAGACCTTGCCAACGACCTCTACCGACAACACCTTATCTTCTTGCAACAACCCATGATGCAAGACTCAGCATTGTATTGCTTGAAACTAAGGGCGGATTTGGACACGACAAACATGGATTGGGTATGGGAATATGCTGATTTATCATATGACCAGAGAGCTTTTATAGAAGCAGAAAAGTACTATCTTATTTGTTTACGCTTTTCTGAAAAACAAAATCATGTTGAAATGATAGCTGCAATGCAAAACAACCTCGGCAACTTGTACCGCGAATTACACGATTATATTAGCTGTGAAAAGTATCTAAAACGGTCACTGGAAAATAAGGAAAAGCTCTTTTCCGATAATCCAGAAGGATACCGTTCCGACCTTAAAAGTACGCTTAATAATATGGGTTGGCTGTACAGCGACCTTCATGATTATGTAAGTAGCGAAAGTTATTATAGGCAAGCGTTACTGCACACTGAAAGACTCTTTACCGATTACCCCGATGTCTACTGTTCCGACTTGGCCAGTATACAAAACAATTTGGGCAACTTGTTCAGAAGTATGCACGACTATGATAGTAGCGAAAAATATTTAAAGCTAGCGCTAAAACAATATGAAAGACTTTTTGCTTCCGATTCTAACACTTACCGTTCCCAACTCTCCATGACACAACATAACTTAGCTGCCTTGTACAGAGATATAGGTGACTATACCAACAGTGAAAGATACTACAAACAGGCTTTGGAGCATAAAAAAATATTATTTGCTAATAATCCGGATGCATATCGTGCCGATTATGCCAGCACACTGAACAACTTGGGCGGTGTATATAACAATTTGCATGACTATATCAACGCAGAAAAGTATTTAAAGCCAGCCTTGGAACTTAGGAAAGAACTTGCGGCCACAAACCCCGAAGCGTATAGAGTTGACTTATCTGGAACACTAAGCATCTTGGGTTTAATGTTCTATGAATTGCATATCTATGACAGCAGTGAAACGTATAATATGCAGGCTCTAAATCATTTAGAGATACTTTATAATTCTAATCCAGATGCATATCGTTACAGATTAGCTATGGAACAGCAATCACTTGGTAATATGTATCTGTATTCAGACATGCACGATTACGATAATAGCGAAAAATATTTATTGCAGGCATTAGAGAACATGAAAATACTATTTTCTGATAACCCAGAAGGCTATCGTGCTAATCTGGCCTCTACACAGAACCTATTGGGAGTCTTATACATCGTCCAAAATGATTATGTCCGCAGCGAAAAATACTTCAGGCAGGCGATGGAGCATTATGAGAAGCTCTTTGACTCTAGACCCAATGTATATGGCGAATCCCTTGGAACCACATATGGAATTCTGATAGACCTGTTTGAAGAGACTGAGCAAGTAGACAAGTATGACACATGTCTTTCAAAGGCATTGCCGTTGTACAGAATGCTTTATTCAATAACCCCATCTAACGATAATTATAAAGAAGAACTAATTGAATTACAGAATAGAACAGTTTGGCGCATGATGGTAAATGAGGAAACGGATGAGGCTATTAAGTTAGCAAGAGAGAATTATGAATTGGATAAGACGAATGAAGAAACTCAATATTACCTTGCCGAATGTTTGAGTAATAAAGCGATACAGTATGCTTATGAATCCAATTATACCAGAGCCATCGAAATTATCAGTGAGGCAATTGGATTTGCGCCCCAAGTTGCTGATTTATACGATTCGAAAGGTAGAATCTTGCTGATGCAGGGCAAAGACCAAGAGGCATTGAAGATGTGGAAGAAAGTACTGGAGTTAAACCCAAAGTTCCTTGATGAATATCCTGAGGGAACCACCCTTTCCAACGGACTGAAAGCAAAGGGATTGATTAAATAGTATGACTATGCAACAGAAGGAAGAGTATAAGTATTTTGCATTTATCTCATACAACTCGAAGGATGCGCGGTGGGGGAGGCGGCTGCAGCGGAAGCTGGAGGGTTACCGTATGCCCGCTACGCTCTGTTCGGAGCACGGGTGGAAGCGGAGGCCGATAACCCCTGTCTTTTATGCCCCGACGGACATACAGCCGGGCGACCTGCGGCAGGAACTAGAGGCACGGCTGAGGGCTTCGCGCCACCTGATTGTCATCTGCTCGCCTCACTCCGCCAATGCCAAGTGGGTGGGTTGGGAGATTGCCTACTTCCATTCCTTGGGGCGGACGGAGAACATCCACTTCTTTATCGTCGACGGCGAGCCGCACAGCCAAGACCCCGAACGCGAGTGCTTCAACCCTATTATCGAGGAGTTGGGCATCCCCGAACAGCTGGGAGCCAACATCCATGAGCGGGTGAGCCGCTGGCCGTGGGTCAACCGAGAACGGGCAAACGTGCAGCTCATCACCAAACTGCTAGGCGTGGAGTTCGACAGCTTGTGGCAACGACACAAACGGCTGCTGCGCCGTCGGTGCGTCCTTGGTGTAATAGCGGTCGTGGCGGTTATCGCTGCCATCATCGGTGTGTGGCGGGCCAACCAACCTGTGGATGTGTGCGTGCGACTGCAAGAGATCTCGACACACAACAACCATCTGCCACCACTGAAAAAGGCGGTGGTAAGCATCACCCTCGACAAAGAGACGAAGCGAGACACACTGGATGACATTAACGACATAGCTCGCTTTGCCAATATCCCACACAGTGCTGTCGGGCAGCCTGTCCGTATCACCATGGTATGTGGCAACTGGTTAACGCTGGACACCACCATGACGCTGATGGAGGAACTGTTGCTAAGCATCAAGCGCGACCCAATACCCTATGGTAATGTCATACTCACTCTTTGGGACACTGAGGAAGGTGCAGGAAAAGCAGGTGTCGAAGTCACAATAGCAGGGGCGAATGCTGTCTCTGATGCCGACGGCAGGGTCAGGCTGACAATCCCGTTAGAGCAGCAGGACACCATCTATGTGATCCATAGCTCAGTTCTCTTGCGGGACTCGCTCCTGAAGATGCCTGTCTCAGAAAGTAGCGTGATGGTGGTGAAATAGATGCTATCTCTGATTGTATGCATGATCGCTATTGTTTCTGCTGTACTAAGAATCTCTCAGCTCGAAGGGCCATGTTGCGGCGGAGGGAGGGGGCGTAGAGGGAGATTTCGAGACCGTGGTAGTTGCCTTCGCGACCGATGAGGGGGATGATATAATCCGTTCCGCTGTAGCCCTGAACCTGCAAT
>JAEEGJ010020562.1_pt1 | contig 14331 bp, 8 predicted proteins | sample 8958761 | NCBI WGS metagenome assembly JAEEGJ01 (sample SAMN16246546, study PRJNA631951) | gut metagenome | biome: gut microbiome; feature: rumen; material: RS-attached | host: Bos | place: Iran: Karaj | collected 2018-10 | reverse complement strand
TGCTTCCTCAAGAGAAGGATCGATATTTTTCAAAAGACCCTTGAGCATCATGTAGCATACAGGGAAAAATGTAAGGGTCTGGACAATTGCAATGCCCCAGAAACCATACACACTGTTGTCATAGATATGTAAAAGAAATCTTGTGATGATACCTGCTTTTCCAAAAAGCATGATCATTGAAAGCGACAAAACAAAGGGAGGTGAAACAACAGGAAGCATTGATACTACCTTAAAAAGTCCCTCCATGAATTTTGTACGAAGCTTAACATATACCTCCACATAGGCAAACAAAAGACCTATGAGAGCCGATGCGATTCCAACCAAAAAACCAACCTTAAGAGTATTGGTGATAGCGCGTCTGAAATTGGGAAGCGCCATTACTCTCTTAAATGTATCAAGCGTAAGTCCATTGTCCGAAACGAAACTGTCTACCAGAAGTATTGCCAGCGGATACAGGATGAATATTGTAAGAAATACCACCAGGAGCACAATGGTCGTCACCATGATAGGGTCGGCCAAAAGCTTTTTCCTGTCCAGGCTGGCACTCTGACTCTTTGCCATTTTCAAAATCCTCCTTGTGTCAACTTAAAAAGAGAAGGGCGGATGGATAAACATCCGCCCTGTAATATCCCCGATATAGAAATCACTCTGTCTGGAAACGATCGTCTGCTGCGCTTCCGAGTGCATTCATAACTTCCTCAATGTAAGTTGTTGTGTTCTGCTTAGCATCTTCGAAGTCATAATCCATAACGTTCTCGGGATCAAGGCCAAACTCTGTAGCGATCTCAGGCTGCTTAGCATTGTCGATAACCAGGAACTGGTATGAACCGTTCTGTGCTGCAAGCTCTACGCAATCAGGGCTCAGAGCATACTCGATCCAAAGCTTAGCTGCATTTGGATGCTGGCATCCCTTGAAGATAGCTGTTGCACCAACCTCGTAAGATGTTCCTGTTGAAGGAATTACAAGGCCGATGTTGCCGTATCCGTTGTCAACGATCTGTGTGATACCATCGTGAAGGAATCCGATACCAACAACACACTCACCTGTACCAACGTTCTTAGAAGGGCCTGAACCTGACTTTGTGTATACTTCGATGTTCTTGTCGAGGTCAACAAGGTACTGGATACCTTCGTCATGACCATACTTCTGGATCATTGTGTTGATAACAAGCTTAGCTGTTCCGGCTGTGTTGTAGTTTGAAAGCCAGATAAGTCCTTTGTACTTCTCATCAAGAAGATCCTTCCAGTCGGCAGGCTCATCAACGCCCATTCTTGCAAGCTCGTCTTTGTTAACCATGAATCCAAGGATTCCCTTGTAGATACCATACCAGTATCCGTCTGCATCACGATACTTGTCAGAAAGAAGGTGGCTTGCATTCTGTGCATCATATGCCTCAAGAAGTCCCTCTGAAGCTGCTACATTGTAAGGATCTGTTGTTCCGCCGAACCATACATCACCTGAAGGATTTCCGTTCTCTTCTTCGATCTTACTCTGAACCTCACCTGTTGAAAGACGCTGATACTGAACCTTGATTCCATAGAGTTTTTCAAAGTTCTCACAAGCTGCTGCGAGGTACTCCTCCTCACATGAGCCGTAAACGATAAGCTCTCCCTCTGCCTTGGCTGCTTCGATAAGTGCATCCATTCCTGAACTCTCAGCCTCAGCTGCAGGAGCTTCTGCCTCAGCGGGAGCCTCAGTAGCTGCAGGAGCTTCAGTAGTTGCTGCCGGTGTTTCAGGAGCAGCCTCTCCGCATCCGAACAGACTCAGTGTCATAAGTCCCGCCAATACCAATGCTAATTTCTTTTTCATAATTCTTCTCCTTTCCATTTCGGATCATTGATAAATTAATCATAAAAAAAAACAGAAATCGGTAATACCCAAATTTCTGTTTTTTTGTCCAAAATTCTGAACACATTTTATCACCCTGTTATAACCGTCCATGCCACCACCGTCCCCGTTCCAACTGCCAGCCTCCGGCTCCGGCGCGAGAATGCCTTCCGCGGTAAAAAACAAAAATTTCCGTGGTTTCGCTCGCTGCTATCCATGGCCTTCGGGAAAGGCGCCGCTCCTTCTACGGTTTAAAAGTCTCCCTCGCCTCCGATGGCTTTGCGATACTGAGGATTTTCATTTTTGAATCATTATGAGCAAATGCCATTTTCTATGCGCCGAAAGTCAGTTTTTCCGGCGCATGCGAAGAAACAAACGAAGCTGGGCGGGAATTATATAAAAAACCAAATGGTCACAGCTCGCTTTGCGAGCGTATAAATCAGGTAAGGAGTCACTCTCTCAAGCTCGCTTGAAGAGATGACTCCTTATCTGATTTTAGGTGCTGCGCACCGTGTGACCATTATTTATTCTATTTCCCCGCCCTGCAAGTCTGCAGCATGCGCAATCAAAGAAAAACTGACAGGCGCATATAGAAAAGTTTCATTTGCGAGTAGTGAAAAAATGGAAAACTCAGTAGAGCAAAGCCCTTGGAGGCTCGGTCATTAAACCGTGACAAGAATTCGCGGCGTTTTCCCGAAGGCTCACGGAGTAGACAGCTTGCTCTTACGCGAAAATTGTTTGTTTTAGTTACTGCTCGCGGCATTCTCGCGCCGGAGCCGGAGGCTGGCAGTTGGAACGGGGACGGTGGTGGCTGGATGGACGGTATTAGCCGGTTTATTTCACAAAATCTGATGGTGATCTGTCGGTGTATTTCTTGAATACGGTGCTGAAGTATTTGTAATCAGAAAAGCCCGTCATCTCAGAGACTTCATAAACCTTGTAGGTTCCGGTCTCGAGGAGCTTAATAGCCTGCTGGACTCTGTACTTGTTGAGGAAATCCAGGTAGGTCTGGCCTGTCGCCTCCTTAAACTTGCGGGAGAGATAGCTTCCCGATACGCCAAGTTCTTCGGAGAAGGTCTCAATGCTGATCTTTTCAGAGTAACGCTCCCTGGTTTCTTTGAGTACTTTCTGAATATAATCGTTGTCGCCCTCACTCTTAATAAAGAGAGCATCAATATCATCCGCGGTTTTGATCTTGGACGAGAGCTGACGAAGCTGGTTGTCCTTCTCTATCTCAGTGATGATCTTGCTGATGTTTTTCTTGAGCTCCTCTTCATCCACTGGTTTCATAAGATAAGCAGAAACGCCGAGTTCAATTGCAGTCTTGGCATACTCAAAATCAGCATAACTGGTCATTATGATAGCCTTAAAATCAGCTATTTCCTGCCCTTTTCTTATCATCTCTATGCCGTTCATCATCGGCATCATTATGTCTGCAAGTACAATGTCCGGTGAAAGCTCTTTTATCTTCTCAACACCTTCCTTGCCGTTTGCTGCCTCTCCAACGATGGTACATCCCATGGATACCCAGTCCATTGTATATGCAATTCCCTTGCGGATGATATCCTCATCCTCTGCAATCAAAACTCTGTACATTCTTCTCCTCTTTATCCGGCATTCCCAGGCGCAACCCTCTTTGGAAGCGTAAGTCTTACCGTTGTTCCCTCACCTTTTTTGCTTGTGATATCAAGTCCGTAGTCACCATTATACATAAGTCTTATTCTCTGATGAATATTATAAAGGCCGAAGTGAGCCGGCGCAGTGTCAGGATCCTGTATCGAAGCCTTAAGTTCTTCCAGCACATCCTCGTCAATTCCCACTCCGTCATCCTCACAGATAAATATCAGTCTCTCCTGATGCTGATAGCCGTTTATATTTACCGTAAGCTTTTCTTTTTCTCCGAAGCCGTACTTAACAGCATTTTCCAAAAGAGGCTGCAAAAGTAGCTTGGGGATAAGACAGTCGTTGATATCCTCCGAGACATTGATGTTGTAAGCAAATCTTTTATTGAATCTTATCTGCAGTATATTGAAATAAAACTGAAGATGCTGAAGATCCTCAGCCACGGTAACCTCTTCTCTGGTCTCTCTTATGCTGTATCTGAGTAGTCCCGACAGCGATACTATCATCTTATCCGCAGAAGCAGCATCTATCTTGGCCATGAACCTGATGTTGTCCAGGGTATTGAACAAGAAGTGCGGGTTAAACTGACTCTCCAGCTGCTTAACCTGAGAGAATGCCGCATTCTGAGCCAGCTCCCTATTCTGATCAATCTGTTTTTTCAGGCCATCAAGCATCTCATTAAAGTCATTGCCTATGGTCTGAAATTCCTTGGAGCTGTCAATATTAAGGGATACATCAAGATTGCCCTGCTGTACTGCTTCGAAGGCGTCTTCTATCTTTTTTACATCTCTTGTATAAACCTCTGAGCTTGTAGCTGTGCTCCTGTATGTGATGAATATTATGGCGAAGAAAATTATCGCAACAATGGCCACCAGTATAAGTATCATTCTGGTGCTTCTGTTGATATCCGAGAAAGTATACACCTTGAGTCCCTTTACCACAGGGGTTTCGTAGCATATATACTTCTGTCCGCCAATCCTTGCGTATCCGGTATTTCCCTCCAAAAGACCGTTTATCTGCCCAAACTCATCGGTAAGCCCCTGGGTATTGTTAAGATACACCCATCCGCTGTTATCCGTGATGATACAGTACCTGTTCTTGTCGTTTATGATATCTGCCAGCACCTGATACGGAACAGCATAGATAACGGCATATTTAAGGTCATCGCCTCTGAATACACCCCTTACCACATAGAGGCTTCCGCTGTAGAGAACAGTCACGGTGGTATTCGGATTCTCTTTTATCCTGTTCCATATGCCCCAGTTGTCGTATTCCTTGCCTGTCAGATATTCCGGAACCGAATTCTTACTGGTAAAAAGAGCTTTCCTCTCCTGAGACATTATGATGAGATTCCCGATATCATCATAGTCTGAGGTCCTGCCATAGAGTATTGAAAAAATTCTGTCCTTCACCTTATCCACGTCAATGTCGGCAGTTGATACCACAAACTCCACATCGCCTATCATCTCATAGTAGGTTTCCAGTACCTGGTCAATCTCTCCTGCTATACTCTTCGAATCCTCTCGGGTTGTCTGTGCCATATAGGCACTCAATGTAAAGATAAAAAGAAATATCGCAGTAAATACAATGGCGATGACAGGGGTAAGCGAAAACAGAATAAAGGTTCTTCTTATATTGTCCTGGAAGGATTTAATGTCTCTACTCATTTCCATCCTCCCCCATATAACTCATAAATCTCGATATCCAATCAGACCTGCTGCCTATTACCTTATCCTTGTCCACCTGCAGTATCTTGATATCTTCTTTGGCGGCCACAAGGCTGGAGCTCTCGACGTCTTCTCTCACAGAGCGCCTTCCGAGGTCCGTGGCAATATATAACTGAGTATTGTAAGCAGTCATGAAGTCAACAAAAGCCTTGGCGCCGTCTGCATTGGCTGCATTTTTGTTTATATATATGCCATCGGGTGTGGATACAACTCCCTCATTCATATATACGACCTTGACGTGCTTACCGCCTTTTAGCATGGTTATAGCTGCTTCTTCAAATGTAAGTCCTACTACAAACTTTCCACTGGCAACTCCCTGATAAACCTCTTGCGAGCTGTCAAGGAGTTTACCGGAGAGGTTATCGGCAAATTCTTCCACATAATCCCATCCTTTCTCCGGGTCTCCCCCTCCCATTGCATAAAGCATATTGGTCAGATGCTCAAAGGAAGATGAAGACTTCTCCGGACTGGCATAAGCTATTTTACCTGCCAGTGCCGGATTTAAGAGATCCTCATATCCGTTTATGGTGATATCGCCCAAAAGGTCGGTGTTTACCATAAGAATACTGGGTACATCCGTAAAGCAGGTAAGAGCATTACCTGCGCCTCTGTACTCAGCATAAAAGCTGTCTTCATTTTCTGTTGTATAAGGTAAAAAGAGATCTTCGTAGGAACCTACTGAAAGAATGGATCCTCCCCAAAGTACATCTATTTTCTCCCCACTTTGTATCCTGGAAACAGCTTCTGATGTCCCGCAGCGGATCACCTCCACCGTTATCCCGGTCTGTGCCTCAAACTCACCTGCCAGTGGTTTCATAAATTCAATAGGATGCGGTGAAACCACGACAACCTTATTTTCTTCTCCCCCTTTTGCAACTCCCCTGTTGCTTATCACACCATAAGCAATTGCAGCTATTATGATCATCAAGGCGAGAGCAACGAGAATTCTACGTACTCTTTTCACTGAACACCTCTTTATTCCAGAATTTGTTCTGGAGCTCATTCTTGGTAACAACCGGTGAAAGGTAGTCTCCGATAACAAAATCCGCATTCACGTCTTTTATCCTGTCGTAAAGCTCTTTGCTGTCTATGCCGCTTAAAATCACTTTCTTCCCCAGCTGGCTGACCATGTTCACCTTGTTGCGAAGAATTGCTTCTCCCTGAACAACATCCACCAAATCAAAATGTCTTTTAACATCGACATTAATTCCGTCAAACTTATCAATAGTTGTAACATCCAATCCAAGAAAACCGGAGTCACGATTGAACAGTATAAACCTGATTCCGATCTTGTTAAATTCGTCTATTATGTATCCTAGCACATCCTGTGCCTGTGTTGCTATTGTATCACTTACACTGATCCTTAGCATTCCCGGATCTATGCTGTACTTTTTTATACACCCCTTTACCTTATCCACAAGTTCCTGAGTAAGTACCTGAACCGACATGATATTGATAGTGAAAACCGAGATGTCCATATCAGACTTTTTGACTCCGGTGTTGATGAACTGACAAACGGAATCTATCATTCTGAATTCCAGCTCTCCTGCCACACCTGCGTTTTCTGCAACTGTTTTGAACTCCGAGAATCTGATCTTACCTATTATAGGGTCATTGAGAGTCAAAAGAGCATCTGCCGAATACACGCCCATAGTCTTTTTCAGGTAGACGGGGTGATATACCACTCTGAAAGCGTCTCCCGCAATACCTCTTATGATAGCTTTTTCAACATCGATGTTTCTAAGCATGAAATCAAGATCTTTTCCCTTGAAAACTGTCTTATCAACATCGTCAATATTGCTCTCGGAAAGTCTTAAAATATCATCGGCATCGTTAAACTCATCGGGGCACTTTACGCATATTATCTTGGCTTTGATATTGGTAGCGCTGTCTCCTACCTCAAAGCTCTGCTCAAATCTCTTTACTATCCTGTCAATGACATCATCAGCATTAAAGTCGCACATATCTTCGCATAGCATATAAAAGATTCCGCCGGTAGTTCTGTACACATCGAATCTGTAGTTGATTCCTTTAAGGAATTTAGCCACGCTGATAAGGATCATGTCATATCCTTCATTTCCCATGAGCCTGCGATAAAGATCCACACTATCCATGCGGACACAGATAGTATAAAACTCTTTTCCCACATTAATGCTGCTTCTTAAGTCCTGTACAAGAGCCGTCCTGTTATATGCCTGTGTCTTATAATCCAGCCTGTAATCATCCTTTTCAATCATGATCATAATGCCCATAAGTCCAAGGGATTCAGCAAGCATCTCGCAAATGATTTCCGGAAACACCATCTGAACAACCACTCCACTTACAGCAAGCCCAAGAAAGTAGAACATGGCTATCTTCTGCATATGATTCATTGTATACCAGTAACGTCCAAGAAGGTAAAAGCAGAACAATAAATAAAATGCACTTATGACATAGGCGAGATAAACGCCGTTTCCTCTTGTCAGATTATTACTTCCGTCATTTACGATGATCAGACCTGTCAAAGGATTGGTAATAACCGCAAATTCCAGCAACATGCATGGTGCCAGAAAAGCAGCAAGTTTTGACTTGCTCCTGTATCTGTGGAACACATTGCAGACAAGTATTATATAAAGCGCAAATACCGGAACAAAAGCAAAGTGTGTTCCGTAATATGCAAGCTTATTAAAGTAGACAACATTGTATTTAACCTTCATGGAAATATCGCTGTCAAGAACTACAGTGTTGACGATTCCTGTCACACAGTCGAAAAGAGTAATGATCAGGGCAGCAAGAAATAAACGGCTGCGGAGCCTTTTCTTGGTCTCTCTTTTCATCACAGCCGTGTAGAATATACATGTTATGCAGATCATCAGTGCAGCAGTCCTAAAGGATAGCGCTCCTATAGGATTTATATCACCCATGTATTATTTCCTCGCTTTAAAGAATGCATCCAGCGTTGAAAGAAGTTTATCTTTGGATATGGTTTTAAGCAGATAGTCTGCGGGTTTCAGAGCAATGACGTTTGTAACGCTCTCCTTGTCGTTTTTGCCTGTAAGGAACATTACCGGAGTTGAACTTGAAAATGACTCACTCTTTAGCATCTCCAGAACCTTGGGGCCATCAAGGACCGGCATATCGTAATCAAGAAGAACCAGATCCGCCTTATTTGTAGCAAGCCAGGCTACAGCCTGTGTTCCGGAGTTGGCCATTCCGACTCTGTACGTGTCCTTGAGCCATTCTCTGATCATCTGAAGGAAAGTGGGGTCATCATCCACTATCAGAATGCTCTTTCTCCTCTGGAATTCATACTCATCGTCTGTCACAATAAGCGCCTTTTGTACCAGATCAGCCATATCTAGAGGTCTCTCAATTTCAAATGCCACATCCTCCTTCGGGATATACTGATGCACAAGATTGAAAGCGTCCTTGTTACCAATGACCATCATGATCATATTATCGTCAACGCACAGATCCTTTAAATAAACCATGACGTCGCGATGTTCTTCAAATTCCGTATCAGTGTACAACAGAATAAGATTAGCATCCTTTGTCTTCCCACTGAGATCCGCAAGAACATATGAGGCTTCATTCACTATGAAATGTGCAGCAAGCAAAGCGTTCTTGATGGCATTAACCAGGAAAGTCTCTTCATTTCTTACAAGTAAAATCGTCTTATTAAACATAGCTTACTCCTCTAATAAGGTAAGTCCTTCTGAAGCCAGTCTTACTATTTCATCCCACTGCAGCTTATACGCCATTTCGCCGATACTTCTTGTGATCTTACGATCGCTCTCGGGTAGTCTGTAGTTTCGTAATGAATCAAGAATAAATGTAAGTGTGTCATAATCAAGGCTCTTACTCACCTCAATTATGCTCTGATAAGCATCCTTGAGCTGTGCCCTGCTTATATCAACCATATCTTCTGTCTCATCAGCTTCTGCTTCCGAGTCAATTCCCGGAACCTCAGAGAGCGTGTGAATTACTATCGAGTACAGATTCATCAGTTCATCCTGATACTCCCTGATGGTATCAATATCACCGGCGTTTCCGGCATCTTCGAGTTTTTTGGCAAGTTCACTCAAAGATCTGGCGCCTATGGTCCTGCTGGTGCTCTTTAAGGAGTGGACATAACTTGTATAGTCCTTCCAGTTTTCGTCACTGTACGCATTTTCAAGATTTGACTCAGTCATCTGCGCAGATTCGAAATAAACCTTGATGATATTGAAATAGCTGTCAACACTTCCGCAGTTCCTGAGTCCCTCACCGACATCTATCTCTTGCAGGTTATTAAGCCATTTAGGATACTCTGTAGCATCTGCCTTTTCTTCCTGATGTGCATCGGGTTTTGTGCTCTCGGAGGAGAGGATCACTTTATCCTTTGGCAGATATCTGATCAGTGTATCTTCTAGCTTATCGCTCTCAACCGGCTTACTCAGATAATCATCAAAGCCTTCCCTGAGGAAATTCTCTCTGGCACCCGAAATAGCATTGGCCGTAAGTACGATTACAGGAGTATCCTTATTGGGGCTATCAGTATCTTTTTTTATCTCATCAAGAGTCTCAATACCATCCATTCCCGGCATTCTGTAATCCAGGAATATGATGTCATACTTCTTGGCATGTTGTTTCTTAAGGCACTCCTCTCCGCTCCTTGCGGATTCTACTTTTGCCTGCACGTTCTTCAGCAGTTCTCTGATGACCACATGGTTCATTGGTGTATCGTCGACCACAAGGATCTCTGCATCAGGCGCTGTAAGCTTTTCTTTGTATTTCTTTCTCTCTTTTGCTGTCTCCTGGAGTTTGGACTTAAAGTCTCCGATCGTCTTTTCACTGACTACCTTCTGAGGAAGTGTGATCGTAAAGGTTGATCCCTTTCCGTATTCACTTTCAACCGAAATGCTTCCTCCCATAAGATCAAGAAGAGAACTGGTAATTGCAAGTCCCAGGCCGCTTCCCTCCACAGTCTTGTTCTTATCGATATCAAGTCTTTTGAATTTTTCAAAGAGCCTCTCTTTGTCTTCATCCTTAATCCCGACACCTGTATCTGAGACATCGATCTTAAGGGTAATGATGTCGCCGTACTCTCTGTACCCGGTCATTTTCAGCGTTACCTGCCCTTCAGAGGTATACTTGATGGCATTGTTTAAGATGTTCACTATTATCTGTCTAAGGCGCATCTCATCGCCGTGCATCCTGTCAGGAAGAAGATCATCGATGTCAAACACGAGCTTTAGAGCCTTCTGAGAAGCCTTTATATGCACCATGTTATAGACGTCGTTAAGTACTGAAGAAAAATCGTAATCCGACTCATTGATCTCCATGCTTCCGGCCTCAATCTTAGAGAAGTCAAGGATATCGTTTATCAGTGACAAAAGAGTTCTTCCCGCGCCTTCAATATTCTGGGCATATTCAAGTATCTTTTCATCCGTGCACTCACGCAGGATGACTTCATTCATGCCAAGCACGGCATTTATAGGTGTTCTGATCTCGTGAGACATGTTGGCAAGGAAATTACTCTTTGCTTCATTTGCAGCCCTTGCTCTTCTCTCTTCCATTCTTGCAAGCTCAGTTGCACGAAGGATGGCTATAAACTCATTCTTGCTGACAGCCTCGGAGAAATATGTTCCCTTCAGGTAATCGGCCTTAAAGCCGGATATAGTCTCAAAGAGTTCCTGCGAATCTACATTGTCAATAACTACGCGCTTATGCATCTGATTCATCATCTTAAGTCTGTTCTCAAGGATGATCTTATTCTGCATCTGCATTCCGGCTCCATGCAAAAGATTTGCATCCATCTTTACACCCTCAAACATAAGAGATGATGCTGCCTGCATGTTAAAGAATCCGGTTCCGTACTCATCCATAAAGAACCTGATTCCGTCTTTTGCCAGATCCGCCATGACAACTCCCAGAACATCATGGTCCGTTGCTGCCGCAGACTCTGTAATATCAAAAACAACCTGTGTCGGTCTTACGCCAAACCTTGAAAAAGCCTCTCTGACCCTTGAGCTGAAATCGGATTTGATCAGCTGAATGGATGAGAGCCCGATCTCGATAAATTCAAGTCCCATCTCTTCTGCGATACCGCCGCCCAGGAAATAGCAGGCCTCATTAATGGTGAACCATCCGAGTTTTTCAATCAGTCCCGTCTGCTCTGCGATCGGTAAGAATTCTTCAGGCGCTACGCTTCCCAGCTCGCTGTCTTCAAACACAACAACTGCCTGGGCTGCGCAGATTGCCAGATCGTCCTTGGTGTAGATGGGTTCGAAATATACCTTGAAAGCATCGGTTCCGATATCTCTTTTAACAGCCTTTTCAACCTCTGCCCTTCTGAGTATGAAGTCAAGGTCATTACCGGAAAGCACCCTGTCATTATCGGCATCAATTGAGGAATCACTCAGGAAAAAGAGATTGTCCAGTGATGTAAACTGATCAGGCGAACTGGCCATCAGGATATATGCCTTCAGATACAGGGTGTTATCACCAAGTGACCATCCCTGGCTGAATCTGTCGTAAATCTTGTTTGCCACGTCTGTTGCATCGGCTCGTTCGATATCGGGGCACACTACCATAAAGCAGTCTGATGCAGCCCTGTAAACGTCGAATCCGTTATTGATATTCTGAACATATCCCACAATATCCTTAAGGATCTTTTCAAACTCTTCATATCCTGTGATCTTCCTGTAGGAATCTGCGTTAAGAAGTCTGATACAGATATTGAAAAAGCTTCTGCCATACTTAAAATAACTGCCGACATCCTTGGTAAATGCATTTCTGTTGAAGGCTCCGGATGGCATATCCATCATGTCGTCATCATTTTCCAGAACTATCATGATACCCATAAGGCCGATGGCTTCGCACATGAGCTCACACTGTATATTCGAGAGTATCATCTGCAGAAGCGTTCCGACAATTACAACAACGAAGAAATAAAGAAGGGCAATTTTCTTCATTCTGTTAAGGATGTTCCAGTAGAGGAAAAGAGCCACTATAGAGAACAACAGATAAAATCCCGCCTGGACATATGCAATATAAACTCCGGTATGCCTGTGGAATATCAGGTTATCATCAAAGACATATACAAAATGAGTAAATGGATTGGTTATAACCAGAACCTCAAGAATATAAAAAGGCAACGCAAGACACAGCTGCGCTATTCTGGAAAATCTGTAAGACACATTACAGACCATGATTATGTAGAGTGCAAAAACCGGAGCAATAGCGAAATGCGTGAAAAAATAGATAAATTGGAGCACATTAAGAATAAGGAGCTTACTGTCATGGGAAAAAGTGCTTAAAATGAGCAGATCAGCTCCTATAACTGTAATTGCATCGACGATAACAATCACAACAATCGCAATAAACAGTTTGTTCTTAAACCTGCGGTTCCTGCCCATCAAAAGAGTATAGAAAAGACAGGTTACCGAAACAATTATTGCCGCCAGGTTGAAGGTAAAACTGCCAATACCTCTAACATCAACCATACTGATTCCTCACGGCATCAGACAGATCCGTTCCCTTATGCCGGAATCAGATCACGATACCATCTAAGTGCACCAAGGTATGCTGTATAGACATTGTTCATCTCAATCTCCTCTAAAACAAGGATTCTTGATACTTCAGTCCAATCCGCATCCTCATAGCACTTTATAAAATCCAGGATCTTGGCAAAGTCTCCTTTGTCTTCAAGCAATGCTTCTTTTACATGTTTTGATACCTGAACCATATCAAGAGCTTCAGGCATTGTCTTTTCAAGCATGATATCAAGAGCCGAGAAAAGTCCCATAATGAAAAGCTCCGGGGCATGCATAGCCATTTCAAACTCGCTTGCAAGGTTCTCCGCAAACTTAGCTCTGATCATTACAAGTCTCACAAGTTCACTTGGCTTATCTGCACACAGTTCCTTTGTAACGGCTGTGTTAATCCATCTCTTCAGTTCCTTCTGTCCCAGCATAGCGGCTGCGTGACGGATCGAAGTGATCTCGGAATTAAACGCCATCCTGTTTACTATCTCAAGAAGTGAGATAACAAGAGCCGGGTCTTTTCCAATAACATCCGCAGCATCTGTCAGATCATAATCAGGGGCGTTAACGACGTTAAGAAGCTCAATGTAGTTAACTTTAAGAGGACTGACTTCTGTCTGGGACTTCGTTACAGGCATTCTGAAGAAGCTTCCCTCATAGAGGTCGTATCCTCCGTCCTCAACAAGTCTGTCGTAATCTTCTTTTGTATCAACATTAACGGCACACAGCTTAATATTGGGATACTGTCTGCCAAAATAAATCTTAGCCTTGGAAATATCTATTTTTACATGATCAAGGAAAATATAGCTGCAAAGACTGATAAGTTCTTTATAATCTTCGAAGCTGCTGATGGGAATCTTGCGGATTGCCAGTCTGTACCCCTGCTCTTTTAGCTCTTTTGCCCGCTTTATATAATCCTTTTCAGGAGGAATTGAATTGTCCATCAAAAGAACAACCTTCTCGGGCGGAACTGTACACTGAAGGGATATTTCCGCAAATATAGAAAACTGACTTATGGGAACAAAGACCTCCTTGCCACCGGAAAGCGTTGCAACACCCATGCTGCTTACAACTTCCAGCTCAGGAACAGTTCCTGCTCCGTCAAATCTGGCGCCTGCCATAAAAGATGGATTCAAGAAGAGATTGGCCTTTCGTGCAAAGACTGAATACGCGCACACAGACATTTTGTTATCAAAAAGAGGTATCAATGTAGCAAGCATAAAGTTCTCCTTTCAGCCATTTCAAGACAAACTCCCACTTACTTATATTGTACCTCTAAAATACGATTAAAAACATTATTTTTTTATAAAATTGCGTAGATGACGAGCCAAGCAAAGCGGGTCGTCACACCGTTTTATCAATTATATACTTCGGCCTTCCCTTGACCTCATCGTAGATCTTGGAAATGTAATATCCGATGATACCAAGCGCCATCATGATAAAAGAACCTGTGAAGCATTCAAGGATAATAACGGTGGTAAAACCGTCCTGTGCCTTTCCTTCAAAAAAGGTTACTATCGCTTCAATACTGGCACCCAGTCCAACCACAAACACAATGATCCCAAGGAAGGTTACTATCTGCATCGGTGCAGATGTAAATGATGTGATGTTGGTAAGTGCATATTTGAAAAGAGCTTTGGTACTCCAC
>JAEEGJ010020558.1_pt1 | contig 14332 bp, 20 predicted proteins | sample 8958761 | NCBI WGS metagenome assembly JAEEGJ01 (sample SAMN16246546, study PRJNA631951) | gut metagenome | biome: gut microbiome; feature: rumen; material: RS-attached | host: Bos | place: Iran: Karaj | collected 2018-10 | reverse complement strand
CTTTATCGCTCATGTCCTGGTACATCTCAAACTGCCCGATATTCCGGAGCCGGAAGTTGCGGGCAGATCTCAGTGCATTCCGAACAGCAGCGATTTCTTCAGCCAGGATCACGCCGGTGAACTCCATGGGGTGCAGGTACAGGGACTGTTTGCCTTTAACGGCAGTATCGCTCTCAGCGGAGCTGTTTCCGGGAATGATCTCCCAGCCGGCACAGCGAAAGATGCGCTTCGCTTCCTCATGGAATGCGATCCTCGCCGTCCGATTAGGAAAACCCTTGCCCCACTCATAAGTGCTGTCGATATAGAAATAGACTTTCTGGTACATGTTTGACCTCCATTTATTCCTCTGAGGAATAGTTTTTCCTCTGAATGTAGTTGGTTGGACTGTCTTGTCTGAATGCATGAGAGCGGCCATTGCAAGCCGCTCCCATAAGGATTACCAGATTTTCTTTGACGTTAACCGCTTCCTGATGCGGCCAAATCTCTTCTCTATCGCTTTTGGCCGTACACCGCACATCTCCGCTATCTCCCTGTTCTTGTAGCCTTGGTTCCGCAGGTAAACAGCCTCGCACTGCTTGAATGTGAGAGTCTGTTCGATCTGCTTCCATAAGGCATCGTCGATCACATGGTCGTAAGCGGAGTCCCACTCCGGGACTTGGTCAATTTCGACTTCTTCGGGATGCCGCTGGTTATCTCGCAGGATATTGGACAGCTCAGATCTCAGGTGATACCAGAGAATCGTTGAGAAGGCATATTGCCGCAGAGACTCTTCGGTCGTATAGCGGACGACGGCATGCAAGTAGCGAAGCGCGAGTCTGTCATAGCAGTCCGCTTCCAGTTGGTACTTGGCCATAAACGAAAGAAGCAGACTGTGATGTTCATCAGCAAACGACCGCTGGTCCTCAGACAGCGGGGCATCAGTGCGGTGAACGGTACGGTCATCTTCCATTGATCTGCCTCGCTGTTCTTGTCAGCTCCTCTTCGGTGATCCCGAAGACCTGGGTGAACAGCTTCATAATGCGCTTGTAGGCGATTTCCGTCGGGTTGTGGTCCAATGCCATCTGAAGCCACAGCACCAGTTCTTCCTCGGGTACGGTGAACGGATCCTCGATCCACGTTGCACCGTTATACCTGGGCTTTGGCGGTTTTGCTGCCCTTTTCGCATTTGTGACACTGTCAGCGGCCAGGATCAGTGCGGTTTTCTTCTGCATGATCACATCAAGCAGATCATTTCGGACTCCCCATGCGGCGTACTTGTCGGTCAAACCCTTTGCCAGCAGGATAGCTTCATACTTGGCTTCCCGCAGACTCGGCTTAGCCGACTGATCCTGGACTGATTCCAAGAGTCCTTTCACGAATGTGAGCTCACGGGGATCTGCGTTTTCCATTAAGATTCACCTCCTCAAAGGACGGGGGAGTGCCGAAGCACTCCCTCGTCGAATAACGTCTTTACTATTTACCAATCAGGTCTCAAATTCCCATTCACAGTTGTAGCGGTGGTCTTGGGAAAAGATCGTGTCCAGTAAATCATCAATGTACTCTTCAGCGTCCCTGTCGTCGGGTACATCAATTTCCATGATGAAGCTGGGCACGAAGCAGCTCGGAGAAACGACAATACGCACTTTCATGGCATCTCCAGCTCAATCGTCGAGGAAGACGATGAAGACAGAATCGGTCCTGCCGTCCTGCCCGATGTGCTTTAAGGCAGCATAGCCGCCGTCACCGTAGCCAGAACTGGAAACGACTCCGAAAGGGAGAACGCCTGCACCGAGCGGGGACATCGTGATATCGCAGCAATGGCTGTACCAACTGTTGTCGGGATCGAACTCGGCAGCGGGCATCCCGTCAAAGACGGAATTGTCCTGATAGTGCTTATCGTCAAAGATGCCAGCCTGACCGGAATCAACGCCCACTTCAAACGGGCATTCCTGCCAGGTTTTATCCTTGCCATTCAGCACTTTCCTGAACGCTTCAAGCTCCGGGCCGCCTTCTTCATGCCTGGCGACGAGGATCGCGTTGCGAATGCCCCAATCGCCTTCGTCCTGCATGAGGACAGCCGTTTCCCAGCTTCCGGTTTTGCAGTTTTCGATCGTGCCGCAGCACCAGACATCCCGATCGTAACAGGGATCACTCACGCGCAGGACAGGACCCGTCAGCTCGAAAGTTCCGAGCCGGGTGAGTTCGCCGTTATATTTCTTTCCCATATCGGTCACCTCACTGCGCAGCTGCGCGCTGCTCTTCCAGCAGCTTCTTCGCATCACGGATCACTTTCGGGCAGAAGGTCAGCTCCCAAGTCTCGATGTACCGCACGGTGCGGTAGATGAGGTTGAAGAAGTCTCTGTCGTTGATATTGACAAAGACCTGGTTCGTCTTTTTGTAGCTGCCGCTCTTCATGTGGATTCCGCCGATCGACGTGGTTTCCTTCACAGCTCGTCCGTTTTCCACGATAATGCACCAAGGATAGTTCCGGGGCTTCTTGTCCTGGCCAAACGAAGCTCGCTTGATCCAGAGCTTCGTCACAGTGCTCAGGCCGTTTTCATCCGGCTCCCCGAAGATCTTCTCTTCGGAAAACTCGAAGTTTTCAACGCCGGCACTGGCCTTGGCCAGAAGGAACGCGAAGGTTCCGGGCGACATGTTGGCCGTCACACGAATGGTGGAGTTGCCCGTTCCGTTGGAATAGTCCTGGAGGACGACTCCAATGCTGGAATAGACACGGCCGTTCTGCTGCTTCTCACCCTGGGCGTGCATATGCGCGTAGTTCTCAGGAGGCGGAACATTCAGCTTGTCGTTGAACTCGCAGAGCTTCTTGTTGGTCATGTAGATCGCGATCTGATTCTGAATTTTGGTTTCTTCCATGATGAACACCTCAATACCAATGATAGAGTTCGCTGAACTCGGAGCAGTAGGTTGATTCTGGTTCTAAATCCTCAACCTGGACATCCTCGTCGTTTACGCGGATATAGTAGAAGTCGTTTCCACTTTCTCCGTTGGCGAATATCGTTCCATCCAGGTGATAACCTCTGGGAACGAGGTAGGACGCCAGAAGCTTGAGCCAGTCGGGGATCTCATATGCCTTTTCCGCGCCGGTCCACCCGATATACGAGCAATCAGCATCCTGGCTGTGGACCAGTGCGAGATCGCAGTACAGACTGGGGCAGTTTTCCGGCTGATAACTCATAGCCAGGTCATCGGCCAAGCCTTCCGGATACGGTTCCTTCTTGGAAAAACTCAGATTCAAATCCTTCGTTACATCCGGAAGATAGAACTCGCCCTGATGCCCGAAGTTGCCGTCGCCGAAGAGGGTGTGCGCTTTGCGCTCTTCCTCGGTGGCGTACAGCGTCTCCAAAGCGGACACGTCCCGGCGCATATGCCGGAGTTTCAGCCATTGTTCCAGCCTTTCGGCCAGCGGTTCGGCGATCCTGGGCGTGATTCGTATCGCGCCCGAAAAGTCGGTGTTGTAACCCATAAAACCAATCCCCTCTTTCAATAGTGGTAATCAAAAGTCCTGCCCACGAAAAATGGATGGGTCAGGTCCGCTTCCCGGATCCACTCATCCAATGTCATGAAGCTGTTGTTGTGATAGATGTAGAAGTCGAATTCGTCGTTATAGAAGGAATTGAGGGTATGCATCTGAAGGCTGAAGTTGCCGGATACCCCTGCGAATTCCTCCAACGTAACGGACTGGATGTCTGCCATCTGCTGCAAAAAGGCTTCGTACCTTCCTGCGAAATGCCTGACCGCCGCATCTTTCCTAAAGGTGAGCTTATTGCCTTCCAGCTCTGCCGAACCCTCCAGGGACTCTCGGAGCCAATTGAGATCCTCATCACGGTCCTCACTTTCAATCGCATAATCTGCGATGGGGCCGTAGAACCATTCGGGGATATCAAAAAAGCACATCCATTCGTCCTCGGTGTGTTCTTCGTCAGTCAACTCGATGATTCTGCTGTGCATGTTCAATTCCTTTCCTGCTGCTCAAACGCCCGGCCCGCTCAGGCCGCAGCGTCGCAATAGCGATTGAGGACATCGGGATCATACTCACAGATCGGGATCCGGACATAGCCGCTGTTGACGTAGCAGATCACCTTCGTAATGAGGCCGAGCCCCTGAAGATACTCCAGCAGTCCTTCGTTTTCGCTGTAGCTTTTGATAGCGATGCAGTTTTCCGGGACCGGGTCACCCAGCTCAATGGTCATATCCATCAAGGGCTCCCAGCCGTACTCGCCGTTCCGCTTGATGCCCAGAAGGTACTTGCCCTTGCCCCGGTGCTTCTTGTAGAAGCGGCACTCAGGGGCATCGATGAACTTGGTCTTCAGGTGAAACGTATCAGCCATTTTTCATTCCTCCGATTTCTTCAAATCATTCTTCACATAGAAGCTCAGATAAAGGTTGTAGTCTTTCCTTCGCGTGATGAATCTGATCCAGTAGTTGCAGAGATCTCCGGTAAAATAGAAGTTGTATTCCGAATCGGAACCTTTCGTCTTTGCTTCCGGGTGATTTGTGCAATACAGGATCACTGCATCCAGGTCAGGGAATGCGCTTTCAGATATCAGCGCATCGTAGACTCTGTCGATTTCCCGCTTCATTTCGGGCGTGGCAAGCTCGTCGTTGATCGGCCACACGGTATTTGACCAGTGCCAGCCGTTATGATCGGCCCGTATGTGCCCGATATTGCTGCGCGGATAGACCATACCGCTGTCTGCCCGCTTCACCTTGTCTTCGAAGACTTCGGGGAACGGGCATACGGTTGTCAGTTTCGACAGGATCTCTCCGTTCATTCTGCGTCCTCCATTTCAGCGTGACGGTTCTCCGTATATCGCATCCAGGAAAACAGAATTTCACTGCTGCGTTTATGATCGCAGGTCAATTCGGAAAACGTCCGCTCAAGGTATTCTGCAGCACCCCACATATTGGTCTCGCCGCTTTCGCGCAGCTGATCCAGATACCTGAAGTACTTGTCATAGCTGTTCTGGTTATTCTCTTCCATGGAACACTCCGTTTCTGTAGTTGCCGGGCGAAGGGACGTATTCAGTTCTTGGTCGATCTTGGCGTCGGATTCCATCTGAAACTCACTCCTCTCCTTCGGCATCAAGCCAATCCAGGCATCCGTAATCGGTTACTGCAGCTTTTCGGCCGCAGATCAGAGGTAAAGTGCAGATGCCTTCCGGATTGAATGCGCAATGTTCGGACATACACTCCTCACAAAGAGCGGCTCTGCGATCCAGTTCAGGACCGCAGAGCTTGCCGTTCGTATCAAACAAATGCTGGTTCAAATCAACCCTCCTTCAATGCGGCAGGTGCCTTGCAATCAGGCTCGTGAGCATGACAGGCAGGTCATTCAGATCCGTGATATCCAGATAGCCGTCACCGTAGATCCGCTCGATGTTCGGGCGGTCGTCTCCGATCGCGGCAGCGAAGATCTGAACGCCGCGCCGTGAATACTCCAGCTTGATGCCGCGCAGATCAGCTTCGGCAGCACTGCCGGAATACCCGTCGTCGTTCGGCTGACCGTCACAGATAATGATCAGGATCTTCATTTCTGAAACCTGCTTTGCGAGCTTTTCAGCCACGAATCTCAAGGCCGCTCCGTCGCGGTTACAGTCCCGTGCCTGCATGTCCATGAGCCGGTATCTGTCGTTCTTGTCCCTGGAGTCAAAGTCAGCATAGGAAAAGAGCTGTACTCTGGAGCTCCAGGCAGTGTGTCCGACGATCATCAGGGGAATGCCGAGACTCTCACAGAAATCCTGCATGACGATTGCGGTTGCTCTTGCGCGGGTGATTCGGTCACTGCCGCACATGGAGCCGCTTTCGTCCACAAGAAGTCCGACTGACAGATTGATCGGTTCGGTCGGGAGCCGCGAATTGTAGAAGATGCGTCCGTCGTTCCTGTACAGAGCATGTTGGTTCAGATGTTTGCCGTAAAGCAACCCGGTCTGTTTTCCACCCTGCCGCTTATCGCGCAAGACTGCGCTGACGCTGTGCTGCAAGCGCTTTGACAGCATCAGCAGCTGCGGCGCAACGCGGTTGTAGCTGTCGACCATCTCCGGATCAACACGGGACATGCGATTGACGGTGATGTGGATACCGCGGTGTGCATTCCCATAGGAGATCTGCTGCGCTTCCCGCTGCAGTTCTTCCGAGAGTTCCTGCTCCTGCTCTTCATTGACAATGGCCTCCGCCATAGAGTCCAAAAGACGCTCAATGTCTTCGGCCGCATAGTCATATTCGCCGCCCTCGTATTCCGTATTCCAGTCCTGGCCGCCGTCACCCTCGCTGACGATCCCTTTGGTCACATGTGCTTTGATGCGCTCGGTTTCCTCCTCCAGAACCCTCGACACCTCCGCCATGACGGATTTCTGACCGTCCTGACTTGGCGCAAAGGCTTCCTTACTGGGGACCGGGGCCGTCTCAAGCGTGAAGTTTGGCGCGGCTTGCGGGAGCTGGCTGTTGAGTTCTTCTGACACAGCTGCCTCAGCCTGCTGCTGAGCGGCAATCTGCTGAGCGCTGTCCTGTTCAGAGTCTTCATCGGAATCAGACTGCGGATTTGGTGTGCCGCCAGCGCCGCCGGGGGTTCCTTGTGCGTTGTTCTGTGCAGACTGCTTGGCCTGATCGTATTTGTCTCTCAGATCATCAAAGCACCTCTGCATAATCGGCCACAGGTCGATCAGAAGCAGATTTACCGCCTCGCAGCGGTCCCTGGCGTCGTCGGCATAAATGCAGCCGTCAACGATGGGAATGTGCTCTTTCAGAAAGTCGAGAAACTCGCCGTCGTAGTCTGTCAGATTGTTGAGCTCGTGGACCCGGACGTACTGGATCAAAAGGTTCAAAATGATATTGTGGTCGATAAACTTGCGATTGATCATCGTCTCGATGTCCGGCACAGTTTCTGCGAAGCGCAGGTTGTTCAGAGCAATACCCCGTGCAGGGGTTCCGGGATAGGCGGCGGTGCATTTGGCATCCACATAGCCGTCTTCCAGAATGTTGCTCAGCGCGTGCGCTGTGCTGAGGATCACGTTTGCGGGCACCGGGTCAGTCTCGTCCAGCATTGCTTCCAGGATCTCGTCCGCGTGCAGTTCCTGATCCGCACTCATACCGTCAGGCATTCTGGGATAGAACTTACCCCTTTCGAGTCTGCGGAAATACTGGTGCCATACCGGGTTGTCTGTAAACAGGATGTGGGCGAACTCGTGTGCGTTGAAGCCCTGCATACTGAGCGAACGCAGCGCTCTCGTCGGGAAGCTCCAGGTGATTTCGTTGCAGGCGTTGATCATGATGCCGTTGTAGTCCGTACAGGCTACGTTGTTATCATCGTGATCTGCCTTCACATACACCCGGACTGCACGGTTGTACCGCTTGGTAGCAGACTCCGTGATATCCGTCAGATAACCGCCGTATTCGCGTGATGCAAAGAACTGCTCGTCCGTGATTTTGCTCTTTTCCTCCAGGATCCGCTTGCGGATCATCAGATGGGAAGTCCTCATATCAGGTCACCTCAGGCGGGAACGGAGACCGCGCCGCTGAAGAGATCCTGAAGAGACTCCTCCAGGTGGATCGCCAGCCTACTGGGTTCCATTTTCGGATAGAACCAGAAAAGGCATTCGCTGATATCCCCCAACTGGATGACCAGGGGGAACTTGCTGCTGACCGGATACTTCAGAGGATGGACGGAGATCTGCTGGCCTGTTTTGGCAAATAAAATCTCAAGCACGTTCTGAATGTAATCAGCGGCCTGCTCAGGGGTCGGATTCTCCGGAAGCGGGTTTTCATCCGTGTTGCAGCGGATCGAAACCGCAATGGAGAACCTGAGGATAATCCTGTCTTCGCGTTTCATGTCTTTCACCTCGTTTCTGTTTATCTTTCAGAGAATTGGGCCTGCAAACACGACGAGATCAACTCCGCACGATTGTCCGGGTCAGCGGACGCGGAGGAAATGATCGTCGAGAGTGCCGATTCATACGGGTCATTGGTGACCATCGTGGACTGGATCCAGCTCTTCAGCTCGCGCATGCCGCAGCTGCCGTCTGTGATCATGGTCTGGCGGCAACGCTCAGCGATGTCCCGAACGACGATGGCCATTTTCGTAGCGGTCTGGTCGTCTGTATAGCCCGTGATATTCATCACGCGCTTGACCATGGTTGTCAGCTCCGGAGCCTCGATGTCGTAGAGCAGATCCATTCTGGAGATGATGCTCTGGTTCATATCCCGACAGCCGGCATAATCGCTGTTCGTCGTTACGATGAGGACCGTGTCCGGATGCCGTTCGATGCGCTCGCCGGTAGGCAGGGTGATTACCTGGCAGTTGTCCAGCAGGGAGTTGAGGCCGACCAGAACGCCAGGGTTCGCAATGCACGAAGGCTCCTGCAGCTCGCAGACGTAACCGTAGCGGATCGCTTCAATCAGCGGAGAATCCACATAGCGGATCCTCTGGCCCTGCTCGTTGGCGGGCGTCAGCTGTTCCACCGCGATCTCGATCAGCTTCTGCAGCACGTCGTCCTCTGTCTTGTCGTCGTCATACTCGCCGGTCAGCATCTGATAGACACTGGGCGGGTGCATGGTGATGTCCGACAGCTTGGGGAGCTCCTTAATATGAGCTCTGGAACCGTGCTGGTCCGGTGCGTCCGGGATGAACTGACCGATCAGATCGGTGATCTCTGTATTCGCATTGCAGGTCATAAGCGTGTAGGGCAGGTTCAGTCCTGCAGCGATCGCCTGGGCCGACATGGTCTTGCCCGTACCGGCAACGCCGCGGAACATGAAATTCCGCATCGGCTGGCTTGCTCCGGTTGTCGTCATTACATGTTCACACACACGAACGACCTCACGCGGGACGATATACCAGTCAGGGAGTTTGGGAACCATCGCCTGTTCACGTGCGCTGAGCGTTCTCGCTGAGAGCTTATATTTCCCAGCCAGTTCAGCGGGCGTGATCGCTGCGACGCTCACAGGCGATACGCATCCGGCCATGGGGAAGATATTGAACTCGCCGAAGAGTACGCCGGTCGGCGAGTAGTTGCCGTTGTCCAGCGCCATCTGCGTAATGGTTGCAAGATTCCCTGTCGCCGGAATGACAAGCCTGATCCCGTCAGCTCCGAGGTTTTTGGCGTTCTCGATCCTGCGGTAGACGTTGTCGCACAGAATCAAGGCTGTATTCAGCGCCTTGTCCATATCGGTCCAGCCATCAGCCATCTCGGTCAGGAATTCGTTGAAGCAGCCTTCAAACTCGCTTTCTTCCAGCAGGTACGGAATCAGGCAGAAAATCAGCGCAGAGCCGGAGCCCATGCCTGATCCGGGTCCGAGGACATATGAATTAAGCGTGGTGTCACCGTCCTTCACGCGCGCCGTGTAGAATTTCCCGGTGTTCTGATTGAACGCCACCATATCTGTCTTGTTGGCAGACACATATTCCGCGATTCGGTAGGTCGTGCCCTGCTGACCGACGGCACCGAGTCCCTGCACAGAATGGCCTGCATCGGTCTCGTGAACGAGCTTCGCATAAGCGAGCAGAGCTCGAAGCGTAGGCGCATGCAGTGTGGACTTCTGGACACTGACTGTGTTGTACCGGGAAAACCCGAAGGACTTCGCTCCGGTACAATTCGGACTGTCGAAAGGCGCAGGAAGCGTGAGCTTGTAGGTGTAACTGTCAAAGAGCTTTGTTTTAGCCATAAAAGCACCTCAATTTGTCTTGCAGCACCGTGAACCAGCCCAATCAGGCTGCACGGCCAGCAGATAGTTGGGGCGATGGCAGCCTCGCGGCTTGAAGCCATCACCCCTTGTGATTAGTCGTGATTGGAAAGCGCTCCGATCTGACCCGAAAGTAGCAACCGCTCAAGATTGACACCCGGTACAGCCTTCGTCCCATCCGGGAGTTTCTGACCGAGCTTGATCTGCCGAACGGTTCCGTTTGCAAAGTGCGCGAAAAGGACGTAACCGGACATGAGCGTTGACATGCTGAAAAAGAAAGACTGGTCGGAATGGATGAACTCTGTTCTGATTCGGATCAGCCGCTCGGTCATGTAGAATCCGATAGCGAAGCTGTGGCCCCGTTCCAGATTGTTCGGCATTCCGTGCGGCGTTTTGTAATAGTTCTCGTACCAGTGGAACTCCATCTTCGCACCGCTCACCATGCGATCGCAATCTGAGAACCGCTGATCGAAGCCTTGATATCATCCTGCCGCAGGAGCATGCAGAGATCTTCCCACACAGTTTTCGGCGGAAAGCGGTCAATTGCAGCAAAGCAGCGTTCGCCGCCCTTTGCGGTGATTGTAACGTCGCCGTCTTCAGAGATGCGCAGCTGCTTGTATCCCTGCGTATTCAACTCATCCACGATGTCGCACAGCGCTTCCTCTCCGATTTCGTTGTACCATTCCTGGACATCGAAACGGCTGAGGATCTCGCCCGGCGTCAGATCATTGTCATCCGGATCCGGTTCCGTGACCGTCTCATGGAGGGATGTGACCTGCATCAGATCGATCTGCATTGCTCCGGAGTTTCTGAGCGTAATCTCAGCGTAATTGAACGGATCGGTATTCTGAAGACTGATCCGCCAGGTTCCGCCGAGTTTGAGCTCCTCCTGACTGGGTTTGGCAGTCCAAAGCCACGCCGCATCAGGGTAGGTCGCCTTGAGCTGGTCCGTGATCCGATAGTTCACCTGCAGCAGAAGGCTGTTGTCCTCTGAATTCTTGCGGTCAGGCTTCTTCCTTCGCGCTGCTTTTTTCACCAGCTTCCCTTTGCCGCTCCGCTTATTCCGCACCGAGCAGATGAGCCGGATGATCTCAACAGCTGCCCAGAGCAGCAGCGCTGCCAGAGCGAGCCATTGGAACACCGGCTTCTTCGTGATCGTGCAGAGGAACATGCAGGGGAGCAGGATGATCCGAAACACGGACCATGAGCTAATTCGGCCTTTTTCAGCCACAGTTTTCAGTCCTTTCTTTTCTCGATTTGCGTAGATGGAGGCTAAGCGGCTGCGAGTTTTTGATTCTCACAGCCGCTTCACCGCGCCGCGATCAGAGGGGCAGTTCGTCGTCATCGTTGGAGATGGAGACCTCGCCGCTGATACTCCCGCCGGAATTGGCCGGTGCTTCAGCGGCAGCATTGTCAGCAGCGTCCTTGGGCTTGGAACCGACGAAGTGCCAGTCATGAACCCCAACGTCGAGCGAAAAGCGTTTGATTCCGTTCCTGTCCTCATACTCGCGGCCCGTCAGAGTGCCGGAGACGTGCAGGGGCTGGCCTTTGGTGAGCCCTGCCTTCTTGATCCGTTTTGCGATGTACTCTCCGCCGGTGCAGTTGTAGAACGTGGTATTCTCCTGCGGGCCAAGCTTCTGATTGACAGCCAGCCGCAGGGTTACGTATTCACGATCCTCCTTGCCGACACGGAATTCCGGATCCGCCGTGAGTCTTCCTTCCAGATTGAGTTCTGCGTACATGTGTTTTCTTCCTTTCTGCCTTTCGGCCTTTTATGCCAAACGCCTGTCGGCGAGTGGTTCTGTCACAACTCTGGGCGTACCAGAGATAAAAAAGGGCAGATGCAGCCCATAATCATGGTGCCGTACATCCGCCAAAATCCCGCACAGTTATCACGGGTCCACAACTTAGTAAGCTCCGAATGGAGAAGAAATCTAGTAAGAACAAGTTAATCATAGCGGTTTCACAGAGGTCATGCCACAATACCCAATTCTCCTTTCAGCGCCAAAAAGATTTTGCGAATTAAAGTGCCCGTATCTCATTGTTCTGCAAGGGTTTCCTCGAATCCAAGCAGCACACGGGCCGGTTGGAGAAGCGGAGATTTAGGTAGGTTTTCAAGTATAGGATCTTCACGTGACAGATAAAGCCGGTAATGCTTTCCGGTAGTAAGGGAGGCTCTGCCCCGGACTATGATCTCCATTTCGACGCCATCGCCATTGGTCACAGTCAGAGCGCAGCATTTCCGTACCGGGATTCTTCGCAGGGAATTCACGGTTCCCTCAACGATCTCATATTCCCGTTTCCTCGCGGAGAAGAACAGTGTGCCGATCTTTATCCCCCCTGTCACAGCAAGAGCAATGGAGAGCAGAAGCAGTATCTTATCGTCTGTTGCGATCCCAAAGATCACTCCGAAAACAAGTGCAGCTGCGAGGATCAGAAATAGCCTAGCTATTCTTAATAGGATTGCGTCAGGTATCATTTATTCTTCCTCCTTTGGCCTGACTAAAAAAGACTGTGAGTTGGAGCAGACTCCAATCCACAGTCAGAATAGGTATATGGAACAAGCTGGGGCCCTAATGTCCTTGACAAAGAAAGGCTGGCCTTGTATTATATCTATAATTCATTAACAATGTTATTGAATTATAGATATATAACGGACGGTACTCGCGGATCACCGGAAAGGAGATGCTATGTCGGCAATGATGCGCGCTGAGTTAATCCAACGGCTCAAGGACCTGGACGAAGAAGCCAGCCTTCTTTTTGGCGAGGCTGAACGTCTCCATATGGTCATTGTGGGCGGAGGAGCTCTAATCCTGATGGAGCTGCTGCCCCGTGCCACACATGATATCGACGTCCTGGATTCCTCCAGGAAACTCCACAGTCTGATGGAAAGCTACGATATCAATACACGCGTACAGACCTATATCAACAATTTCCCCTATAACTATGAGGACCGGCTCGTACCTTTGCCGGATATCCAAGGAAAGATTATCGACTTCTACACCGCTTCACTGGAAGACATCGTGATCGCAAAGCTGTATTCCTATCGTGGCGTAGATCATGAAGACATCACAGATCCGAACGTCCTTCGCGCCATAGACTGGGACCGCCTCCATAATCTGGCGACGGCTGAGGACGAAGCCAAGCGCAGCGCGCTGAACGATCGGTCATATGAGCAATTCCTGTACGACTTCAATGAATTTGAAAGGGCGTATCGGCCATGAGGCAACTCACCTTTCCGGGCTTTACAAAGCAATATGTGGCTTCCCTGTCTCGTGCAGGTACGACGGCAATCTATCCACTCACCCGGGAAGCGGTTGCACAGAATCACCGTCTTCGGGAGCCGCTGCTGCTGTATGCTCTGGCCAACGGGCAGGAGAAGGTTCTTATGACGGCAGTGAGGAATACGCCACTTGCCGAATACTACGGCGGCCTGCTGCAGAAATACGACTATGACGCAATGCTCTCCGCTCTTCGCGATCAGGATCCCTCCCTTCCCCAAGAATACCGGAAGGTGTGGTCGAGTTACCTGTCCGTTTCTCAAAAAGGAGAGCGTGACCGGAGAGTGAAGAGCTTACTGCGCGAGAGGATCCTACAGGTTCAGCAGGAGAAGGGCGTATCCACTTATCGGATCTGCCGTGACTTGGGCCTGAACAACTCGAATATCAATTGCTGGCTGAAACATGGCTGTGATGAGAAGGTCAGTCTGGATACTGCCCGTCGGATTGCGGAGTTCTTAAGCGCAGGCGGTTAATTCGCAGGATTCCTATTGGCTGTGATCGACAATAACTCAAAGCGTGTTCTTTTGTAATAGGGCTGTGAAAGGGAAGCTAATCTTCCGATTTCACAGCCCTAACTCTGTTCCGGGTCATGCCATATCAAGCATGACCCTGCGCCGGAGGTACAGATTCGCCACAGCCTCAAGAACCGCCGTTTTGCAATCCGCCTGCCGGGAAGTGATTTGCATCCGTTCCTGGGTATCCTCCTCGTCGGTGTAGATGGCGGTGATCACTTTCTCGGGGGTGTCTACGTCCCAGACGCCATTCTCGATGCAGCGGATCAGTTCGCTCACGCTCAGCGGAGTCTGCCTGACGAGCTTCATAACCCGGTTTTCGTCGCCGGTCAGGTGTTCGGGACGCATAGTTCGGATGGCCTCGCTGCAGGTGATCCTCCCCTTGACCAGCAGTCTGATCACTGAGCTGAGCTTCTTTTTTCCGAGCGTATGGATGGGCAGAACGAATGCAGCAGAGAGCATGTCGTACAGAGCGTCCTCGCCCGTGTAGCCGATTCCTTTGGCGATGAGTTTCCTCTTGATGAGCATCTTCAGCGCCTGGTCGAGATTAGGAAGCCGCACGCCAAGACTCTTAGACTGATTCTGGTAGAACTCTCTGATCTCATCATAGGTTTCCACTTCCCAGAGCAGATGGCTCCAGATGAAGAATTCAGGGATCGAGATGGGTTCCATACGTCCCATCCGAAGGATATATGGCATTTCGCGCCCGTTTTCCGTCCGCATTTGATAACTGCCTACCGCGGTATAAAAGGTCATCGTTTTCTCCTCCTCTTGAGTTTATCTGTTCATTCATACGAGTTACCGACCGCAGGGACAACAGAATCAGAGCAAAAGCTGGAGAATCTGCTCTTCTTTTTGGAG
>JAEEGJ010020547.1_pt1 | contig 14340 bp, 9 predicted proteins | sample 8958761 | NCBI WGS metagenome assembly JAEEGJ01 (sample SAMN16246546, study PRJNA631951) | gut metagenome | biome: gut microbiome; feature: rumen; material: RS-attached | host: Bos | place: Iran: Karaj | collected 2018-10 | reverse complement strand
GTGGAGTTGGGCAACTGGTAGGGACGACCGAACGACTGGTGTACCTTCTGGATGGAATCGGGCGTATAGTTGGTGCCATCGGGCGAAGTACCGTCGTAGAGAGCTCCGCAACCACCGGTGATGTACATCTTACGATAAGTGAGGTCCTGCCAGATGCTGGTGAGGTTCCGCATATACTGCTCATTGCCCGTCTCGGCGATGATGTCAGCGACACCGGCATAGAGATAGGTGGAGCGCACGGCATGTCCCATGGCCTCGTACTGTTGTTCGAAAGGTTCGCGGTCCTGGTTGTCGTCGGTGCCGTTCTGGACGAGGCTGCGAATCTGGATAAGTTGCTGGGCAAGATCGAGATAACGCGGATTTCCCGTCTCACGCCACATCTCAACCACACCCATATAGTGACTGGGGCAGATGGCACAGCGGGCGAGTTCTGCCGATGCCGTTTCATAGAAGTTTACCAGGAAGTCGGTGGCCTTGACGGCGCAATCGAAGAGCGTGGTCTTGCCCGTGGCACGCTTGTGGACGATGGCTGCCATCATCAGGTGACCCAGGTTGTAGGTCTCGAAGTTGAGGCGGTTGGCAAAGGCTCCCTTCTCGTCCTCCTTGCCTACGGCGGTGCCGATGATGGTCTGCTGCTTCTTAACCGCGTGGCTATCGACGCCCCGGTTCATTTCGTCGATGATGACGGGCGTATGGATGTAGCCATCGGCACGCTGTGCTCGGGCCACACGGTCGATGAAGTGGTCCATCAGGCGGTCGAGTTCCGGATCGCGGGTGACGGCATAGACGGCAGCCACACCTTCGAGCCACTTGTACATGTCGCCATCGTGGAAGGGTGGTCCCCAATGCTCATGATCGTCGGCAGGGACTTCGTCGCCGGCAGCGATCTCGAAGTTGCGGAACCCGTGCGAGACGGCAGGATTGTTCCAGGTCTGCCACATCGAAAGCAGCGACGTGCTGCTGAACACGCCAAAGCGGTCGCCCCAGAAGCCGCCGGTCCAACGGGTGGCTCCAATCGGGAGGTTCGACATGACGGCATGCGTGCTGTGGCTGGTGTCGGTGAGGGGTTGGCCGCTGGCGGTCGGCTGTTGGCTGAAGCAGGCCAGCATCACGAGGGTAAGAAAGGCGAAGAGGGTCTGTTTGGCGTGTGTCATTGCAGGATGTCTTTTGGTCCCCGATATGGATGGGGAGGGTTGGAGAATGGTCGTTCAGGATGCAAAGAAAAGCATTTTTTTGGTCTTTTCCAAACTTTTCGGCAGAAAATGCCCCAAAATTTTGCTCATTGTCGAAAAAAGGCGTATCTTCGCGCCGATTTTACGGCATTATTTTGGCAAAAACGAAAAGCAAGACATCGGCGAAAAGGCCGAAAAAAGGCGGCAGCATCATAGGCAGCATTTTCAAATGGGCATTCCGGTCCGTTATGGCAGTGCTGACGGGTGGCTTGTGCCTGCTTCTCATCGCTTCGGCGTTCAGCGACTACATCAACCCCACCGTCTGGGTGCTGCCCTCGTTCCTGGGCATTGCTTTCGGCGTAATCCTCGTCCTTGCCGTCGTATGGTTCTTTGTGCTGCTGCTAACCCGCCGCTGGCACAGCCTGCTGCTGCTCGTGGTCACCCTCGGCATCGTCGGCCTGCCCGCCTGGCGCTACTGCCCGATGCACCTGAACGGCGGTCCCCAGCCCCTGACGCTGACCGAAGGCGGCGAAGAGATAGCCGTCGATAGCCTGCGCATCTTTTCGTTCAACACGAACCTCATGGGGCAGACGCACCTCTCGCGCATCAAGGAGCGCATCCCCGTGATTGACATTGTCAGGAAGTCGAAGGCCGACATCGTCTGCCTGCAGGAATACGGCTTCACGCTGAAGGCGGGCGGCCACACCGAACAGGAGCTGCGCGGCGAGCTGAAGGACCTCTACCCCTACTACGACTACATGCCCAACGACCAGCGCAAGGCCCTCGGCATCGCCGTCTTCTCGAAGTACCCCATCCGCAAGGCTATCCGCATCGACAAGCGCAAGACGGGCTACTTCTCGGCCATGTACTACCAGCTCGATGTCAGGGGCCGCACGATGGGCCTTGTCAACATGCACCTGCGCAGCAACATGATCGACCCGAAGGACCGCATCCTCTACGACGAGATGATCGAACGGTTCGAGCCCGACTCGCTCGACCGCATCCGCACGGGCATGATGAAGGCGCTGGCCGAAGCCTATCGCCTGCGTTCGGCCGAATCGGGCATGCTGCGGCAGGTCCTGCTCGACCAGCACCCCACCGACATGCCGCTGCTCGTCTGCGGCGACATGAACGACACACCCATCAGCTACTGCTACGAATCGCTGCGCCAGATCGGCCTCTTCGACACGTGGCAGGAGACCGGTATCGGCCCCGGCATCACCTATCGCGCCAACCACTTCTGGTTCCGCATCGACCACATCTTCCACAGCCGCCACTTCCGCGCCCTCGACATGAAGGTGCGCAAGGACGTGAAGCTCTCCGACCACTACCCCATCGAGGCAACCTTCCAGCTCCTTCCCGAATGATCTTCAACCCGTACGACATACATCTTGTGCAAGGGGGCGCCTCCTCGGCCTCCGGCCTGCCCTGGGCGATGCCGCAGCTCCAGGACAACGTGCTGCTCGTTGTCCTCATCCTGGGCTTCGTCGTCCTCGACGTGCTGGCCTGCCGCGACAAGAGCGTGCTGCGCCATCAGCTGTCGTGGGTGACCGACACGCGCAACGCCCGCACCTTCGAGTCGGTGCTGGTGGTCTATCCCTGGATCAAGCCCCTGCTGCTCGTCCAGATGTTCCTCTTCGCCGGGCTGACCATCTTCTGCCTCATCGACGAGGCCCCCGCCGCCCACCTGCGCCAGCTCTTCACCCAGCCCAGCGTCCTCGCCCGCCTGGCCCTTTCGATCGCCCTCCCCCTGGCGTGGTTCCTGCTGCAGTCGATGCTCTTCAACTGGTTCTGCTATCTGTATGGCATGCGCGAGAAACGCACCATCATGAACCGCAGCTATCAGGCCACCTTCATCGTCCTCGCTCCTTTCGCCATGCTTCTGTTCATTGGCCTATTAGCAGGATGGATTTCGTCGCAATCTGCGCTTGTTTTGCTTATCGCGCTCTTCATTTTTTCACAATTCTCCTATATTTTCAGCGGAATTAAGATTTTTTACGACGGTTTTGGCTCGTTGTTTTTTATAATTGTGTATCTTTGCACGCTCGAAATTGCCCCATTGCTGGTTTTTTGGGCTAAATTCAACTCTTTGCAAGTATAATGGACATCAAGAATATTCTGGTTTCTCAACCATCCCCTTCCTCCGAGAAGTCGCCGTATTACGACATTCAGCGCAAGTTTGGCGTGACACTCACCTTCAAGCCATTCATCCGCATCGAATCGCTGAGCCCCAAGGAGTTTCGAGCACAGAAGATCAACATCGCCAACTTCACCGCCATCGTCTTCACCTCGAAGACGGCCATCGACCATTTCTTCAAGCTCGCCGAAGCCCTTCGTGCCAAGCCCGACGAAAACATGCAGTACTTCTGTCTGACCGAGACCATTGCCCTCTATCTCCAGAAGTTCATCGTCTATCGCAAGCGCAAGGTCCACCACTCCAAGGTCGGCAAGATTGACGATCTGGCCCTCGTGATGAAGAAGCACAACACCGAGAAGTTCCTGATGCCCGTGGCCGACATCCACAAGGAAGAGATTCCCGCCTTCACCAAGGCCAAGATCAAGGTTACCCCCGCCACGATGTACCGCACCGTCAGCGTAGAGTTCTCGCCCGAAGAGATAGCCTCCTACGACATGCTGGTGTTCTTCACCCCCTCAGGCATCCAGTCGCTCTTCGAGAACAACCCCGACTACCAGCAGGGCGAACAGTGCATCGGCCTCTTCGGCCCCCAGACCGCCAAGGCTGCCGAGGAGCATGGCCTCCGCATCGACGCCAAGGGTCCCACCCCCGAGCTCCCCTCCATGGCAAGCGTGCTGCAGAAGTTCCTGAACGACCAGAAGTAAGAGGAAGACACAAACCAGTATGCCGACTCCCGTCGGCCTTTACTTAATCCCATCCGAGGAGTCAGATTTCGATGAAACAATTCACACTACCCAAGACCGAACGGCTCTATCTGCGCGAATCCATTGGCGAACTGTTTGCCAATGGACGCACGTTCATGGTATTCCCCTACCGGGTGGTGTACCTCATCCGAAAGGACGATGCCGACCAACAGCCCGCCCCGCAGAAGCAGGGACGATGTGCCATCATGGCTGTGGCTCCCAAGAAACGGTTCAAGCATGCCGTTGCACGCAACCACGTGAAGCGTCTCACCCGCGAAGCCTATCGCCTGCAGAAGCTTCCCCTCCTCGACGCCCTCCAGCAGAACGGACTCGCGATGGAGGTCGCCTTCCTTTATGTTGACAACAAGTTCATCTCCTTCGACGAAACCTGCCGTCTGATGGGCAAGGCCCTGGGCAGGCTGCAGCGGTTCGTCCGTTCCGAAGCAAGACACGACACCGAATCACCCAACCGGAAACCATCATGAAATTCATACTCATCTCCCTTATCCGCTTCTACCAGCGGTTCATCTCTCCGCTCACACCGCCCGCCTGCCGGTTCACCCCGACGTGCTCGCAATACACCCTCGAGGCCATACAGAAATACGGTGCCCTGAAGGGCACCTGGCTCGGCATCAAGCGCATCTGCCGCTGCCATCCCTGGGGCGGCTCCGGCTACGACCCCGTGCCGTAAGGGCTACAAGGATTAAAAACCTGTACCGTGAAATAAACTACAGATTCTTCATCGACAACGACAGACGACCTCGACGCAGATCGACCTCCTTGACACGCACCTTGACGTGCTGATGGAGCGAAACGACAGTGTTGGGGTCCTTGACGTATTTGTCCGCCAGCTCCGAGACGTGGACCAGTCCCTGCGTATGAACACCGATATCGACGAAGGCGCCGAAATTGGTGATGTTCGTCACGATGCCGGGGAGGACCATGCCGACCTGCACGTCCTCAAGTGTCTTCACTTCGTTCGAAAACGAGAACTCCTCGAGCTGCTGGCGCGGGTCACGTCCGGGCTTCTCCAGTTCCTTCAGGATATCTTCCAGCGTCGGCAGGCCCACGCCCGCCCCGTCGTTCGCCGCTGTGACATACCGCTGCAGGTCAATCCTGTCGCGCAAGGCCTTGCCCTCGGGGCCGATAAGGTCCGCAACGTGGCAGCCCAGGTCCCGCGCCATCTGTTCGACGATGGCATAGCGTTCGGGATGCACCGCCGAGTTGTCGAGCGGATTGTCGCCACCCGCAATGCGCAGGAAGCCAGCCGACTGCTCGAAGGCCTTCGGACCCATGCGGGGCACATCCATCAGTTCCCGACGGTTGCTGAAAGCGCCATGTTTGGCGCGATAATCCACAATATTTTGCGCCAGCAGCGGCCCGAGGCCCGAGATGTAGGTCAGCAGGTGCTTCGAAGCCGTATTGACATTCACGCCCACCTTGTTCACACAGCTCTCAACCGTCTGGTCGAGGCTCTTCTTCAGCTCCTTCTGGTCAACGTCCTTCTGGTACTGCCCCACGCCGATCGAGTTCGGGTCAATCTTCACGAGCTCGGCAAGCGGGTCCATCAGGCGGCGTCCGATCGAGACGGCACCGCGCACGGTGACATCCTCGTCGGGGAACTCTTCGCGCGCCACCTTGCTGGCCGAATAGATCGAAGCACCGTCCTCGCTGACCACGAAGACCTGTGCGCCCTGCAGGTCCAGGCCCTTGACGAACTCCTCCGTCTCGCGCGAAGCTGTGCCGTTGCCGATCGAGATGGCCTCGATCTTGTATTTCTTGACCAGGTCCTCCACCTTGTTCATCGCATCGATGAACTGGCTCTTCGGCGGATGCGGATAGATCACGTCGTGGTGCAGCAGGTTGCCCTCGCGGTCGAGGATTACCAGCTTGCAGCCCGTGCGGAAGCCCGGATCAAGGGCGAGCACACGCTTCTGGCCCAGCGGAGCCGACATCAGCAGCTGCTCCAGGTTGCGCACAAAGATACGGATGGCCTCCCCGTCGGCCTGCTCCTTGGCCTGCTGCATGAACTCCGTCTCGATGCTGGGGGCCAGCAGGCGCTTGAACCCGTCGGTGATGGCATCGGCCACCAGGGGCGAAGCCGCCGAACGGCTGCTCTTCACATACTGCCGGCAGAGGCGGTCGATGCACAGGCCCTCGTTGCCCGTGATCGAAAGACGCAGCACACCCTCGGCCTCGCCGCGCCGCATGGCCAGCAGGCGATGGCTGGCACAGCGCTTCAGCGGCTCGCTCCACTCGAAGTAGTCGCGGAACTTCTGGGCAGCCAGTTCCTCGGCCTCGCTCAGCGCCTTCGTGCTCTTCACGCGCTTCGACGTGATGACGGCATCGAACTGGAAGTTGCGGCGCACCGTGTTGCGGGCAGCCTCGTCTTCGGCAATCCGCTCGGCAATGATGTCCTGCGCACCCTTCAGGGCGTCGTCCGGCGAAGCCACCCCCTTCTCGGCATCGACATACTGCGCCAGCTCGTACTCGACGTCGGCAGTCGTCGCGGGCCGCTGCTTCACGTCGCCCGCCTGCGACAGCAGGTAGAGCGCCAGCGGTTCCAGGCCCTTCTCGCGGGCCACCATGGCACGCGTGCGGCGCTTCGGCTTGTAGGGCAGGTAGATGTCCTCCAGTTCGGTGGCATTCCAGCAGTTGTCGATGCGCTGGTGCAGCGCGTCGGTCAGCTTGCCCTGCTCCTCGATGGTCGAAAGGATGGTGACCTTGCGTTTCTGCAGCTCGCCCAGCTTCTCGTACTGGTCAAAGATCGAGGCAATCTGCACCTCGTCGAGCGAACCGGTTGCCTCCTTGCGGTAGCGGCTGATGAAGGGTATGGTGCAGCCCGACTCCAGCAGATCGAGCGTAGCCTTCACCTGCGGCTCGGAAATGCCGAGCGCCTTCGAAATCAGCGATGGGAAAATGTCAAGCATATTTTGTTTTTTGGTTTTTTTGGTTTTTGGTTTTGTTTTTTTGGTTTTTCGGCGTCGTTATTCCGATATCCCGATATCCCGGTATTCCGGTATTCCGGTATCCCGTTATTCCGGTATTCCGAAATCCCGATATTCCGAAATCCCGATATTCCGGTATCCCGAAATCCCGAAATCCCGAAATCCCGAAACCCCGAAATCCCGAAACCCCGAAATTTATCCTTCGCCCCTCCGTCCGATGCTACTCGGCAGAATTCCATACCGCCGCTTCATCACCTTGCCGAAATACTTCGGGTCGGCAAATCCGCACATCATCGCCACCTCGCGCACCTTCAGCCCCCGCTCCAGCAGCGCGACTGCATGCTTCAGGCGAAGGTCCAGGATGAAGTGGGCAGGCGTCATGTCAAATTCGCGATGCACCAGCGAATAGAGGCCCGTCCGACTGGTCCCGAGCCCTTCGGCCATCGTCTCGACGCTCAGCCGTTCGTCCGAGATGTGTTCCACCACGTAGTCGCGGAGGGCGGCCCCCACCTCCTCGTCCGGCAGACTGGTGATGGGCACGGGCTTGTCCTTCTTCTGCCCTGCGGCCACCTTCTGGGGGATGATCTTCCTGCGTCGCGGCCTGTCTGCCTTCTCGGGCGTAGGCTTCTCGGCCGTCGGCTTCTCCAGCGCGGGCGTCGTTTCGGGCGCAGGCTTCTCGTCCGCAGCCTTCTCAAGCGCGGGCGTCGTTTCGACGACCTCGGGGCCAGGGACTTCCTTCGTATCCCGGTCGTCCGGCTTCTGCGGCTCGGCGGGCGGCGAAGGCTCCTTGTCGTCCTCCTCCTTGCGGAACAGACGGGTGAATCGCGAGGCAACCGATTCGAAGAGAGTGGGTTTCTTTTTTCCGATTTCTTTCATGTAGTTCGTGGCGTGGATTGCTAATCTTGTGTTTTTGGAGAAATTTGGGGACAAAAGTAGTAAAAAATCGTATATGTTGAACATTTTTACCCCCTTTTTTCAATATATTTTTTAAAAATGTATCAAAAAATTTGTATTTTTCGTTTTTCTTTTCTATTTTTGCCCCATCTTCTTGCACAATTCTATATCGTCTGTCCCTTCGATAAACCACATTTTTAATCACTATATTACTAACCACTCAAATCGTTTATGCTTATGAAGAAGATTTTGACTTCCGTATTAGCACTCCTTGTGGCAGCCGCTGCAGGCGCACAGTCGTGGGACGGCACCGCCGGAACCGCCACGTGGACTGTCGGCGACGAGAACTCTGCCACCCTGACGGCCGAAATCGCCGACGCCGTCCTTGAGACCAGTTTGAAGGTGGGCACCGACCTCACCGTCACCACCTACGACGCTACCAGCAACGGCGGCGGAACCATGGCCACCTATCAGCCCGCCACGAGCGATGCCGGCTGCGTCGAGACTGACATGGTGGAATACACCGTCAAGATGAAGAAGGGCATCACCTTCACCCCCACAGGCGTGCTGTTCGACGCCGTCAAGCAGGGCACCGACAATGCCTACTTCTCCTGGTCGTATGTCTGCGACGAGGTCGAGAGCGAGATTGTCGCCTATTCCGACCCCAAGACACAGATCCTGCGCAACAACAACGGCAACGCCGATGTGGCTTCCCTCACCCACGACGAGGCCATCACCGCCGAGGCCTGCCGCACCTTCAAGCTGCGCTTCTACATCTCGAATGTAGCCAACAACAAGAAGATGTCGATCGGCAACATCCGCATCAACGGCACCGTGAGCGGCAAGGAGGAAGGACGCGCCTTCACCGACTTCAAGGTTGACTTCCGCTCCGATCCCTACACCGTCCTCGCTCCCGAGGCAGGTCTGCCCGAAGGCGTCAGCATCACCGGCACCTGGCACGACTCGCAGCACGGCTATTCCAACGCCGTCGTTACCGTGCCTGTCGATGGCCCCGTACGCTTCACCATCGGCGGCTGCGGCTATAGCAACCAGGCCACCGTGGCCGATGCCGAGGGCAATACCCTGGCTACGCTCGACACCCGCGCTGCCGGCTGCGACACCAACACCAGCTTCGACCACTTCGTGACATGGACCTACAACAGCGAGGAGCCCGCCACCCTCACCCTCAACCTGGGTGCCTACTGCCCGTTCCTCTATGCCGAGGCCTGCGAGCTCATCCCCATCTGCACCGTTCGCTACTACGACGTCGATGGCAAGACCATCATCGGTGAGGAGGAAGTCGAGGGCGGCTCTGCCCTGAAGTTCGCCTATGGCGCCGAGAACGTCACCGTAGCCGACGGCTACAAGTTCCGCGGCTGGTTCAACTCCACCCAGTCCAGCGCCGTCAAGATCGTCGAGGGTGTTTCCGTCCAGGAGAACCTCAACCTCTACGCCAAGGCCACCGAGATCGAAGTGCCCACCAACACCTCGCGCTACATCTACGAGCTCAACAAGGTGAACTTCTACATCGAGGACCACGAGGCCATCTGGAACAACGGAGGCTCGTTCCACGACTCGCAGCACGGCTGGGCATTCAGTGCAGGCAACAGCCTCTCCATCGCCGTAGCCGGCAAGGCCATCGTCAGCGTCGGCAACTGCCGCTATTCGGCTGAAGGCGCCGAAGCCACCGTCACCAACGAAGCCGGCGAGACCGTTGCCACCTTCCCCGTACAGGTCGAGAACGATGGCGCAGAAGCCACCTTCCAGTACGACAGCGACAAGGCCGACGTCCTCACCATCACCTTCGGCGGCACCGCCTACATCCACAAGGTGACCGTCTATAACGTGGTTGACTTCGTGCAGTTCGACGAGGCCACCGGCTACTACTTCATCCCTGCCAACGATGCCAACAGCTTCCTCATCGCCCTCGCTTCGGCCAACGGAACCGGCAACGCCAAGATCTTCCTGCCCAACGGCCGTTACGACCTCGGTGACCTCACCCTCACCCAGATCTCGGGCAACAACATCTCGATCATCGGCGAATCGATGGAGGGCACCGTCCTCGTCAATGCACCCGCTGTCGAGAACGAGGGCATCGGCACCACCGCCACCCTGCTCAACACCTCCGAGAACCTCTATCTCCAGGACCTCACCATCCAGAACGCCCTCGAGTACTACAAGTCGGGTAGCGCAGGCCGCGCCGTCTGCCTCCAGGACAAGGGTGCCAACACCATCCAGAAGAACGTCCGCATGCTCTCCTACCAGGACACCTACTACAGCAACCGGGCCAGCAACCGCTACTGGGAGGATTCCGAGATCCACGGCACCGTCGATTACCTCTGTGGCGACGGCAACGTAGTCTTCAACCGCGTAGCCCTCGTCAACGAGAGCCGCACCGTCGATCCGGGCAACGGTGACGACGTCATCGCAGCACCCAACTGCACCGCCACCACCGCCGAGCGCACCAACTACGGCTACGTCTTCCGCGACTGCACCGTCAAGAGCAACTGCAAGCAGTTCACCTTCGCCCGCTCGTGGGGCGGCGAATCCACCTGCTACTGGATCAACACCCAGGTGCTCGACAACTCGCTCGCCGAAAGCCGCTGGACCGCCGCAGGCATGAACATTGCCGCCTACTGCTTCAAGGAGTACAACACCACCGATGCCGAAGGCAATGTCACCACGCCCGCTTCGAACGTGGTCAACTTCACCCACAACACCGGCAACCGTGAGTACGAGACCGTCCTCACCGCCGAGGAGGCAGCAGCCCTCACCACCGACAACATCTTCGGCGACTGGAAGCCCGAGCAATATACCGCCCAGTTCGACGCTGTCGATTTCTTCACCGATGGCGAAACCCTCATCTGGGCTCCTGTAGAAGGCGCACCGGCTTATGCTATCGTGAAGGACGGCGCTATCGCTGCTATTCTCGATGCCAATGCCACCAGCTACACCATGGAGGAGGAAGGAACCTATGAACTCCGCGTCGCCAACCTGCGTGGTGGCTTCGGCGCTCCCGCTGCTCCCAAGGATCTAGTAAGCATCGAAAGCGTTGAGGTCGCTCCCACTACCACAGGCGTCACCTATAATCTGTTTGGCCAGCGCGTCAACGGCGCCAAGGGCATCTGCATCGTCGATGGCAAGAAGGTAGTGAAGTAAGTTCCATTTGCATAAATATCCGCATTTTCTACCGCAACTCCCGCAAGGAAGTTGCGGTTTTTGCATCTTATATGCAGTATTTTTGCGAACAAAGGAAGCATCTATAGGTTGCAAATAGCCACGTTTTTGCGATTTTTTGAACAAAAATCAACAATTTTCGTCAAAATTACGATTATTTGCGCGAAAAATTTGGAGCAAACGAAAATATGCTTTATCTTTGCACCGCCAAAATTCAAGTAGAGTTTTATTTATTAAAAGGTATTGTATAATAACTGAAAAAAATTGTAAAGTCTATGGATTCTAAAAAAGTTCTTGAGGATCTGAAACGCAGATTTCCGAACGAGCCCGAGTATCACCAGGCCGTCGAAGAAGTACTTTCCACCATTGAGGATGCCTACAACAAGCACCCCGAGTTCGACAAGGTGAACCTGATTGAGCGTCTCTGCATCCCCGATCGCATCTATCAGTTCCGCGTCACCTGGATGGACGACAAGGGCAACATCCAGACCAACATGGGCTACCGCGTACAGCACAACAACGCCATTGGCCCCTACAAGGGTGGTATCCGCTTCCACAAGTCGGTGAACCTCGGCATCCTGAAGTTCCTCGCCTTCGAGCAGACCTTCAAGAACTCGCTCACAACCCTCCCCATGGGCGGCGCCAAGGGCGGTTCCGACTTCTCTCCCCGTGGCAAGTCCAACGCCGAAGTAATGCGCTTCTGCCAGGCCTTCATGCTCGAGCTCACCCGTCACATCGGACCAGACCTCGACGTACCCGCCGGTGACATCGGCGTAGGTGGCCGTGAGGTAGGCTACATGTTCGGCGCCTACAAGAAATACACCCATCAGTTCCAGGGCGTGCTCACCGGCAAGGGCCTCGAGTTCGGCGGTTCGCTCATCCGTCCCGAAGCTACCGGCTACGGCAACGTCTATTTCCTCTGCGAGATGCTGAAGACCCGCGGCCTCGAGCTCAAGGGCAAGACCGTCCTCATCTCCGGTGCCGGCAACGTCGCACAATATACAGCCGAGAAGGTGCTCCAGCTCGGTGGCAAGGTGCTCACCATGTCCGATTCCGACGGCTACATCTACGATCCCGATGGAATCGATCGCGAGAAGCTCGACTACATCTTCGACCTCAAGCAGGTACAGCGCGGCCGTATCAAGGAGTATGTTGAGCAGTATCCAACAGCCAAGTACGTCGAGGGAAAGAAGCCCTGGTTCGAGAAGGCCGACATCGCCCTGCCATCAGCTACCCAGAACGAGATCAACGAGGAGGCAGCCAAGGCACTCGTAGCCAACGGTGTCATCGCCGTATCCGAAGGCGCCAACATGCCTTCTACTCCCGAAGCCATCAAGGTCTTCCAGCAGGCAAAGATCCTCTACTCTCCTGGCAAGGCAGCCAACGCCGGTGGCGTATCGGTATCCGGCCTCGAGATGTCGCAGAACTCCGAGCGTCTCTCCTGGACCAAGGAAGAAGTCGATGCCCGTCTGCACACCATCATGGAGACCATCCATGCCAACTGCGTGAAGTACGGCACCGAATCCGACGGCTACATCAACTACGTGAAGGGCGCCAATGTCGCCGGCTTCATGAAAGTTGCCAAAGCTATGATGGCTCAGGGCGTATTCTAATACGCCAATGCGTTTTCTAAATCGCAATTCTTCTCAGAAACTACACATCATATCTCGACGGCTGTCCCTACGGGCAGCCGTTTTTTTGCCATCGACTAATCGAAGACATCGCTGCAAAGATTGAGAAAAGGTTGAAAGAATAAAACAAAACAGCCACGAAAAACACATTTCCCTCCAATTATTTTGGAGATTACTGAAAAACATGCTATCTTTGCATCCAAAATTGGAAATCATCTGAACATAATTAACAACAAAGTGCTATTACACATCAGGAACTTGAAGTATGAAACCCACTGAAATTGATTCCTCGGAGATTGAAGAAGTATTTGTCCCTTCGGGGAATATTTCACTTGATAAATATATATCATTAGTAAAGGATCTCGAAAAATTAACTATTGATATCTATTCATTGGAAGAAAATGAGTCATTCAATATAATCTTCCTGTATGAACACAACTTGGTCGATAGGTTTATGACTATGGGCCGCATCCTATTTTCATACATCTATCAAGATGACATTTTCAAAATGGACATCTATAATTATTTGACATTGAAAGGTGCTTATGAAATGTATAATGATGTCTATTATCATCTTTCTCAGTATTTGGTAAAAGCATATGAAAAGATTGATACTATACAGTATGACTATCTGTCGAAAGACAACGCATTTTTCATGGCGAACTATTTGTTAATCACGAACAATTCAGCAAAAAGTCTCTTAAATAAACACATCGTGTATGGAGACCAGATCAAACAATCTTATCGAAGTCAGTTAGATACAGCAATAGATTTGGTGTACAATTTTTATCAAAAATTGAACCTTAAAATTGATTTCAGGCACGGCGATGAATTGAAGGAGTTTATCGTCGATGGATTTCGCAATTACGTCAAGTCAAGCACGAATCGTATGCCTCAGAAACTTAAAATTTCAGTCCAAAAATTCAAATCCAACAGACTTGAACCGACATCAAAATCCCATTGGGCAATGCTGGCAGATGCAGACGATGAAGTGATCAGGAAATTTCTCAACGATGAACTGAATCCTGTAGATTCGCAGAAAAGCGCAAAAAACCCTTTGTGGAAGGAAGAGACAAAGAAAATGAAATCCTTGCTACGCATATTGAAATCGACATCCGATCCTGAAAATCTGTACGATTGGAATATTTTATTCCAAGAGGATGAATTGTTCGATCGTTATATGCATTTTAAATTTCTAATCATATTCTTCAACATTATTCACAAGCAGAACCTAGTCAAGTGTGAGATGTATGACGGTCTGAAGGAGCAATACCACAAGTTCATTTATGGCGATGAAGAAGATAAGATGGATACACCAGCTCCCGCTTTGCCAAAGGCAGAAAGTCTTGCTGCTGAACAAGAACAAATGGAACTAAAACCGTCTGCGGCACCTGAGGAGCATTATATTCATCAACAGATTGACGAAGACAAACTGATAGCATTCATTCGTAGTTATACGGATGGTCCCAGCAAGTCAAACTATTTCGTGAATAAGAGCCATTGGCTCTCCATCTATATTGTGCTGCACCAGAAGCTGAAGAAACTGGGTAATAGTTCCGTGTTCCTCTATAGATCCAGACCCAAGTTTGTGGAGTGGGTGAACACGAAGATAAAGCCACAAAGTGTGCCTTGCGATCA
>JAEEGJ010000696.1_pt1 | contig 14342 bp, 13 predicted proteins | sample 8958761 | NCBI WGS metagenome assembly JAEEGJ01 (sample SAMN16246546, study PRJNA631951) | gut metagenome | biome: gut microbiome; feature: rumen; material: RS-attached | host: Bos | place: Iran: Karaj | collected 2018-10 | reverse complement strand
TCGGCTTTGCCGATGAAATCACTGCGTGATGAAATCCGTCCGCTTACGCGAACGGGAGAAAGAGGTATCCCTACGGGAACCCCCAACGCTCTCCGGTTCGCGTCGGACATCCCCCAAGAACGTCCCAAAGGGACGCTTTTTTGTTGGAAAAATTTAAAACCTTCAATCTTCTTTCAATCTTGCCGGGTATAATCGTAGTCAGAAAGAACAAAAGCGAATGACAAAGGAGATCATAAAATGAAAAAAATAATTGCTTTGATACTGGCGGCGGTTTTGACGGCTGCGCTCGCCTCCTGCGCGGCGATCACCGGGCAGACAACGACGGAAACGGAAGAAATAACTAATACGGTCACGACGTCCGCGACCGAAGAAACGGCGGCGGATCCGGTAACGGACAACGATATAAACGCGGCTGAGGCGACGGGCACGTTTTCCATAACTACGGAGGACGGAACGGTTGAAAATTCCGGCAATATATACACCGTAACGTCGGCCGGAACGTACGTGCTGTCCGGACTTCTGCAGGGGCAGATAGTAGTCAACGCCGGCGAGGACGACGAGGTCACGCTTGAGTTAAAAGACGCGACGGTGACGTACGGAGCGGATTCGCCTATAAAAATAATATCAGCCAAAAGCGTTGATATTTCCGCCAAAAAAGGCACGGAAAACGTTATAAACGACACAAGAAACACAAAAACGACGGACAAAGAAGAGCAGGGAGAGGGCGCGATTTACGCCGTCTGCGACCTTAAAATTAAAGGCACGGGCACGCTCGTTATAAACGCCGCGTACAACAACGGAATACACACTAAAAAAGACCTTACGATACAGAATCTTTCGCTCAAAGTCACCGCGTACGACAACGCGCTCAAAGGCAACGATTCGATCACTGTTGCGAGCGGCGCTGTGGTCGCCATATCCACCAACGGAGACGGCGTGAAAACGGAAAACACGAACGTCAACAAAAACGGCAAGACGAGAGGAGACATAACGATATCCGGCGGCTCGGTAACGGTTTACGCCGCGGGCGACGGCTTCCAGGCGGCGCACAATTTTGAGATGATCTCGGGCGAAGATGGCTCGCCGACCGTGACGGTATACACGGGCTCTTACAGCGGATACACCGCATCGGACGCGGCAACGACGTCGTATAAAGGCGTAAAAGTACAAAACGAACTGAACATATCCGCCGGCGTCATAACGCTGCAGACGTACGACGACGGTCTGCACGCGGACTACGGCACTTCTTTCGACGACGGAACAAAAGGTCAGGGAACGGTGAACATCTCCGGCGGCACGGTGAACATAAGCGTTTACTCCCCGGAGAGCAAAACGTTCGGCGGGCGTTCCGGACCGGGCGGCGGTCCGGGCGGACGCGGCGGCTGGGGCGGTCAGCAGACGGTCTCCGGCGCGGACGGCATACACGCGGATTATACGCTGAACATAACGGGAGGAACTGTCAATATAGACAGCGCGTACGAGGGACTTGAAGCAAACGTCATAAACGTATCGGGCGGCGCAACTTACGTCTCCGCAAACGACGACGGCGTCAACGCCTGCAAAGGTTACACGACTCCGCAGGTAAACGTCACGGGCGGTTATCTTGACGTGACCGTATCGCCGAACGGCGACACAGACGGCATTGACAGCAACGGAACGTATAACCAGACCGGCGGCATAGTCATAACGAGAGGTCCGAACAGCGAAATGGCGGCGGCGGTAGACGCGGACGGCACGATCTCCGTCACGGGCGGCACGCTTATTGTGCTCGGCTACGGCAGAGTGAGAACCGGCGGCAGCGTAAAATCCGTCTCGCTCTCGCTTCATTCAGCAGGCAGCCACACCGTAAAGATAGACGGCGTATCGTACACGTTCAACAACTCCGGCGCGTACGGCAGAACGGCGGTATACAGCGATGCGACGGTATCGTCCTGATATAACGAGGAAAAGAAATGAAAATACTGTTAGCCTCGCCCAAAAGAGATCTGCTTGAATGTTACAAAGCGCTTTTTGAAGCGGACCTCGGGCAGACCGTCACCGCGTTTGACGGAGCGCAGGTGCTCTCGCTTCTTAAAACGGAAGAGTTTGAGATCGCCGTGCTCGACTCAGAGCTTCCGCGTGTGGGATACGGCAGACTTGTAGCGCAGATAAAAGAAAGAAAAATTCCCGTTATAGCGTTGATAAACGAGCCGGAGAACGTGCGGCGGTGCAGAAACGAGCCGCAGGCGGACGCGTATCTGTCATATCCGTTCAACTACGCAGAGATAAAAAGCGTTATAACGAAAACGTTAGAAAATACAGGGAAAGGACCGACAGCGGCAGACGAAAATGAATAAAGCAGAAAAGAAATTCAGAATTTACGCAATACTCGTCATCTTCGTCCTGCTCACCGTTCTGCTCGCCGTTATAAACACAGTGAATTTCACAATGGCGGCGGAGGACGCGGACAGGCTGACGCAGGCGATATCCGAGCGGCAGGGCTCGTTCGAGCCCGTCGGCAATTTCCCTTCCGAATTGCAGTTTATGCCGAAAGACAAGGATTTCAGAATGGGTCCTATGGGGCCGGATTCACCGGAGATGAACGCGTCGCTGCGATATTTCACGATAGCGTTTACGGATAAAGGCGAGAAAGCGGAGACCGTCGCTTTCAATATCTCCGCGGTAACGGAAGAGGACGCGCGGGAATGGGCAAAACAGCTGCTTAAAGAAAAGGCCGGCTGGAGCAGAGGCACGTACCGCTACCGCGTTTACAAAAAGGGCGGCACGACGTACGTTACGGTCATAGACCAGGGCCGCGAGCTATTGCCGTCGTACCGAATACTGATCATATCCGCCGGAGGCGAGGCGCTCTGCCTGATAATCGCGTGGTTCGTCTTGCAGATAATAAGCAGAAAGATATACGCGCCGATAGAGGAAGCGGACAGGAAACAAAGGAATTTTATAAAAAACGCAAACAAAGAATTCCGCGTGCCGCTGACGGTAATAAGCGGCAACACGGAGCTGACGGAGCGCAAATACGGCCCGGACGATCAGACCCGCTCGACCCGAAGACAAATCGAAAAAATGAACGAGCTTGTTGAAAAGCTCGGCACAACGAGGATATTTGAAGACGAGGATATGCAGACGGCGGAGGTCCCGGTATCCGAATATCTGCTCGCCGCGCTTGAAGAAAACAAAGAAAAATTTTCATCCCGCGGCGTAGAGCTTGGATATGATATAGCGCCGGACATAAAATTAGCCGCCGCGCCGGAAGCAGTAAAGCGTATAGCGGACGAGCTTGTGTGCAACGCCCTGAAATACTCGGTATCAAAAGCGGACTTCACGCTGAAAGAAGAAAACGGCCACGTGCTTATAGAGACGAAAAACGACGCGGACCTGCCGGACGGTCCCGCCGACCAGGTGTTCGACCGCTTCACCGTGCTGCAGAACGCCGGCGACGGCGAAAACGGCGCGGGACTCGGTCTCGCATACGTCAAAGAGGTCGTAAAAGCACACAAAGGCCGCGCCTCCGCGGAGGTAAAAGACGGTACGTTCATACTCCGTATAACGCTGTAGAAGGGGTGATATCATGGCTGTCACGGTAATGCAGCGGTACGAGCTGAAATACCTGCTTTCCGGCGAGCAGACGGAATATTTAAGGGAAAAGCTGAAAGGCCACATGGAAGTCGACCAATACGGGAAAAGCTCGATAGCTTCTCTGTATTACGATACGCCCACGTATCAGCTCATACGCACAAGCGTTGAAAAACCGCTGTTCAAAGAAAAAATACGCCTGCGCTCGTACGGCATAGCGACAGACAGCTCGCCCGTGTTCCTTGAACTGAAACGCAAGGCTTACGGCATAGTATATAAGCGGCGCGTGGAAACGACGATACCGCTCGTACACAAATTCTTTTCCGGAGAGGGCGATATATGCGCCCCCGGACAGATAAACAAAGAGATAACAACTTTCCGCGACCATTACAAAACGCTTGTCCCGGCGTGCCTGATAATCTACGACAGGACGGCGTACTTCGAGCCGGGCGGCGACCTGCGTCTGACGATCGACGAAGACCCGAGATACAGAACGGACGATCTGACGCTGACAAAGTCAATGGACGGCATATCGCTGCTCGACCCGGGATATACGGTACTTGAAATAAAAGTTCAGCAGGCTATACCGCTGTGGCTGTCCGCGATACTCGCGGAGGGTAATATAACGAAAGGCAGCTTTTCCAAATACGGAGAAGCGTACAGAAGACAGCTTGTAAAAGCGCAAATCATTTGATCTGACAAGGAGACGCCATTATGTTTGATTCGATCTATTCTTCCTCCGTAACGCCGTCGCAGTTCTTTATTATGACTGCCGTCGCGCTCGTTTCGGGATTTCTTTATTCGTGGATAATGAGCTTCAGGATACGCTCAACCAAAAGATTCTTTATAGTCACGGCGCTCATACCGTTCGTCGTAGCCGCCGTCATCACTTTCGTGAACGGCAACATAGGCGCCGGCGTTGCGATAGGCGGCGCGTTCAGCCTTATCCGCTTCCGTTCCGCGCAGGGAAGCGCGGACGAGATCGCCGCTATACTCGTGGCAATGGGCGCGGGCATAGCTTTCGGCATGGGATATATCGGCTACGGCATAGTCATACTGCTTGTGCTTTCCGTGCTGTTTTTCCTGCTAAATTTCGTGCCGCTGTTCCGGCATAAAAGCATGGCGGAGGATCAGCTGCTGCGCATAACGATACCGGAATCGCTTGAATATAACGGCACGTTTGACGACATTTTCGCGCATTACTTAAAAAAGGTTGAAAACGCCGGAGTGAAAACGACCGGTATGGGCAGTATGTTCAGATTATCGTACAAAGTTCAGCTGAAAGATCCGGGAGAGGAAAAAGCTTTTATAGACGAGCTGCGCACAAAAAACGGCAATCTGGAGGTCGCGCTGCTTCCGTATACGGAAATGCAGAACCAGCTGTAAAAAACGTGATTTAAAATATAATTATTTCTTGACATTGCCTTGATTGTATGGTATTATGTAAGCGACGAATCACAAAATACTGTCAACTTTGAAATAATATTCAAAAGCGAAAAAGGAGAAAAAAATGAAAAAGAGGATATTTGCTCTGCTCGTCGCGATCCCCGTGCTTTTATCGGTCTTTATGAACACGGCTTCGGCGGAAGGCGGCGAAGCGCCGGATGAAGACGAAGGCTTTACGGTGGTGTTTGAAGGCGACGCCGGCGTCGCGTCGATAACCGTTTACGATACCCAGGATTACAACGGTACAAGCGTTTCTTTGAGTCCGGGTGAAAGCTCGGTATCGCGCAACGGCGACACAGGCGCGCCCGATTCGACCGGGTCCGGACAGGTGAATTTCACCGTCGTTTTGAACGAAGGCTATTCGCTGTCCGGCGTAACGGCGGAGGCGGGAACGTATAAAAACATCAAAGGTCCGGCCGACACCGGGCTTGCAAACACGTACCGCATAACGAAGATAACGGCAAGCACGACGGTAACGATCACGACCGTAGCCTGCGGGCACGGAAAGATCGCGTCCGGCACCACGCCCGAATGGGTATGGAGCGCCGATTTCGGTACTGCTGATCTGTCATATATCTGCGCCGAATGCGGCGAGAGCGCACAGGCTGCCGGTACGGTAACGAGCGTTCTTACCAACTCTTCCACAATAACGTTTACGGCGTCCGTAACAGTGGACGGAGCGGAATTTACGGACACAAAAACGGCTGCTCCGTTCAAAGCGGATTTCGTATCGGACGAAGGCGTTATGTATATATACGTTTATCATACGCAGGACTATACCGAGCCCGACGATGACGACGCGTCGTCTGCGGTAGCCCGCGACAGCGATACGGGCTGCCCCGTGATAACCGGCGACGGTCAGATCAACTTCGCGGTGATCCTGTACGACGGGTACGAGATAGACGACGTCATCGCAACGCCCGGCGCGTACAAAAACATAAAAGGCCCGTCGGATACGGAAGCTGAGAATACGTACCGCATAACGAAGATCAAAAAGGACCTGGAAATAACGATAACGACGAAAAAATCCGAGCCTGTGATCACGCCGGCAAGAGGCGACTGCAACGGCGACGGCAATGTAAGCAACAAGGACGTTACGGTCATGTTCAGATATCTTTCTTCCGGAGAGGGCGACGCGGATCCTGATATATACGACTTCAACATGGACGGAGAGATCAATAATAAGGACGTCGTGGCGCTGTTCAGATACGTGAGCACGTTGGAGAATTAAGAATTCAGAATTAAGAATGCAGGGGGCGATCATTGATCGCCCGCTTTTAAATCAAACAAATCAATGTAGGGGCGACCATTGTTCGGGAACCCCCATTGCTCACTCTGTTCGCAACGGGGAACCCCTCGGGTCGTCCGTTTTTAAATCAAACAAATCAATGTAGGGGCGACCATTGGTCGTCCTTTTTAAATCAATGTAGGGGCGACCATTGGTCGTCCGTTTTAAATAGTAAAGAATAAAGAAGAAAGAATAAAGAATAAAAAGGAGTCGCTTCGCGACGAAAATGGGTGGTTTCCCACCCCTCAAGGCGCTACGCGCCACCCCCCATACCCCCCTGTCCCCTCCCACAAGTCGCTGAAACGACTTGAGGGGGCAGCGTGCCAGCCGTAGGGGGCGGCGCCTCGACGCCCCGTTTATAGGGGCGATCATTGATCGCCCGTTTTGTTTTATGCAATTTTCGGCGGGCGACCACCGGTCGCCCCAACAAGGCACATGCTGCCCCATCAAAAAATTGATGGGAGGGGATAGGGGGGTATGGGGGGTTCTCGCCGCAGGCGAGCTTGAGGGGCGGGGGACCCACCATAATTTGTCGCGAAGCGACTCCGTAACTCGTCGAAGGCGAATTTCACTTGCCCGCGGGGCAAATTTCACGTCCGCAGGACATTTCACATTCCGCAAAGCGGAATATTTCACTCCTCGTAAGCGGTCCGGGAATTCGCGTCAAGCCCCCGCCCTGGCGTCTTAATTCATCCGACCGTTCCTTCAAGAACGAGGGTGGCCGTTCCGGGCGTGGTGGACACGGTTCCGTCCGGCAGCGTCGTATACGTTGCCGCGGGCACCGTTATAGCTCCCGGGTCGGACGTGAATATGCCGGTCGTCTCGGAATACGTGTATTCCGTGCCCGACGTCCACAAAGTGCCGTTATACGTTGCGGTAAGACCCGTGAGGACGGGCGCCAGAACGTCGCTTATCGACACGTTCGCGTCAGCCTCCGCCGGGGCGTTTCCGTAATTGCTGATCAGGAAAGTGTAAGTGATATCCTGGTTTGCCGTTACCGTCAGCGGAGAAAGCGTTTTTTCCACCGTCAGATACGGCGCTTCGCTCACGCTCACCGTTTCCGTCGCCGTTATCGGTTCTGCAAGAGCGTCGCCGGACACGGTCACGGTGTTTTCGATCGTGCTGCCGGAGACGAGCGGCGCGCTGCCGTTCACCTGCGCGGCGTACGATATAAGTACGTTTCCGCCGGCGGGTACGGTTATTCCCGTTATGGTCAGCGGCTCCTCGGCCGTTACCTGCGCCGTTGTCTGCACCGCGCCGTTTACGTGTACGAGAACGGAGCCGGTATCGTAAGTCAGAGGATATACTTCCGTCGTCATGCCTGTGGGCGTGAACGCGCCGAGATCGTCCGTCACCGTCAGATTCTGGTCGTCGGACGTTCCCGAGTTTATAAGAGAAACCGTATAAGTTATACGTTCTCCCGCTGAATACGTCTGCTGCAGCGCCGTTTTTACGACGGTCAGCTGTTCAAGTATCTGTCCGGTCGTGACGTTTGAAAGCGTCTGTGTGTTGTTGTAGGTCAAAGTTGCCTGATTTGTAAAGGTTGCCATACAGTAAGATCCTTTCCGGGTGTGACTTTAACGCACACCTGTAACATTATATGCTGTTTTTTTCATATTAGCGCACTTGTTTTTGCAGATTGGTCTTGCTTTTTTTAAAATTTTGGTATAAAATAGAAGCGTAAAAAACCAAATACAGCTGAAAGGGTGATATTATGGCAGATGATAACAGGCCGAGAGGCAGAGAAAGAAACGTTACCGGGCAAGGCACCGGAGCGTACAGACGCGGCCCCGGCACGGGCAACGGTCCCGTCGGCAGCGGCGGAGGATATTCCGGCAGACCCGGCACGTCGCAGGGCGGCGGAGACGGAGGCCCGACCAGAGCGTCCGGCAGCAGCGGAAAGATAATAGGTATTATTATAGCGGTCGTCGCCGTGCTCATCGGTGGAGGCGGCGGTCTTACCGGAATTTTGTCAAACGTCCTCGGAGGCGGCAGCAGCAGTTCGCTCGATCTTACGAGCTATCTTTCAAGCTTTACCGGATCCAACGTTTCAACGGGATGGAGCGGAAACGCCAACAACGCGTCGTCGCTCAACACGTCCGTCGCAAGCGGCACGAGAGACAGATACACCGCGCTGACCGGCGGCGGAGCGGACACCGTCACGCTCATGATGTATATGTGCGGCACGGACCTTGAAGCAAAGCACGGCATGGCGTCCGCGGACCTTAAAGAAATGGCGCAGGCGGCGCTGTCCGACAAGGTGAACGTTATAGTTATGACCGGCGGCTGCAACGCCTGGAAAACGTCCGGCATAAGCAACTCCACTACGCAGATATACAAAATAGAAAACGGCAGTTTAAGGCAGCTCGTCAAGGACAACGGCAAAAAAGCCATGACTGATCCGGCGACGCTTACCGAATTTATAAAATACTGCAAAAACAACTACCCGGCGACACGCTACGAGCTCATACTCTGGGATCACGGCGGCGGAACGACGGGCGGTTACGGCTACGACTTGCTTGACTCGTCGAAAGGCGCGATGAGCATAGGCGGCATAAACAACGCTCTGACGAACGCCGGAGTCAAGTTCGATTTCGTCGGATTTGACGCGTGCCTTATGGCGACGGCGGAAAACGCGCTGATGCTGACTAAGCACGCGGACTACCTCATAGCGAGCGAGGAGACAGAGCCCGGCATCGGCTGGTACTACACGAGATGGCTGTCCGAGCTTTCAAAGAACACGTCCATGTCCACGCTTCAGGTCGGACAGATGATAGTGGACGACTATACGGACACCTGTCAAAGAAACTGCTCCGGTCAGAAGACGACGCTTTCGCTCGTTGATTTGGCGGAGCTTGAAGCGACTGTACCGAACAGCCTTAAAGAGTTCGCCGCCAAAACGACGGAAATGATAAAGTCAAACGAATATCAGACCGTTTCCGACGCGAGAAGCAGCACAAGGGAATTCGCGGTATCTTCAAAGCGCGACCTCGTTGACCTCGTCCATCTTGCGAAGAACATGAAGACGACGGAGGGCGGAGAACTTGCGGAAAAGATACTTTCCGCGGTAAAATACAACCGCACGTCGTCAGAAATGACGAATTCGTACGGCTTGTCCATATACTTCCCGTACAACAGCCCGTCAAAGGTCGACACGGCTGTCGCGACGTACAATCAGATAGGCATGGACGGAGAATACGCGGAGTGCATCAAGCAGTTTGCAGGCTATGAAACGACGGGACAGACCGCCGCCGGCGGAACGTCGTCCCCGCTTTCGTCGCTTCTCGGAAACTTCAGCTCGTCCGGCACGCAGTCGTCCGACATGATATCGAGCCTGCTCGGCAGTCTGCTCGGAAAATCTACGAAAGACTCCGAATATCTGCAGGCGCTTGACGTGAACGCCGCTTCTTCGTACGTAGCGAAGAACCAGTTTGACAGCTCGAAGCTGCGCTGGAAGGTCTCGGGCGGCAAGAAGGTCATGGGACTCGAACTTGAACAGTGGAAGCTCGTATCCGACCTTGAACTTAACGTATTTATTGACGACGGAGAGGGCTACATCGACCTCGGACTTGACAACACGTTCGATTTTGACGACGACGGCAATCTCATAGGTGAATACGGCGGAACGTGGCTCGCAATAGACAATCAGATAGTCGCGTACTATCACACGGACACGTTTGACGACGGCAAGAACTACCGCATCTGCGGCAGGATCCCCGTGCTGCTGAACGGTGACAGAGCCGACCTCATAGTAGTGTTCGACAACGCGAATCCGTACGGATATATTGCCGGCGCGAGATACGATTACAGAGGTGGAGGAACCGACACGGTCGCCAAGGAAACGACAGCGCTTCAGGACGGAGACAAGATAGACTTCCTCTGCAATTACTACGGATACGACGGATCGTTCAAAGACAGTTATATGTTAGGCGAACAGTACACGGTAAACGGCACGCCGAAGATCAGCGACGTGTATCTGCCGTCAGGTACGAAATACAGCGCGGTATACAGGTTTACGGATATATACGACCAGCAATACTGGACGCCGGAGATGTGAAAAAAGGGGTTTCAAACCCCTTTTTTCAGTGATATGTTCCGCAAGGCGGAACGTGATGTTTGACTGACGTCAAGTGATGTTTGCTTCGCAAGTGATGTTTGCCTGCGGCAAGATAAGGTGTCGCTTACGCGACGATCTGTGTCGCTACGCGACATTTGGGTGGTCCCCACCCGTGAACCCCCAAAAACTCGGCAAGCTCGTTTTCGGGGAACCCCGGGCCACCCCTCAACACCCCCCAAACCCCCTCTTACCCCTCCCGGGAACCCCCATTGCTCACGAGTTCGCAACGGGGAACCCCGGTCCCGCAATCTCAAAAAGATTGAGGGGGCGGGGGCTGTCGGTCGCCCGTTTCACGTGCAAGGAGAATTTTATAATTAAAAAATGTCCCTGCGGGACGTTTTTTTTAAAAAAACCTTACCTTTTTATATAAAACGGTGTCTTTATGTTTGAAGGGTCAGAAAGCTCGGGTATATGCCGCTGCGCGCGGCGGCACCCGGATGAAAGGAGGCGATCTTGTTGGAAGACTGCGAGATACTGAAGCTTTATATGCAGCGTGACGAAAAAGCGCTTGCCGAAGCAAAAAGCAAATACGGCGCGGTCTGCACGGAGATCGCCTACGGTATCCTTCACAACAGGCAGGACGCGGAAGAGGTCTGCGCGGACGTGCTGTTACACAGCTGGAACAGCATACCGCCGGCAAACCCGCAAATGCTCGGCGCGTTTCTTTTTAAAAGCGCGCGCAATCTCGCGCTCAACAGAGCACGCGACGAAAAACGGCAGAAACGCGGAGGCGGCACCCCGGTCGTGCCGCTATCCGAGCTTGAGGACTGCCTGCCGTCCGGCTTTGATGCGGACGGCGAGGTCTGCGCAAAGGAGCTTTCGCGTATTCTCAACCGCTTTTTGTCGGAGCTTGGCGACGACGCGCGGCGTATCTTCATTCTCCGTTACTATTACGAAATGAAGGAAAAAGATATTGCAAAAAAGCTCGGCGTCAGCCTCGGCAAAACGAAAATGTCGCTTCACGCAAGCAGGGAAAAGCTGCGTGAAAAACTTAAAAAGGAGGGGTATTTCAATGAGTAAAAAAGACGTTATAAGCGAAGCGATAGACAATATTGACGACAGATATTTAGCGGACGCGGCGTCGTACAGCGCGCCTAGAAAGAGCAGGTATATCGTATCCGAGATAATCGGCTCCGTCGCCGCCGTCGCGGCGATAGCGGTATTTGCCGTTGTGCTTTCGCGCTACGCAAAAAAGACGAACGATATTTCAAACCCGGCGGCGTCCGGTGATAATTCCGTCGTTGTAACGGAGCAAACGGAGGAGGGAACGGAAAGCGACCCGCAGATAAGAGACGAGCGGATATCCGCGCTGTTCAGGGTGCTTGCGAACAAAGGCTGGTATGACGGCGGCGAATACAGAGATTATGAGTTTCTAACGCACGACGAAGCCGAATATATAAACGTTACGACAGACGAGATAAAAGAAAAAATGCCCGCCGTCACTTTGATAAAGAACGGCACGGCGCTGTTTGTGATGAAAAACGACACCGTTTATAACCCGCTTGTCATACAGGACGGCAGCTGGTCGGCTTCTCTTACGGATTACAATAACGACGGCGTGACCGATCTGCTTGTAACGGCCGACCGGGGCTCAAAAACGTCGCGTCTGTCCGGTTACGTTCTCGACATGAAAACGAATGAATTCATACCGCAGTATACGGAAGATAATATCGTTTTGCCCGACGATTTCAGCTTCAGTATAGTCTGGGATTATTACGGAATAAGCTCTTACGACAGCAAGACCGGAAAGCTTATAAAAACGTACGATACGGCGGATATAAGCAAATACACGGCGACGTATAACATGACCGAAGAAGAGCTTTTGAAAATATATAAAATCCTGTTTTACGATATAGACATAAGAGAATATCCGGACGAATACGATCCTTATAATCCTTCTGATAAAAAGACCCTCACGGGCGGCAAGGACACCGTGATAATAAAAGCAACGGCAAACGGAGAAGAAAAGACCGTAGAGTGCAGAGATATTGTAAAAAGTTATAGAGGAATAAACGGTACTGCGACCGCGTTCGTTCTGTCAAAATACAGAATAACGTCAATCTTAACGTCAACGCCGGAATGGAAAGCGCTTCCGGCAAATGAAATATTAAGCTACGGCGACGGCACGGTCCCGCGTTATCCGTCCCCTAACTTTTAACGCGGCGCAGCCGCTCATAACGTTCGCGTAAGCGAGATCATAATTGTAATTTTATTACGGGTCGTCGTGGGCGCCGACCCCTACCGGATAAACACAGTTTGTTTTGTGGTATGGAACGGCGGGAGGGGAGACCCCTCCCCTACGACATTATCCGATTTTCTTAATTCTGAATTCTTAATTCTTAATTGTTCCTGTATTTCTCAAACCTCTTATCGTCAAACGCCGGTATTCTGCCGGTTCCGCGGCGGATGCTCCCTAAAAAAGCGCCGAGCAGAGCGCAGCCCGCGGTCGCGGGTATGAACGCCGGATGAAGACTGCCGGCGGCGATAAGAGAAACGATCATAACGGTGACAATGAACATCGCGCCGCTTATGATCCCGGCTATGAACGGGCGCTTTTCCGTACAGCGCGCGCCTGTGAACGCGCCGGTGAAACAGCATAAAAACAGAGCGGCCGCCCCGAGCCACGAAAGCGACGCCGGATCAGCCGACAAAAGCGACAGCGCGGCAAGCACGGTGAGCAGTATGACCGCGAAAACGGAAGCGGACGCGCCGCCGACCGCGGCGGAAGCGAGCATATCAAGCGATTTCTTTTCGCCTCTGAATTCCATAAAAAAAGACCTCCTATCCTTATCGTAACGTCTGATAAAGGATATGAGGTCCTTGCGTTTTATATTACTTCTTTTTTTCGTCCGTTTCCGCCGCGGGCTCGCCGACTTTCTTGTCAACGCGGGCGATGGAGCCTTTGACTATACGGAGCTTCGTGCAGTCGCCGGAGGTGCCTATGACGACGGTATCGTCGGACACACTTAAGATCCTGCCGACTATGCCGCCGGTCGTCGTTATCTCATCACCGACCGACAGGCTGCTTCTCATCTCAGTCTCCTGTTTTTCGCGCTTTCTCTGCGGACGTATGAGCAGGAAATAGAACGCTACGACGAGGACGAGGATGATGCCTATTGACGGGAGCATCTGCAAAAAGCTGTTCGTAGTGGTTGCGTTTGACGCCGCTAAAAAATTCAAAAACATAATTATATTCCTTTCATGACTTGATATCGCCTCATATTATACAGTATAATCCGTACCATTGCAAGTGTTCTTTGTCATAAAAAGAAGATAATTATGTAAATTTTTTTACTGCGCGCCGGACGAAAGCCCGAAGCTGACGGACAGAGCGCTGTCCACCCGCGCCATAACGGAGTCGTCTATGTGACCTATTTTTTCTTTGAGTCTGCGCTTGTCTATCGTCCGCACCTGTTCGAGCAGAATAACGGAATCACGCGAAAGACCGCAGCCGGACGTCACGCCGATGTGCGTCGGCAGCTTCGTTTTAGTTATCTGGCTCGTTATCGCGGCGGCGATGACCGTCGGGCTGTATCTGTTACCCACGTCGTTCTGTATTATAAGTACCGGACGGAGCCCGCCCTGCTCCGAGCCTATGACCGGAGACAGATCCGCGTAATATATATCGCCTCTTACTATTTGCATTTGTTTTTCTCCTTTCGTTTGTCTGATCTTATTTTTTCCAGCCGCGGCGGTGTATACACAGCGCAAATATAAAACTTTTTGTAAACAGTGAAGCGGCGGCGAAACTTTTGCATATAAAAAAGCGTCTATATAATTAAGAATTAAGAATTCAGAATTCAGAATTAAGATGTCCCTGCGGGACAGAATTTTGGGGGTCCCCACCCCTCACGGCGCTACGCGCCACCCCCAAACCCCCTGTCCCCTCCCGAGAACCCCCCATACCCCCCTGTCCCC
>JAEEGJ010020545.1_pt1 | contig 14343 bp, 16 predicted proteins | sample 8958761 | NCBI WGS metagenome assembly JAEEGJ01 (sample SAMN16246546, study PRJNA631951) | gut metagenome | biome: gut microbiome; feature: rumen; material: RS-attached | host: Bos | place: Iran: Karaj | collected 2018-10 | reverse complement strand
GAAAATTACCGAAAAGAAGGTTAATCTTTCGGACGGATTGGTTGAGGTGACCCTTGTGAGAAAGCCTGCCAATCCTTTGGAGATAAATGTGGTGTTAGCTGCCCTTTTGAACAGGGATATTACGTGCAAAGACTTATATTATTTTAAGACCGGTCATATTACCTTTACTTCGGAGGACAAGGTACCCTGGACTTTGGACGGTGAATTCGGCGGAAGTGTTAAGAAAGCTGATATTACCAATTACAAGCACGGAATGAAATTAGTGGTAAAAGAAAAAAAGACCCCATAAAAAGGGAGGATGCCGGGTAAGTTATCTTACCCGGCATTTATTATGAAAAAGTTTTTTGAAAGTATTTAGCAACTTGTTGTAAGCACTTTTGTCTTTCTATACTAATACTATATAACGGAATAATGTCTAAAGTTTGGAGAGTTATTTAACAGATTGAAAACAAAATGTGAACAAATTATGAACGAGACAGTCAGAAAACTAACTGTCTCGTAAATACAAATCAATTATTAATTTTAAATTAACAGAATATTAAAAGGAATTGAAGATTACATTCGAACAGTTTCGAATTAGAGCTCAACAGTGACTGACTCCATTACCTGGTCTTCCATCGGTCTGTCATCCCAGTCGGTTTTGGAAGTTGCAATCTTGTTAACAACATCCATACCCTCGATAATCTTACCGAAAGCTGCGTAAGAACCGTCAAGATGGGGTGAAGTCTTGTGCATGATAAAGAACTGGCTGCCTGCGGAGTCGGGATCCATGCTTCTGGCCATGGAAATAACGCCTTCGGTATGCTTTAAGTTGTTCTCAAAGCCGTTTGAAGAGAATTCGCCGGGGATAGAGTAGCCGGGGCCGCCCATTCCTGTGCCTTCGGGATCTCCGCCCTGAATCATGAAGCCTTTGATGACTCTGTGGAAAATAAGGCCGTCGTAGAATTTCTCCTGAACAAGCTTAACAAAGTTTTCAACGGTCTTGGGGGCGATATCGGGATAAAGCTCTAACTTCATAACGCCGCCATCCGCCATTTTAATGGTAACTATGGGATTAGCCATAATAAATTCCTCCTGAAAAATAGATTGATGTCTATGAAACATGATAAAATAAATTAAGGGGAATGTAAATGAAGAGTATTATTTTTTATATTAAACATAAACCGTCGCCTGCGACGAGACTTTCTTTTGCACTGAGGATGCTCTTAAGGGGCGTGAAAGTTTCATACTGCAAAGAAGATGCTGCGGTGAATTACGACACCGGCAATTTATACGTAACAGATTCGGAGATTTCCTACTCACGCATCTTGAAGGCCGGGGGTAAGGCTCTGGCGGTTGTGGAAGAAGGCGCATCCGGTACGGATTTTGCGGGAGCGGAGTACCTGTGCAGCGATGTGTTTAAGGCGGAGTTTAAGTATTTTGATGAAGTCTGGCACCGCTTTAACGACCTGCCCATGACGATTCTTAAGACCAAACGATTGATTCTCAGAGAGACCGTTGAGTCCGACGTGGATTCTTTTTACGAAATGTACAAAGACCCGCGCATCACCGAGTTTACGGAAGGCCTCTACGACAATCCGGAAGAGGAAAAAGAATATGTCCGCCAGTACCGCGAAAAGGTCTACAAAGTCTCGATTTTCGGTATATACACGGTAATCAGGAAAAAGGACGGAGCCATAATCGGCCGTGTGGGCACCACCATCCGCGACGGATTTGACGAAGTGGAGGTGGGCTTTGTAATAGGTACGGCTTACCAAAGAAAGGGTTACGCCTTCGAAGCCATGAAGGCTATACTTAAGCGCATGGACGGCTTCGGAGAGAAAAAAAGATTTGCACTTGTGATGCCCGGCAACATTTCATCACAGAAGCTTTTGACGAAGCTTTCTTTTGCCAAAGTCGATGAAATTACCGTGGGAGGCATAAAATACGGGCTTTGGAAAAACTGAGAGGTTTGCATCAAAGACAAGTGATATGTTATTATTAATAAAAGATTTATTGTAATATTGTTCAATATATATAATAATTGATTTATCAGAAATTTGGCCGCGATGACTATTCGCAAAAGGGGACGAATTTGTGACAAAGAAACATATTCTGATTGTTGATGACGATAAAAACATGCTTAAGATGCTTCACCTGTTTCTGCGCGATGAGTATGAAGTTACCATGGTGGATTCGGGCAAGCTGGCACTGGAAGCGGTTATTAAGCACACACCGGATTTGATTCTTCTCGACTACATGATGCCGCTGTTTGACGGCCCCCATGTACTTGAGATTATCCGTAAGAGAGAGAAATCCAGGAACGTGCCCGTACTTTTCTTAACCTCTGTTACGGACAAAGAAAAAATCCTTGAGTGCCTTTCACTTAATCCGCAGGGCTACCTTATTAAGCCCATTTCCAGATCGGAGCTTTTACAAAGAGTGGCTGAGGTTATCAATCCTGCCGCTAATAAAGCCTAAATCGTCGGAGTGCAGAGCCCTGTGCTCCGACGTTTCATAATAACTAAGCGCACTAAGGGGCGCGGGGAGGAATACAATGATTAACGAAACTTACAAAGAAATGTTAGGCAAAAAATCCGTAATAAGAACCCTTTCGGAATTTGCCACCGCAAGAGGCAAGGAAATAGGCTACGAGAACGTATTTGACTACAGTCTCGGCAATCCGTCGGTGCCCGTGCCCGAAGAATTTACGAAAGCCATGATAGAGATGCTGGAAAAAGAAAGCCCCATGGCCCTTCACGGCTACAGCCCCAGCCTCGGCAATCCCGAATTCAAGAAAGCTGTTGCGGAGTCTCTTAACAGACGATTCGGCATGAACTACAAGCCTTCGCATATATTTCCCACTTCCGGTGCGGCAGGAGCCATCGCGCATGCACTGAGAGCGGTGACCAAGCCCGGGGATGAGGTTATTGTTTTTGCACCTTTCTTTCCCGAGTACATTCCTTATGTGACCGGTACGGGTGCGGAGATTAAAGTGGTTCCCGCGGATACCAAGGCTTTTCAGATTAATTTTGAAAAGTTTGAAGAAATGCTCACAAACAAGGTTAAGGCAGTTCTCATCAACTCCCCCAACAACCCTACGGGTATCGTTTATTCCGAGGAGACTGTTAAGCACCTTGCAGATATCTTGCGTGCAAAATCTCAGGAATTCGGCTACAACATTTATCTTGTGTCCGACGAGCCTTACAGAGAGATTCTTTTTGCGGGCGTTGAGTGTCCTTATCCGTCCAAATATTATGATTATACTTTGTCATGTTATTCTTTCTCCAAGTCATTGTCGCTTCCCGGCGAAAGAATCGGCTACGTGGCGGCTTGTCCCGCAGACCCCGATTCCGAGACCATCGTGAATATGTGCGGACAGATTTCCAGAGGAACCGGACACAACTGCCCCGCTTCCATTATTCAGCAGGCCTGTGCCAAGGTTATCGACATGACTTCGGATTTGTCGGTTTATGAGACCAATATGAACATTCTGTACAAAGAACTCACCGCTCTCGGATTCGAGGTGGTTAAGCCCGGCGGAACCTTCTATATCTTCCCCAAGGCTTTGGAGGATGATGCGGTGGCATTCTGCAACAAGGCGCTTAAGTACGACCTTGTGCTGGTGCCTGCGGATTCTTTTGCCTGCCCCGGATACTTCAGAATGGCTTATTGCATAGATACGGAAAAGGTTGAGCGTTCCATAGCGGCGCTTAAGAGATTTGTGGAAAGCGAGTACAAAAAATGATTGATGCAGGATTGGTTCTTGAAGGCGGCGGTATGAAGGGCGTTTATACCGCAGGCGTTTTGGATTTCTTTCTTGACAAGAATCTTGAATTTAAAAATGTTTATGGAGTGTCCGCGGGAGCCTGCACCATGTGCAGTTATATTTCCAAGCAACGTGGCCGCGCCAAAGAAACTTTCGTAGATTACGTGGGTGAAAAGGGCTACATGGGTCTTCACAGCCTGCTTACCACCGGAGACATTTTCAACGTAGGGATGAGTTATCATCTCGTGCCCGATTACCTAAATCCCTTTGACTACGAGACTTACAATAAGTTCGAGGGTAACGCTTATGCGGTTGTCACCAACATCGAAACCGGCGAGGCTGAATATATTAAGATTAAGGATATGCATGAAGGCATGGATTACATCCGTGCTTCAAGCTCCCTGCCGTTAGTGTCCAGAAATGTGCGTATCGGCGACAATCTCTATCTTGACGGCGGCATCGCAGACTCAATTCCCATAAAAAGAAGCGAGTCCGACGGCAATGCCAAAAATGTGGTAATCCTTACAAAACCCGTAGGATACAGGCGTAAGCCCGAAGGCAAGAAATCGCTGGCGGCCATTAAGGTTCGTTATTTGAATTACCCTAAGGTTTATGAACTGATGAAAGCCCGTTGCGATATGTACAACGAAACAATGGACTATATCGAGGCCGAAGAAAAAGCAGGCAGACTCTTTCTTTTGCGTCCTCAGGTGGATGCGCAGATTGACCGCCTTGAGAAGGACAAAGACAAACTTAATGCCCTTTACGAAGAAGGGTACAAAGAAGCCGAGCTAAGGTACGAGGCTTTGATGGAATATTTGAATAAGTAACTGACAGGCGAGGCGGATTAAACTGCCTCGCTTTAGTATTTATTTAATGCCGGAAATGGATTAAAATAAAACCGTAAGGCTTACTTGTAAGCAACAGAGGAGGGTATGAAATTGAGTTCGGTAGCGGTAATTTCGGCTGTGCTGTCAATGCTCGCGGGAATCGGTATATTTTTGGTAGCCTGTTCCATGATGAGTTCCAACCTGGAGGCAGTCAGTTCCGGCAGACTTCGGTCTTTGTTTAAAAAAGTATCGGGTAATAAACTGATAGGTGTGGGAATCGGTGCGGTGACAACCGCGGCAATTCAGAGTTCCGGTGCCACAACCGTCATGATTATCGGTTTCGTTAATGCAGGCATCATGTCACTTGTGCAGGCGGCAACGGTTATATACGGTGCCAATATCGGTACCACTATCACGGGTCAGATTGTTGCCCTCGGAATGACCGGTAGCAACATGCTGTCCACAACAGTTATCTTTTCTGCTTTTGCCGGCGTCGGCGCCATGATTACGCTTTTCTCCAAAAAGGATCAGGTTAAGCGTTTCGGCGGTATCTTTTCAGGCTTCGGTATGCTTTTTGTGGGTCTGTCCATGATGAGCTCTTCCATGGGAACCTTTTCGGAGCTGCAGGTTGTAAAAGATTTTCTGGCGGGAATAGACAATGCCATATTACTGGTACTTGTGGGAACTATATTTACAGCTATTATTCAGAGTTCTTCGGTTATGACTTCCATCGCAATTACCATGGTTGTTACCGGGCTCGTAACCCTTGACCAGGGTATATACCTTACCATGGGTTCCAACATCGGTTCATGCGTGGTTGCTATGATAGCCGGACTCGGAAGTGGCAAAAATGCCAAAAGAACGGCTCTCATCCACCTTCTGTTTAACGTGGGTGGCGTTATCCTGTTCATGATATTGGGCTTTCTTTTGACTGCAGTTACCGGCGGCAACACTTCTTTCGGCATAATATTCGAGAGACTGTTCCCCAAGGTTCCGCAGATTCAGCTGGCTATGTTCCATACCGTATTTAACGTGCTGACGGTGGTGCTGTTTTTGCCACTTACCAATGCGTTGGTGCGAATCGTCACCAGAATCGTTCCGGACAAAGAAGAAGAGAATCCGGAGGAAGACAAAAGAAGACTTTACTATGTGGACCGCAACATGTTAAAAACCCCTCCCATTGCGGTTGCCCAGCTTAAAAAAGAAATCGTCAATATGGCCGATATAGCCATGCGAAATTATATTTGTTCTTTGGAGACCATATGCAGCCTTGATTTTTCCAAGCAGGAACAGTTTAGGGAAAATGAGGCGGAAATAGACTACATCAACAAAGAACTGGTTAAATTCGTGGTGGAACTCTCCAAGCTCCCTCTTAGTGAGAAGGACCACAAATACGTTGCCACCACTTTCCACACCATAAGCGACCTGGAAAGAGTGGGCGACTACGCGGAAAACATTATGGAATACGCGGATACACTCAAGAAAGAAAATCAGGGATTCTCCGAATCGGCTGTTTTAGAGATAGCGTACCTGCGTGAGCATATAGAGAAACTGTTTACGGAGATTATTAAAGCATATACATTGGAAGACAAGGCGGCCTTCGAAGAAGCCGACAAGATTGAGGACGAAATCGATAAAATCACCGCAAGAATGGATGAGAACCATATTATCCGACTCAATCAGGGCATTTGCACCGCTATAGTGGGTTCCCAGTACATGTCACTTGCATCCAACTCCGAGAGAATTGCGGACCACTTTATAAATGTGGGCAAGATGATTTACGAATGGTAATATAGTTTATGAAAGAGGCAGTGTGAGCTGCCTCTTTTTAATTTTGGGCATCTTACAGTACCGTTTTGTACCGCATAGTGCCGGAAGCCTTGTAAAACCTATGGTTTAATGTACAATCAAATTATCACTTAAACATGTTTAAAGATGAGGAACGAAAATGCGGGTTAACATTATTGAGAATGCGGATACCAAAGAAATCTTTGCCGAGATTCATTGCAGGGAAATTACTGCAGAGGTAAACAGGCTTAAAGCCCATATTGAGAATTATGCGGTGCGCATAAAGGGCGAGTATGAAAAAGAAGCGGTTTACGTGGATTTAAAGGACATTCTTTATTTTGAGTCCGTGGACAGCAAAACCTTTATTTATACAAAAGAAAGAGTGCTGACCGCAGAACTGAGACTTTACGAAATAGAGAAAAGACTGAGCGAAAAAAACTTCTTCAGATGTTCGAAATCCGTTGTGGTGAATATCGGTAAAATCGTAAGACTTAAGCCGGAGATTTCAAGAAACATTATCGCAACCCTTGATAACGGTGAAGCGGTGGTAATCTCCAGAAGATATGTATCCGAACTCAAAAGAATAATAGGCGCGGAGGACTGATATGGATAGATTTAAAAATTTTGTGGCATATATAAGAAACGGTTTGTGCTTCAGTTTCAGCTGGATAATGCTGATGCTAATGTTTGGGGCTTTCTTTTCCGGAAGAAAGGGAATCGAGACGGACTTTTTGTTTAAGGCATTTTTCATGTGTCTGTACGGAGCGGTTTGTTTTGCGATTTGCTTTACGGACTTTTTAATCAGAACCAAAGGCTTTATTTTCAGACTTACGGTTTTGTTTGTGACCTTCATACCCGTGGAGGTGTTCATGTTCTACAAGATGAATCTTTTTGCGGGCAAGGGAACTCCCGGAGAATGGATAATTTTTGCAGCAATAGTGGTTTCTTTCTACGTTACATGCCTGATACTTGATAAGACGGTATTTAAGGACAAAGCAGAAAGATATACAAGACTTTTGAATGAGTATAACAGGAGAAATTTAAATGAGTAATATAAAAGAAGAAAGATTAAACGAACTGACTCTCGGACTCGATGAGTTGAGAGAAGATATGCGGGTCAGTCAGCGGGGAGGCTTCCCCTTTATAGCGGTCTCGGTTATTATCTGGGGACTTATTGCGGTAGTTACGAGCCTGGGACTTCCGCAGTTTAGGGAGAATCTTCTGGTGTTATGTTGTGCATGCCCTCTGCTTCCGCTGGCATACTTAGTGGGAAAAATAGTTAAGATAGATATTTTTGACAGAAGCAATCCTCTTTGGAGGATAGGCATTACGGCAACCTGCAATCAGATTATTTATCTGTTGATTGTGATGTGGGCATACAGAGCGACCCCCGACAAAATGCTTATGGTATATGCAATGATATTTGGGGCACATTTTCTGCCTTATGCGTGGCTGTACAAGGTAAAGGCGTATCTTGTGACTTCGATAGTGCTTCCCATAGCGGCTTTGGCAATGGGGCTGTACCTTCCGAGAAACATTATGGCAGCGGTGATAGCGGCTTATGAGATAGTATTTGCAACTGTGATTTTCTTTGGCACACGCAAAAAAAATGAATAATAAGAACCGGGCGCAACTTCTGAGGGTTGCGTCCTTTCTTTTGCCCCTATAGTTAAAAAAATTTAGATAAAAATATTGACATTATTGCGAGAATGTATATCATATCAAATAGTTAAATAATTTTAACTAAAAACATTTAACAATGCACACTAAAGGAGATTACATATGTTTGAAGCAGTAAAAGAAGTAATAATCGATATACTCAGCTGTCCTGCAGAGAAGATTACTCTTGAGGCGGACCTTTTCAAGGATCTTGGCGCAGATTCTCTTGATGCGGTTGAACTTTCACTTGCACTTGAAGAAAAAACAGGCATCGCAATTGATCAGGATGCAATGGCTGACATTAAGACCGTAGCCGATGTTGTGGAGTACTTAGAGGCACACAAATAATCATGGAAATAAGCGAAGTAAAAGAACTCTTAAAGGCCTTTGACGAAAGCGGAAGCACATACCTTGAAGCTGAACTTTCCGGCGGGCGTATAAAGCTTACGAAGCCTGCGGGCTCAGTGACAGTTCAGAAATCCTGGAGCGAACCGACAATTGAGGTTATGACCGGGAATCCTGATGTTAGCAGGACCGCTCAAAATACTCCCGAAGAAGAGGGAATAGAGGTTACGGCGCCGCTTGTAGGCGTTTTTTATACCGCTCCGGCTCCCGATGAACCTTCTTTTGTCAAAGAAGGGGACACGGTCAAAGAAGGCGATACCCTCTGCCTCATAGAGGCCATGAAGATGATGAATAAAATTGTGGCTCCCGCTAACGGCACTGTCCGCAAGGTTTGCGTTAAGGATCAGGACGTTGTGGGATTCGGAGACGTTCTTTTTATTATCGGGGACTGAGTATGTTTAAAAAAATATTGATTGCCAACCGTGGCGAGATTGCAGTGCGAATCATAAGAAGCTGCATGGAGATGAATATTGAAACGGTTGCGATTTACTCTGCCGCCGACAAAGAATGCCTGCATGTGAAGCTGGCGGGGGACAGCGTTTGCGTGGGACCCTACAAAGCTGCAGACAGTTATCTCAACATGGATGCCATAATATCCGCGGCCCTTGTGAAAGGATGCGATGCCATCCATCCGGGATACGGCTTTTTGTCCGAAAACAGTGAATTTGCAAGAAAGTGCAGCGAATACGGAATAACCTTTATCGGCCCCACTCCGGAAGCCATGGAGGCTCTCGGCAACAAAGCGGCGGCGCGAAGAATCATGAAAGAGGCCGGAGTTCCTACGGTTCCCGGCTATGACGGGCCTATTGAAAGCGACAAAAAGCTTGAGAAGATTGCCCACAAGATAGGCTATCCGCTCTTAGTTAAGGCAAGCTCTGGCGGCGGCGGTCGCGGAATGAGACGCGTTAATGACCATTCCGAACTTGTGAGCCTGTACAAAGAAGCCAAGGCTGAAGCAATGGCCTGCTTTGGCGACGATGAGATGTACCTGGAAAAGTTAATCGAGAACCCCAAGCACATTGAGTTTCAGATTCTTGCGGATGAATTCGGCAACGTAATTCACTTAGGCGAGCGTGATTGCTCCGTTCAGAGAAAGAATCAAAAACTCATAGAAGAAAGTCCCTGCATGTTCATAAAGGACGACTTAAGAAAAGCCATGGGCAAGGCGGCGGTTCTTGCGGCCAAGGCTGCGGGATACACCAGTGCGGGAACGGTTGAATTTGTCCTCGATGACAAAGGCCGGTTTTATTTTATCGAGATGAACACCAGAATTCAGGTGGAGCACGGAGTAACCGAGATGGTTACGGGAATCGACCTCATAAAAGAGCAGATAAGAATCGCCTTTCGTGAGCCCTTAAGAATCAGACAAAGAGACATTAAAATTTCGGGACACGCTATCGAGTGTCGTATAAATGCAGAGAATCCCGCGGAGGGTTTCAGACCGGGAAGCGGCAAGTTAAGCTTTTTAAATGTTCCCGGCGGCGTAGGCGTGCGTGTGGATACGCTTTTGTATAACGGCTACGAGACCAGTCCGTTTTACGACTCACTGATGGCCAAAATCATAGTTCATGCCCCCACAAGACTGGAAGCCATTAGGCGAATGCGAAGAGCGCTTTTAGAACTTGTGACGGACGGACTTACCACCAACGGTGATTTTGACTACCTTCTTTTGCACCACCCCGACTTCATAAAAGGCAAGTACAACGTAGGCTTTATAGAGAAGCATGCGGAGGAAATACTGACCTGGGACATGGCTGCGGCGCGGCTCAAAGCAGATGAATAACGCGAGGAAAAATGGTTACTGCTGTTGAAGAAAGAAAAAATAAATTCATAAGATACAAAAACTTAAGAGAGAATCCTGTCAAGGTTCTAAGCGGCATGGGCAAGACCACCGTCGATGCGGGCAAGGCAAAAGAAGCCTACACCGCAAGAGACAGGGTTCGTGACATAGCCGACAGAGATTCTTTTGCGGAATTCGACGACAAGTTCGAAGAGACAGACCCCCTTGAGTTTGAGGGATACACAGGCAAAAAAGAAGCTCTGCGGGAAGAGACGGGACTTCATGATGCGGTTCTTTCGGGAACCTGCACGGTGGGAGGATATCCTGCGGTGCTGGCGATTATGGACAAACGTTTCATGATGGCTTCCATGGGAATCGAGGTGGGAGAAAAAATCTCCCGCGCCACGGAATATGCCATGGAGCACAAGCTTCCCCTGATTATATTTACTGCCAGTGGCGGTGCGCGTATGCAGGAGGGTATTCTGGCTCTCATGCAGATGGCCAAGACAAGTGCGGTGATAGAACGATTCAAAGAGGCGGGAGGGCTGTATATATCGGTGTTAACCCATCCCACAACCGGAGGCGTGAGCGCAAGCTTTGCAACTCTCGGAGACATTACTCTTGCGGAGCCCGGAGCCCTTATAGGATTTGCGGGACCGAGGGTAATCGAGCAGACCATAGGGGAGAAACTTCCCGAAGGATTTCAAAGGGCGGAATTTTTGGAAGAACACGGTTTTGTGGATCAAGTGGTGCCGCGTGTCAGGATGAAAGAGGCACTTGCGATTCTTTTGAAATTACATTCCAAGGAGTCTTTATGACGGCTTTTGAAAAAGTACTGAAGGCCAGAGAAATCACGAGACCCAAGATTACGGATTACGTCTCGGAACTCTTTACGGATTTTTTTGAATTAAGAGGGGACGGCCTTAAAAAAGAAGACAAGAGTATATACGGCGGAATCGCTCTTTTCCATGGTGAGCCGGTGACGGTAATCGGCCACAGAAAAGGGCATGATGCGGGAGAAAATATAGAGTGTAACTTCGCCATGCCGGGGCCCGAAGGCTACAGAAAAGCCATGAGGCTTATGGCGCAGGCGGAGAAGTTTAAACGGCCGGTTATAACCTTTGTGGATACGCCGGGAGCCTATCCGGGACTTGAGGCGGAGATGTTCGGCCAGAGCCAGGCAATATCAGCAAGCCTTGCATTCATGAGCAGGCTTAAAACTCCCATAATCGCTGTTGTGACGGGAGAAGGAAGCAGCGGCGGCGCTTTGGCGATATCCGTGGCCGACAGAATTCTGATGCTTGAAAACGCTGTATATTCGGTGCTCTCCCCCGAGGGATTTGCCTCCATTCTTTGGCATGAAAGTGTGAGAAAAGCTGAGGCGGCCGAGGTCATGAAGCTTACGGCGGAGGACCTTTTAAACTTTGGTGTGACAGACGGAATTATCAGGGAAGACGACATATTCCAAAACGTTGACAAGGCGATTTACGATGCCCTTACGGAGTTAAAGAAAAAGAGTACTGACGAACTTTTAAAAGAACGTTTTGATAAATACAGAAAATTTGACGAAAGGTTTTGCGGGGCAGTAAGCCGCGCGTGAGACTGAAATGATAGGTATAAAAATACTTGCAACCGGCAGCTGTGTACCGAAAAAGGTTGTGACCAACGACGACCTTGCCAAGCTTGTGGACACAAGCGATGAATGGATTACCAAGCGTACGGGTATGAAAGAAAGAAGGTACGTAAGCGGCGCGGAAGATCAGACATACCTTGCTGAGAACGCCGCACGAGAAGCAATTGAGCGCTCGGGAGTGGCAAAAGAAGACATCGGTGTGGTAGTGGTATGTACGGTTTCGGCCGAGTACTATTCCCCTTCGGCGGCCTGCCTGTTACAGGGAAGACTGGGACTCAGAAATGATATTATCGCCCTTGATGTGGGAGCCGGATGCTCCGGATTCATATTTGGACTTGAGACCATAAGAGCTCTTATGATTGCGCGCAATGCCAAGGCAGGACTTATAGTCGGTGCGGAAGTTTTGTCGAGGAAAATGGATATGACCGACAGAAGCACCTGTGTACTGTTCGGCGACGGAGCCGCGGCAGCAGTGCTGAAGCTTGATGACAGACCATACACGGCTGTAACAGGTGTGGACGGGGACGAAGAAATGATTCACATCAAGGTTCCGACGGGCTTCATTCACATGGACGGTCAGGGCACCTATAAGTTTGCGGTTGCCACTGTTCCTACAGTTATCGAGGAAGTGGTAAATAAAGCGGGTCTGACCTACGACGACATTGACCACTTTGTACTCCATCAGGCCAATCTTCGCATAATAGAGTCCATAGCAAAAAAAGTGGACCAGCCTATGGATAAGTTTGTGGTGAACATTCAAAAATACGGAAACACTTCGGCGGCAAGCGTGGGACTTGCCCTCGATGAAGCATATAAAACCGGCAGGATAAAAGAAGGCGACAGGATTCTTCTTTGTGCCTTCGGAGCCGGAAGAACATGGGGCGCGGCAATTATCTAGCCCTTGATAAGGAGAGTTATGAAGTTAAATGACATTACGGGTACCAAATACCCCATAATTCAGGGCGGAATGGCCAATATCGCAACCGGCGCTTTTGCGGCGGCGGTATCCAATGCAGGCGGCCTCGGACTTGTGGCAAGCGGCGGTATGAACACTGAAGCCCTGAGAAAAGAAATAAGAATCTGCAAAGAAAAAACCGACAAACCCTTCGGCGTGAATCTTATGCTTATGAATCCCGACGTGGACAACATAGCGAAGATGCTCACGGAGGAAAAAGTAGGATTTATTACAACGGGTGCGGGCAATCCCGCCAAATATATGGCGGAGTGGAAAGCCATGGGCGCAAAAGTATTTCCGGTGGTGGCTTCCGTGGCCTTGGCCAAAGTCATGGTCAAGGCGGGAGCAGACGCCGTAATAGCCGAGGGCGGAGAGTCCGGCGGACATGTGGGCGATATGACCACTATGACGCTTCTTCCCCAGGTGGTTGACGCGGTATCGGTGCCGGTAATTGCGGCAGGCGGTATAGCGGACGGCCGTCAGATGGCAGCGGCAATGCTCCTCGGAGCTTGCGGAGTTCAGATAGGAACCTGCCTGCTGGTGTCCGAAGAATGCCCCATTCACGACAATTATAAGCAGGCGCTTATTAAGGCTAAGGATAATTCCACAACAGTCACAGGACGCTCTCAGGGCGCTCCCGTTCGAATCATCAAAAACGAAATGGCCAGAGAATACCTAAAGCTTGAGGCTCAGGGCGCCGACCGTGAAGAACTTGAGAAAATTACCCTCGGAGGTCTTCGTCGCGCGGTAATAGACGGCGACGTCGTAAGAGGCTCCGTAATGGCCGGCCAGGTATGCGGTCAGTTAAAAGAAATCAGACCTGTTGCGGACATTCTTAAGTCCCTTTATGAAGATGCCAAGACAGTACTTAAAAAAGCAGGAGAAACAGATCTATGAAATTAGGGTTTGTATACGCCGGTCAGGGAAGCCAGAAGGTCGGCATGGGAAAAGAATTTTACGATACTTACGAGCAGTTTAAAGAGACTTTGGACGGCGCCGAATCAACAGTGGAAAATATAACAAAATGTTATATTAAGGAATTAAGCTTCGATGGTCCGGAAGAGAAACTCTCCGATACACGCTACACTCAGCCGGCTATGGTTTCTTTTGCCATAGGCGTGACCAAACTGTTAAAAGAAAGGGGAATCGCCCCCGAATATACATGCGGATTAAGCCTCGGTGAATACTCAGCGCTTTATGCGGCGGGAGTTCTGGACGAGAAGACGGTTCTGGAAATCGTGGCAAAAAGAGGAAAGTTTATGGCCGAAGCCGCAGAGGGCAAAGCGGTTAAGATGGCGGCGGTTATAAGTACTCCCAGAGATACGGTCATCGACTGCTGTCATAAAGCAACGGAAGAATTTAAGGGAGAAAAAATCGTGGAAGCGGCCAACTTCAACTGCCCCGGGCAGATAGTTATTTCGGGCGATGAGGAAGCTGTGGACAGAGCATCTGAACTTCTTACGGAGGCAGGTGCCAAGCGTATCCTTCCCATCAAAGTCAGCGGACCCTTTCACACAAGTCTCATGAAGCCCGCAGGCGACAGAC
>JAEEGJ010020544.1_pt1 | contig 14344 bp, 12 predicted proteins | sample 8958761 | NCBI WGS metagenome assembly JAEEGJ01 (sample SAMN16246546, study PRJNA631951) | gut metagenome | biome: gut microbiome; feature: rumen; material: RS-attached | host: Bos | place: Iran: Karaj | collected 2018-10 | reverse complement strand
AAGGATAATTACTGTTACAAGCGGAAAAGGTGGCGTAGGTAAGAGCAATGTGGCCATAAATCTTGCCGTACAGTTTCGCAAGATGGGGAAAAGAGTAATAATCCTTGACGCAGACTTTGGTCTTGCCAATATAGAAATAATGTTTGGAACTATTCCAAAGCATAACTTAAGCGATCTTATATATCAGGGTAAGAACATTAAGGACATCATAACCTGGGGGCCTGAAGGCGTTGGCTTTATTTCAGGAGGCTCTGGTATTTCCGGAATGTATAACCTTAGCAGGGACTACCTTGTGTATATTATTGTGAATCTTGCCCAGCTGGATGCCATTGCAGATATCATAATAATTGATACTGGTGCTGGAATTTCAAGTGCAGTTATGGAATTCCTTGTGGCAAGTGGTGAGATCATTCTGGTAACAACTCCGGAACCTACATCTATAACTGATTCATATTCTCTTTTAAAGGCGCTGAATCAGTCACCGAGGTTCTCAAGAGAGAATACAAAAGTCAAAGTGGTTTCGAACAGGGTTTCATCCGACGAGGAAGGTCAGCAGCTCTTTAATAAGCTCAATGCTGTTGTGGCAAGGTATCTTAAGCTTCCACTTACATATATGGGGGCAATTCCTCAGGATCAGATGCTGGCAAGAAGCGTTATGCAGCAGTCTCCGGTTTCAATCCAATACCCAAATGCCAAGTCTGTAAAGGCATTTGAGGCTATCGCTGGGCACCTAATGAATCCAGGGGAAACAATGGAGGTTAAGCAAAGGGGCATGGCAGCTTTCTTTTCGCATATCATCACAGGCAGAAAACTGTCTAGTACACAAGTAACAAATGGTACTCAAGTATGATATACTGATAATATATTAATCTGGATGGAGAATCTTAAAAATATGCTCACTGACTACATTTCACCCGGAAACAGGGTGGAGCTAAAAGCCACAGGCAAGGTGTGGATGGACGAAGACGTCCGTACCAAGCACATATATATGAGCAAAATAATGGACGTGACAAGTGACGACAGGATTGAGATACTGATGCCTTTTGAAAGAGGCAAGATAGTTCTTTTGCCTGTTGATGGTGAGTACAGCATGTGCTTTTACTCAACCAAAGGCCTGTTTCAGTGTTTTGCAAAAATTGTGGACAGATACAGATCTGATAATATGTATATTCTCGTTATGGACCTTACTAGTGAACTTAGTAAGCTGCAGCGAAGAGAATACTACAGATTCAGCTGTGCCCTTGAACTAAAATCAAGGCTCTGTTCAAAAGAGGAATTGGAAGCCTTTGAGAAAAACCGAAAGTACCTGGTTGACCCGGGAGACAACCTTCAAAAAAGTGTCGTGGTGGATATTAGCGGAGGAGGACTTAGGTTTGTAGCAAACTTCCAGTATGAGGAAGGTAGTACCATTTATTGTGCTTATCGTTTGCCTGGCAGTTTAAACGATAAAGAGTATGAAATGATCTGTAACGTGTTGAAGGTACAGGAACTGGAAAGCAGACCCGGATTATTTGAACATAGGATCCAGTACGTGTATATTGATGAGAATTCCAGAGAAGATATCATTCATTTCATCTTCGAGGAAGAACGAAAAATCAGAAAGAAGCAGACTTAATTATGAAAAAAATTATAATTATTGATGACTCTGCACTCATGAGAACTGTACTGAGTGATATTATTAATTCAGATTCAAGATTCCAGGTGGTTGACAAGGCTAAAGATGGAGTCGAGGGACTTGAGCTTCTCAAAAAGAGAACCTATGATGCTGTAGTTCTTGATATCAATATGCCTCGTATGGATGGCATAACGTTATTGAAAGAACTTCAGAAGGCAGGGATCAAGCAAAAGATCATGATGGCCAGCACCGACACAAAAGAAGGTGCCAAGGTCACAATGGATGCCCTGGATCTGGGTGCACTGGATTTCGTTCACAAGCCCGATCGAGCATCAGAGTGCAGAGGCGAGGATTTCGTCAAACACTTTATCAATACACTGGCCGCAGTAGCAGAGTCCAGAGCTCCGGTTTCCACCAAGGCATTTTCACTTCAGGATGCCAAGGAATCTCGAAAAGTTGTTGAGCTGGTAACAAAATCGGCCAGCAAGATCACAGGAAACAGGATAGTGGCAATTGCAAGTTCAACAGGAGGCCCAAGAGCCCTTCAGGCAGTTATTCCCAAGCTTCCCAAGAACCTCAAGACGCCGGTTGTTCTGGTCCAGCATATGCCGGAAGGCTTTACCGCATCTCTGGCAGAGAGACTTGATTCTCTCTCAGAGGTAAGAGTAAAGGAAGCTGCAGAAGGGGATGCACTTCAGCCCGGATGGGTTTATATCTCAAGGGGCGGAAAGCATATGCACATAGTTAAGAGTGGTGGCAAGAGCACGATCCATTATGTGGATGGCCCCACAAGGGAGGGTGTTAGACCTTGTGCGAACTTCATGTATGAGTCTCTCATGGAATCAGACTACGACGAGATCTGCTGCGTAGTAATGACCGGAATGGGAGCAGATGGTACAGAAGGAATCAAAAATCTAAAGTCTAAGAAAAAAGTTTATGTTATCGGTCAGGAAGAGAGTACCTGCACCGTATATGGAATGCCCAAAGCTGTAGCAACGGCTGGGCTGGTTGATCAGGTTGTAAAGCTTGACAACATTGCCCAGGAAATAATAATGCATGTCGGTGTGAATTGAGGGATTTCGAAACTTTTTTATAATTCTTTTATCTTTTAGACCTAAATTCCTCCATTCAGAAAGCCGATATTACATTCAAAAGTATGCGGTTTAAAATCTATGCTTTTGAATAACAATCTTTCTCATGGAGGTAAATAGGTTATGGATGTTTCCCAGTATCTAAGTGTCTTTCTCGATGAAGCAAAGGAGCACCTTCAGTCACTGAATGACAACATTATGATTCTTGAGCAGGATCCTGAGAATGAAGATTGTATCAATGAGATCTTCAGATCAGCGCATTCAATGAAGGGTATGGCAGGAACCATGGGCTATACCAGAATGCAGAATCTTACTCACGACATGGAGGATGTTTTCTCTGACGTGCGTGGCGGCAAGATAAAGATCAAATCTGCCGACATCGACGTTCTGTTGCAGTGTCTTGATGCTATTCAGGGATATGTTGACAATATCACCGAGAATCAGGATGAAGGTACTGATGAACACCAGAATATCATAAAGTCATTAGCTGACATCAGGAACGGTGTTACCTCTGATGGTGCAGCTGATGCTGCTGCGGCGCCTGCAGCTGATGCGGCAGCGCCTGCGGCTTCAGATGCTCCGGCCGGAGCAGATGGTTCTACGGATTACAGAGCGATCAAGCTCGATCCGTCTGTTAAATCTACACTGGAAGAAGCTGTTTCCCAGGGCAAGAAGCTCTACGGAGTTACAGTTCATATCCAGGAGTCCTGTATCCTTAAAGCCGCAAGGGGATTCCTTGTATTTAAGGGTCTCGAAGAAATTGGAGAAATTGCTGTTTCTGATCCCTCAACACAGGATATTGAGGATGAGAAATTTGAATTTACTTTCAGCTTAATCGTAATCACTGATGAATCAAAAGAAAAAGTTGAAGAGATAGTTAAATCTGTTTCCGAAGTAGAGGGCTGTGAATGCGGTGAATTTGACTTAAACGGCGCCAAGAGTGTCGAAGAGAAGGAAGAGCCTGCGCCTGCAGCACCCGCACCTGCGCCTGTAGCAGCAGCTCCGGCCGCAGCACCGGCAGCACAGAAGGCAGCACCCGCACCTGCTCAGGGCGGAGCAGCAGGAGGAAAGAAGCCTGTTGGAAAGCCTGTAGTTAACAGGACTGTCCGTGTTGATATTGAAAAGCTCGACGTACTTATGAACCTGGTAAGTGAGCTTATCATCGCAAAGAACTCACTTATTTCAGCAGCCAATACTTCAGGCGTAAGTAACGGCAACGTAAATGAACAGATCGAGTACCTTGAGAGTGTGACCACCAACCTCCATGAATCAGTAATGAAGGTAAGGATGGTGCCTATTGAGAGCGTACTTCAGAAATTCCCTAGAATGATCCGAGATCTTAACAAGACTCTGGGCAAGAAGATGGAACTGACCATGACCGGTGAAGAGACCGAGATGGACCGTACTGTTGTTGATGAGATCGGTGATCCTCTGATGCACCTTATCAGAAACAGCGCAGACCATGGTATAGAGTCAGCCGAACTTCGTGCGCAGCGAGGCAAGCCTGAAGTAGGACATATCTTCCTGCACGCTTTCCAGGATGGCAACAGCGTTGTAATCGAGGTTGGTGACGACGGAAACGGTATCGACGCAGAAGCTGTCAAGAACAAAGCCATTGAGAAGGGAGTTGTAACTCCTGAGCAGGCATCGCTCCTTACTGAGAAACAGTGCGTAGAGCTCCTGTTCCATCCCGGCTTCTCAACAGCCAAGCAGGTATCTGAAATTTCAGGAAGAGGCGTTGGCCTTGACGTTGTTAAGTCCAAGGTTGAATCTCTTTCAGGTGAAGTAACTGTAAGGACCAAGCTCGGTGAAGGTTCTACATGGGTAATAAGACTTCCGCTTACACTGGCAATTATTCAGGCTCTTATGGTAATCGTAGGCAAAGAAAAATATGCTATTCCTCTGGATTCCATACAAAGCATCGAGGATGTTGCTCCTTCTGATCTTAAGCTTGTTGAGAACAAAGAAGTTATCAATCTTCGTGGCAGCGTAACACCTATCGTAAGGCTCAATAAGGTTCTGGATACAGAATCCAACAAGTCATCCAATGAGGACATGGTTGTTGTTATCGCAAGAAAGGGCGATCAGCAGGTTGGACTTGTCATCGATGAACTTATGGGACAGCAGGAAATCGTTATCAAGCCTCTTGGCAAGTATACAAATAAGTGCAAGCTCATAAGCGGAGCTACAATCCTTGGAGACGGTGAGATAGCACTTATTCTCGATACTAACTCGATTATCTGATAAGAAAAAGCCAAAACAGTTTAAAAGAAAGGAAGATTATCGATATGAATGAACTTAGAGATAACAGCGATGCCGGCGAGCTTATTCAGTACATAATCATCAAGATCGACGACGAGCAGTATGGTATCAACATCAAGTTTATTGACAATATAGTCAGGATGCAGCAGATAACCAGAGTTCCCAAGGTTGATGACTACCTCAAGGGCGTTATAAATATCCGTGGCGAGATCGTTCCGGTTATGAGTGTAAGGATGAAAATGGGTCTTTCAGAGGATGTGATCACCGGCAAGTCCAGGATCATAATCTTAAAGACAGGTGAAGGAGATCTGGTAGGTATAATCGTAGACCAGGTTAATCAGGTTCTTACTCTGGATTCCAACAATGTTGAAAAAGTCAGATATGACGACAAGAAGGGCAAGAGCGAGGCGTCTTTTGGCAATGGTGTCGGACATTACGATGGCGGACTTGTTTCCATTCTTGATCTGGATGCAGTAGTATCTGAGAAAGATGTAAAGGAAAAAGCACAAAACGCCGGCTGATGGGAGGATAAAAAATGGGAGAAATGAGTCTGGATAATCTTTCCAGTCAGTACTTTGATGTGCTGAAAGAACTGGGCAATATCGGAGCCGGAAATGCCACAACGGCGCTGGCTCAGATGATCGGGACCAAGGTTGATATGTCGGTTCCCCAGGTAAAGCTCCTTGATTTCAAGGATGTTGGAGACATGATGGGCGGTGCTGAACAGATAATGGCAGGAATCTATCTTGCCGTAGAGGGAGACATCGACGGAAGTATCATGTTTCTTCTGAATAAGACTGCGGCCAGGCATCTGGTTGGAAAACTCATGGGAACAGAATCAAAGTCAGAGGATGTTGATTTTGACGAAGTTGAGATGTCTGCCCTCAAGGAAGTCGGCAACATCATCACGGGTTCTTATCTGAATTCCCTGTCAATGATGACCAATCTTAAGCTGGTACCATCGGTTCCCTATGTAGCAATTGACATGGCAGCTGCCATCTTAAGCGTACCTGCCATACAGTTTGGAATGATGGGCGACAAGATCCTGCTTATTGAGACACAGTTCTTTGATGAACTCAAACTCAGCGGATATTTTATCCTGTTACCTGATCTGGATGGTTATAAGAAGATTCTGTCATCTCTTGGAATGGGAGATATGCAGCTTTAAACGAAAGGGCAAATATGAGTCAAATTATTAAGGTTGGTATGGCCGATCTGAACATTTGTGTCAGCCCTGACGGTATTACCACGCTGGGACTTGGATCCTGTGTAGGAATAGCTATTAGAGATCCTGTTACCAAGATAGGTGGTCTGGCACATATAATGCTTCCGGATTCTACTGAGATCAAGAACAATTCCAATATTCCTAAATTTGCGGACACCGGAATTGCCGAGCTCGTCAAACAGATAGTTGCCAAGGGAGCCAGCAGGCAGAGGCTTGTGGCCAAAATCGCCGGCGGAGCCCAGATGTTCGCGTTCCAGTCAAACAATCAGACGATGCGCGTCGGAGACCGGAACGTTGCGGCTACACTAAAGAAACTCAAAGAACTCAGTATTCCTGTCCTGGCACAGGACACCGGAAGTTCATACGGAAGAACGGTTATTTTTTATCCGGAAAACGGAAATTTTGTTATAAGGGCAGTCGGAAAGCCTGAGAAGATAATATGAACACTGATATGGATATTGATCAGATCAAAAGAGTCAATGCAAGAGTTGTAACGCCGCTGATAGTGCTTACCTGTACGGCAATCATTGCGATTTTTACCTACTTTAAGCACTATCCGGCGCATGACTTTTTTGTGATTGTATTTGCTTCTGTGGTGATCTTTCTCTTCATAGGTCTTGTCATTGAAAGAATGCTGAACAGATTCCTTCAGATCAATTATGACAAGGCCATGGCTGAGAAAGAAGAAGCACAGCGCCTTGAGGAAGAAGCAAGGGCAGCCATGGAAGCTGAGGGCGGAGAGGATATGGGAACTATGGAGGAACAGGTTACTCCGCCTCGTTTTTAAATAAAAATCCGGGGATGATACCAAATGGACGAAGCGGCCAAAAATAAATTATGGGCAGAATATCATAAAACAAAGTCAGCTGATATACGTGAGCAGCTGATTTTGGAGTACGCTCCTTTAGTAAAACTTGTTGCCGGAAGGCTCAGCATGTATCTGGGTTTTAACGTGGAGTACGATGATCTGGTAAGCTATGGCATTTTTGGACTCATAGATGCCATCGACAAATTTGACCTTATGAAGGATGTAAAGTTTGAGACCTACGCCAGCCTTCGTATAAGGGGCTCTATCCTCGACCAGATCCGTAAGATGGACTGGATTCCCAGAACCATAAGACAGAGACAGAAAAAGATAGAAGCTGCCATCAGGGATATTGAAAGGGACAGCGGCCATGTTGCAACAGATGCCGAGATAGCTGCCAAGATGGAGATCTCTGAGGACGAGTACCAGAACTGGCAGAACCAGATGAAGGTAACAGGAGTTGTCTCCTTAAATGAATTTGTGGAGCAGGGATCTGACATACCTGAGGATCACAATAACAGCGGTTCTTCTTTTGTAAAGCCCGAGGAGGCTATTGAAAAAGAAGAACTTAAAAAGATGCTTGCGCAGTCCCTGGAGAAACTGACAGACAAAGAAAGAAAAGTTATTCTCCTCTATTATTATGAAGAGCTGACCCTGAAGGAGATCAGTGAAGTTCTTGAAGTTTCGGAGTCAAGAGTTTCGCAGCTCCATACAAGAGCTCTTCAGAAGATGAGAGAAAAGCTTGGGGACTATCTAGGACTTATAGTTAATTCGAGATAAAAGATGAGGAAATTGTATGAATGGGTATTTTCAGCTGGTGATCACGCCTAAAGGAACCGGTATCAGAGTCTTTGCGCCTACAGGTGACGGTGAGCCCTTAAATGTCAATGACGTAAGGGATTATCTCGATGAGAGAAAAATACAATATGATGTTGTAGTTATAAATGAAGCTGTGACAAAAGCCGATCAGAGTGTTGTTATCTTTTCACAGGCCCAGATCCTTCCCGAGAGGGAAAGCTGCAGGTATGAAATCTCCAAGGATCGCATGACGGTCACAGCTTTCTTTTATCCGCCTTCCGAAGGGGCAGAGCTGATGACTGAAAAAGAGGTCTATGACTCCCTGGCCTACAGGAAGATTGCTTATGGTGTAAAAAAAGAGGTCATTCATGGCTTTTTTGAGCACAGAGAATATTGTAAGGAGCTTGTTATCGCTCAGGGCAAGCCTGTAAAGCAGGGCAGCAATGCCCGGGTAGAGCTTCATTTTAAATCTAATCTTCGGCCAAAGCCTACTCTCAAAGATGACGGCAGTGTGGATTACTTCAACCTTAATCTGATAAATAATGTTGAGGCGGGTCAGGTTCTTGCAACTCTTCATCCTGAGGTGCCGGGTATAGCGGGCATCAATGTCTATGGAGAGAATATCAAACCGGCTGCTGTAAAATCAGCATTTATCAAGTATGGCAAAAACACTGTGCTGTCGGAAGATAAACGTACACTGACCGCCGAGAAGTCGGGTCACGTAACTGTAAAAGAGGGCAAAATCACAGTATCGGATGTTCTGACGGTTGAAAACGTTGACGTATCCACGGGGAATATCGACTTTGAGGGCAGCGTCCAGGTAAAGGGCGTTGTGGCCAGCAATTTCAGCGTAAAGGCCGGTGGAAATATTGTCGTCAAGGGAATAGTTGAGGGAGCCACTTTGGACGCCGGTTCAGACATCATACTCGAGTGCGGTGCAAAAGCCGGCGGCAATATAAAGGCAGGCGGCAATATAGTAACCAAGTTTATTGAGAACGCAACTGTCTACGCTGCAGGCAGCATCACCAGCGAATGTGTGCTCCATTCAAATGTTGCTGCGGGAACAGAGATAAAGGTTACCGGAAGAAGAGGCTTTATCGCCGGCGGCAAGGTTTCAGCTGCTGAAAGGATAAATGCCAAGGTACTCGGATCTGAGATGGGTGCCAACACGATCATTGAAGTGGGCGCAGATCCGCAGCTTAAGGTAAGATTAAAAGACCTTCAGAAGAATATAGTCGCTGCCAATAAAAATATAGAAGGAATAAGACCTACTATAGAAGGCTTTACCAAAATGCTAAAGGCCGGAGCCAAGTTCACTCCGGATCAGGTGGCCAATGCCAAAAAGCTCATAGAACTTAACAAGACCCTTACGGATCAGATAGATCAGTGGTCCGATGAATATTCAGAACTTATGGAGAAGCTTGCAGAGTCTAAGGAAGCAGAAGTGATTGTTGAGGGGACTGCGTATCCCGGGACCACGATCAATATCGGAGAGCTATCCATGATAGTCAAAAAGCCTGTTCAGTACAGCAGGTTTGTGGTAAAGGATGGAGATGTACGACTGGCACCGATCTGATCAGTACATTTTTTATAAGAGAGGAGGGGAAATATGTCTATAGGCCGAGTGGATCTGGGAGTGATCGCCACTTCAACTGATGTAACTGCCATGAGGGCGGCTGAAGAAGCAAGACCCGTTGCGGATCAGCACAATTTTCAGACACAGTTCAACGAAGAAGTCGAAAACAACCAGCATTCAGTAAACGCAAAAAACGATATCGATCAGGGGCAGCTCAATTCCAATGCTGAGGACAAGGGCTCCAATGAGTACATGGGAGACGGCGGCAGGCACAGAAGGCAGTCCAAAGACGACAAGAGCAGGGAGACTCTTGAGCGTCAGGTTTCTATTGACAAGATGGAAAAAATGGCCGAGACCATGCATGACCGAAATGGCAAACCCATTGACTTTCGGATCTCGTCCGGATTTGATTTGAAGATTTGAGCCGCCTGTATTATACTTGTTAAAAGGACTAACAAGGATATTTGTGGGGATTATTGGGCGGAGAAATGATAAGTATCACAGAGATTATTCTCATAGTCGCAGGTTTTGCTGCGATCATATTAGGTTACCTTCTTCCCGCGGGAAAAGATATGGATGAAGAGGACAAGGTGCTCATGGAGAGGGAGATTCGTGAGCTTGTTAGGCGTGAAGTCGAGGGACAGAAGGATACCATCGAAGAAATGGTGGGAGACACCGTTGACAATTCTTTAGACAGGACAGAGCGGGCTATGGAGAGACTCTCCAATGAGAAACTCTCGGAGATCGGCGAATACTCTGACACCGTCATCAATGACATCAACAAAAATCACGAAGAAGTAATGTTCATGTACGACATGCTTAATGACAAGCACAAGAACCTGACAAGCGTAGTCAGCGAGGTGACAAAGAGAGCTGACGAAGCCAAGCAGGTTGTTCGTGATGCAGAGGCCACTGCAAAAGAGGCCCAGGAGTTCAGCAATTCCCTCAAACTAAGTGAAAATGAAAATCTAAGGGCTATCCTTCTTGATGAAGCTAAGGATAAGCCTGCCGGTATAAGGATACCCTATACAAATAAGCCAAGGGAGCAGGAGCCTTTGCCGGGCTCCGGCCCGATATCAGGGTTCGATGCCCGTCCCCAGAATGCATATCAGACACCCACACCGCAGGCCACTCCTGCATATCAGAATATGCAGCAGACAGGTCAGGTTCCAAGGCAGGTTTCTCCTGTGCAGGCACCTGCCGGGAAGCCGGTTTACCAGGAAGTCAGAAGCGGCTATGTGGATGAGAGTAATCTCCCTGAACTGGAGGGACTTGAAGAGATCCCGGCAGAGTATCTGACAAGCGACCAGTTATCCGGGCTCCACGTCATAGGCGGTAACACGCAGTCTTCCGGAACAGGTGGCAAGGTGGTTCCGATAACCGAGGCGGTAAGGGTCGACGGAAGGCCCAAGAATCCAGACACATCAATGCAGGAACTCACAGCCAATGACCCTGCTTCCCAGAACAGGAAGATCTTAGAGATGCATAAGGCCGGCAAGTCCAACATGGTCATAGCAAGAGAACTTGGGCTTGGTATCGGCGAAGTCAAGCTGGTGATAGATCTGAGCAACAAGCATAGGAAAGTAAGATAAGAGGACACAATATAAAATGAAATTAAAGTATTATCTTCGCGGAATGGGGATAGGTATCATACTTACCGCGATAGTTATGGGGTTCGCGCTGGGTGGCAGGAAGTCCACCATGAGCGATGCCGAGATCATAACCAGGGCAAAGGCCCTCGGTATGGTGGAGGCAGGTCAGGGAGTTCTGGCTGATACTAAGGACAAGGAGAGTTCAAAGAATGAAGAAGATGCACCTGCATCCGGTGAAGCACTGGATCAAGAAGGAGAAAAAGTATCTGAAAAAGACAACGAAGCCGTCAATGAGACAGATCAACCTCTTTCTGACCTGGCTGAAACGGCGCAAGAAAGCCAGGTACCGGGCGCAGAGGCTGCTCCTTCTGGCGAAAACACTCAAAACTCTGAATCCGGTAAAACTGTTAAAGTCATTGATACAAAACTCCCGGAAATAAATGAGACATCAGTAACGTCAGAGAACGACAATGAGTCGACGGCAGTATCAACAATAGCAGACAATGAGCCTGTGAACGTATCATCAGAAGCCGATGGCGAAACTGCATCCGCCGGCAACCAGAATGATGAATCTGTTGTTAAGAGTGAAGAGTCCGCTCCTGAAACTACGGCAGAATCTGATACCTCACAGAATACTACTCAGAACGCACAGAATACTCAAAATACACAGAACACCCAGAGTACACAGAATACACAGAATACAGAGTCAACCCTGGCTTCTGCTGCTCAAACCACCTCAGAAACTCCGAAGGCGCAAGGCAAAACTGTGGTTATACCCGGTGGCAGCGATTCGGACAGAGTTGCTGAGATTCTTTACAATGCTGGATTTGTAGACAGTTCTGTTGCCTTCAACAGATATCTGGTTGATACAGGTATGGACCGGAAGATAAGATCCGGCAACAAGGTGATTCCTGACGGCGCGACCTACGAACAGATAGCTGCAATCATTACCAGTGGCTGAATATTGACAACGTTGTAAAAAGCTCTACTATCCTATAAAATATTGGATGGAGGGCTTTTTAATATGAAAAATCGGGATTAAGCTACGAGTTTAATAACCACGTTCCCAAGGTTTCGAAAATTGTCTGAGGTATTGTATGGAGGGTGTTATGGGAAAAAGACGAGAAGAAAAGTGTATGAGAACTTTTATGCTGTCCTTTGGAATCGCAGTAGCCATGGCAATTATAGTATTGCTGATGCCGGAGACGGGGATGAAAGTGTTAGCAGTTGACTGGTCGGGGGATGTTACGACAAGCGGGACAATTAATGAGGCTGTTAATATTACCAGTAATACAACGCTTACACTTGATGGTGAGTTGAATATTAATGGAGGAATAACGATTTACGAAAACTGTAGTCTTTCCATCACTGGAAGCGGGACCATTATTGTCAGCACCGTAGGTTCTGATAACACATATGTAATTCATATGAAGCCAGGAAGTAAACTTGAAATAGATGGGGGTGAAGTAAAAACTATTGGAAATAATGATGGAATAGGGCAGTACACGAATCCTGATAACACGGATAATAATACTACGCTTATCGTAAATAGTGGAAAGCTTGTCGTGCAGGGATCAGATTCTGCAAACCATACTGGAATAATTGTTGGCAGTGTGGAAGTAAATGGTGGAAATCTAGAAGCTAAAACATGGAAAGATGGTATTGAGGCTTACAGCATGGAAGTAAATGGCGGGAATGTGGAAGTTGAAAGCTGCTCTGTATATGGAATACACGCCTCAAATTTAAAAATCAAAGGAGGTAAGATTGACAGCAATGTAAGCGGTTATGCTATTTCATCAAGCACCATGACAGTAGAGGATGGAAATATTATAGCCCAAGGAGGGCTAGAGGCATTTTCTCCCACAGTATTATTTTCTGCCCCCACAGACATGTTGATAGAGGCAGGAGATTCAGCGGAAACAGCAGCTAAAGTAGATGCATACAATGGTCAGAAATATTTGCGTATTACAAAGAAATCCAAATTGGACCTTACAGATGATCAGAAGCCTACAGGCAGGAATCTGAAATATAACGGACAGTCACAGTCACTTCTTAATGCTCCGAAGGATGCTCTTCCTGACGGTTATACCATGAAGTATATATTAGGTGATGCCAATGCTCCGTCTCAGGGAACCTGGAGTACACAGATTCCGGAAGAAACTGAGCCAGGGACCTATTATGTATGGTTCAAGGCAGAGGGAAGTGGGCAATGGCTTGACAGTGATGCGGAATACATTGAAGTTAAGATAATTGCTCAAAAGAATGCAGATGTCACCTTTGTTGTAAAGAATGGCTCCTGGAACAGTGGAGACAGCGACAATATTGTTGTGACTCTTACTGGGGATGAAGGAGATACATTAAAACTGTCTGCTGATGACATCCCATCAGTTGGAAACAAACCTGCTGAAGGCTGCAAAGAAGGAATCTGGGACGTTACCCCCAAGGCAGGCACTGTAATCACAGAAAATACCACTTATACATACACCTACGGAAGAAAAGAGGATTTAAGCTCTGAGGTAACATTCAAAGTTGTAAACGGCTCATGGGATGATGGAAAATCAGAGAACAAAAAGATAACACTTAAAGGCAAAGAGGGAGATACATTAAAACTGTCGGCTGATGATATACCTGCAGTCGGGAAAAAACCAGCAGATGGCTATCAGGAGGGCAGTTGGGACAAGACTCCTTCCGCTGGCGATGTCATAACTACGGATACTACTTATACATACACCTACACAGCAAAGGGAGAGATTGCTAAAAATGTCACCTTCAAGGTAATTGGTGGATGCTGGGATGATGGAACAACCGCCGACAAGATCGTTAGACTTACCGGTAAAGAGGGCGACACCCTTAAACTTGCAGATACGGATATCCCTTCAGTCGGCCAAAAGCCATCAGATGGATATACGGCAGGAAGCTGGGATAAGACTCCTAATGCCGGAGATGTGATAACAGAGGATGCAACTTTCACTTATTCTTATGCTTCGAAGGGGACTATTTCCAGAAAAGTCACCTTCAAGGTTAAGCACGGAACCTGGGATGACGGAACTTCAGAAAAGATAACAGTTAAACTCACAGGAAAAGTCGGAGATACTCTGACTCTTTCATCTTCAGATATTCCTGCTGTTGGTAACAGTCCTGCAGACGGATATACAGAAGGAAGCTGGGATGTAATTCCTAAAGCAGGAGATGAGATCACTGAGGATACAGTCTTTACCTATTCTTATGACAAGGAAGACGAGCCTGAACCTGAAATATCCATAAGCGTAACAAATCTTTCGCTTAAGCCTGGAAAAGAAAAGGTACTGTCAGTTACAACAGTTCCGGAAGGCCTTTCTGTAAAGTGGAAGAGCTCTGACAAGAACGTGGCAACAGTCGAT
>JAEEGJ010020543.1_pt1 | contig 14344 bp, 13 predicted proteins | sample 8958761 | NCBI WGS metagenome assembly JAEEGJ01 (sample SAMN16246546, study PRJNA631951) | gut metagenome | biome: gut microbiome; feature: rumen; material: RS-attached | host: Bos | place: Iran: Karaj | collected 2018-10 | reverse complement strand
GGACGACCGAGATATCGTGGGCGATGAACAGGTACGTCAGTCCCTTTTCCGCCTGCAGGTCTTCCAGCATGTTGATGACCTGGGACTGGATGGATACGTCCAGCGCGGAGATCGGTTCGTCGCATACGATGAACTGCGGTTCCACGGCAAGCGCTCTCGCGATGCCGATACGCTGCTGCTGACCGCCGGAGAATTCGTGCGGGAAACGGTTGGAGTGTTCGGTGTTCAGACCGACTTCGTCCAGCAGCTGGTTGATGCGCTCCCGGCGTTCCGCCTTGCCCTGGAACAGTCCGTGGATGTCCAGCGCTTCGCCGACGATCTCGCCGACCGTCATTCTCGGGTCCAGAGACGCGCTCGGATCCTGGAAGATGATCTGCATCTTGCGGCGGTACGGCAGCATGGGAACGGCGATCTTCTTTTCGGAATCGTAGATGGGTTCGCCGTCGAACACGATGCGGCCGCTCGTGGGTTCGTACAGACGGATCGTCGTACGGCCCAGCGTCGTCTTGCCGCAGCCGGATTCGCCGACCAGGCCCAGCGTCTCGCCTTCATAGATGAAGTAATTCACGGATTCCACGGCCTGGACGTACTGCTTCTTGCCGAAGCCCGCCTTGACCGGGAAATACTTCTTTAAGTTTTCGATCTCGAGGAGTTTCTTGCGTTCTTCCATGGGTTATGCCTCCTCTTTCTTCACCGCGCCGTCCATGAAATGGAGCCAGCAGGCGGAGATATGGCCGTTTCCGAGATCCGCGTAAGGCGGTTTCTTCGTCAGGCAGATCTTACGGCACTCCTTGCAGCGGGGACCGAAATTGCAGCCCTGGGGCGGGTCCAGCAGGTCGATGGGCGTACCCTCGATCGGGATGAGCCTCTCGTGGCCGTCCTCGTCCAGACGCGGCATGGAAGCCAGCAGCGCCTTCGTGTACGGATGCTGCGGGTCGTAGAAGATGTCGTTTACGTCGCCCTGCTCTACGATCTTGCCCGCGTACATGACGGACACCTTGTCGCAGACTTCCGCGACGACGCCCAGGTTGTGCGTGATGAAGATGATGGACGTGTTGACGCGCTTCTGGATGTCCTTCATGACGTCCAGGATCTGGGCCTGGATCGTAACGTCCAGCGCCGTCGTCGGTTCGTCCGCGATCAGCAGTTTGGGCTCGCTGATCAGGGCCATGGCGATCATGGCGCGCTGGCGCATGCCGCCGGAGTGTTCGTGGGGATACTGGGTCATGCGCTTTTCGGCGTTGTTGATGCCGACCAGCTCCAGCATGTGCACCGCCCGTTTCCAGGCCTCTTCCTTCGTGATCTTGTCATCGTGGCACTGCAGCGCCTCCATCAGCTGGTTGCCGATGGTGTAGACCGGGTTGAGGCAGGTCATCGGGTTCTGGAAGATCATGGAGATATCCTTGCCCCGGACGTTGCGCATCTGCTCCTCGTCGTAGGAGAGCAGGTCCTGCCCGTCGAACGTGATGCTGCCGCCCACGACTTTGCCGGGCTTCTGCAGCAGGCCGATGATGGAATAGGCTTCCACGGACTTGCCCGAACCGGACTCGCCCACGATGCCCATGACTTCGTTATATCCCAGATTGTAGCTGATGCCGTCTACGGCCTTGACTTCGCCCGCGGGGGTGAAGAAGGAGACCTTCAGGTCCTTGACCTCGAGCAAGTTCTTCTTGTTTTCGTCCATTGCTCTTCCCTCCTACTTCTTCAGACGCGGGTCTAACGCGTCTCTCAGACCGTCGCCCACCAGGTTGAGGGTGAGCACGATGATGGTCAGGATGACAGCCGGATAGACCAGACGGTACGGATACAGGGTGATGGTCTGCAGCGCGTCGGAACACAGGGAACCGAGGCTCGCCATCGGGGCGGATACGCCCAGGCCCAGGAAGCTCAGGAAGCTTTCCAGGAAGATGGCGCTGGGGATCTGCAGGCAGGTCGTGATGACCAGCGCGCCGACGCAGTTCGGCAGCAGATGGCGCTTGATGATGCGCTTGTTGCCTGCGCCGAGGGCGATGGCTGCGGTCACGTACTCCTGCTTTCTGAGCTGCAGCACCTGGCCGCGCACGATACGGGCCATGGTGACCCAGTACAGCAGCGCGAACGTGATGAAGATGCAGATGATGCCAGAACCGAGAGCGCCGGCCGCCTGTGCAAGGGAGCTGCCGCTGTGGTCGATCCATTCCTGCAGCGGTTCGCGGAGAACGACCTGCAGCAGCAGGACGATCAGAACCTCCGGAATGGAGTAGATCAGTTCGACGATACGCATCATGATGAAGTCCAGCGTGCCGCCGGCCAGGCCGGAGATGGCGCCGTAGATGGAGCCGATGATCAGAACGATCAGAGCGGCCATGATGCCGATCAGGATGGAGACGCGGGCGCCGTACATCGTACGGGCCATCAGGTCTCTGCCCACGGAATCCGTACCGAAGATGTGCGGGAATACGCGCTTGACAGTCTTGAGTTCGTCCGCGCCTTCCGCGGGTTCGGAGGGGCCTTCCGAGAGGACGGTGACCTTATTGACTGCGCCGGTCGCGGGATCCACGTCCTTTTCGTAGACTTTCACCAGGTTGCCGGTGCTCTTCTCGATGCCGATGATGACGCCTTCCTCGTTCTGTTCCTGCGTAAAGCCGTACTCGTTTCCCTTATAAGTGATGTAATGGTCGCCCTTCATGACGGCCGTGATGCTGCCCGCCTGCAGGCCGCTGGCGTAGAAGCCGTCGAAATAGGAAGACGCGCTCTGAATGAGAGCCTCCCCTTCCGAATACTCTCTGGGGCCCAGCTTCAGGGAGCTTCTGTATTGGTCTCCATAGCTGTAGGGGATCAGCTTCGGGCCGATGAACGCGAAGATGAGGCAGCAGATAAAGATGAACAGCGCCACCATGGAAACGGTGTTCGCCTTGAATCTTCTGGCTGCGTCTCTCCAGTAGGAAACGCTCTTGCGCTTCTCTACCATATTTTCCTTTTCGCCTTCGCTGGCGGGAGCGAAATCTTCCGCCGTCAGGCCCATCGCCTCCTCGATCGCGGAGGGGTCCACCTGGAAAGGACTGATCTTGCTGAAATCTGCCATCTTAGTCCTCCTTGTTGGTGAGCGTGATCCGCGGATCCACGATCTTGTACGCGATATCCACGACCAGGTTCATGAAGATGACCAGGGCGGAGAGCACGACGGTGGTCGCCATGATGACCGGATAGTCTCTGGACATGACGCACTGTACGTAATACTTGCCCAGGCCCGGGATCTGGAACGTGGATTCCACGACGAAACTGCCGGTGATGATGCCGGCCGTAACGGGTCCGAGATAGGTGATAACGGGAATGAGGCTGTTGCGCAGCGCGTGCTTCAAGACGATCATCTTCGTCTTGACGCCCTTCGCTCTCGCTGTGCGGATGTAATCCTGGTTGATGGCGTCGAGCATGGACGTGCGGGTGAGCTTCGCCACGTAGCAGACGTAATAGAACGACATGCTGAGGATGGGCATGATATAGCTCTTGAAGTCCGTCAGCTGCCCGGAGTTCGTGGGCAGAACGTGCAGTTTGACCGCAAGGCTCGCCAGCAGCAGCGTCGCGAGGACGAAGCCGGGGATGGCGACGCCGACGGTGGTCATGACCCGCAGAAAACCGTCCAGCCACGTGCCTCTGTTATAGGCTGCGATGCAGCCCAGAGGAATGCCTATGATGACGGCTACAGCCAGGGATATGAGTCCCAATTTGATGGAGAGCACGAACTTTCCCTGATGGAAGATGATGTCGCGCACCGGCGTGCCCTCCTGCATCTTCAGGGATGTGCCCAGATCGCCCTTGAGATAGTTGACCACGTAATTCTTCAGCTGGATGATGAGAGGTTTGTCCAGACCGTATTTTGCGTTGGCCAGCGCGATCTGCTGGGGCGTGGATTTTTCCGTGAGGAACGGGCTGCCGGGAATCGCGTTCATCAGGAAGAACGTGATCGCCATGATGATCAGCAGCGTCAGCAGCGCGGCCCCCAGACGCTTCAGCGTATAAGTAACCATAATACCTTCCTATCCTTTATTTGCAGGAGCGCTTTAATGCGTTAAAACACAATAAAACACCCTCCCGCGGCTTAGGGATTTAATAATTATAACAGAGCGAATAAATATACGCAAGAAGATTCCAGTTATTCCCGCACGCTTGCAATTGTCCGTCAAGCCGTTATAATTGTTAAGGAAAGAAAACGGAGGTCGGACCCTATGAGAAAAAGATTATGCCTGCTGCTGATCTGCGCCCTGCTGCTGTTCTCCCTTGCCGGATGCAAGGGCAAGACGCCGGAGGAGATCTCGGCGGAAAAATACGAAGCGATGGCGAACGCCGCTCTCACGCTGGTGGAGACCTATAATACTGTCGCGCAGACCGCGATCGACAACGGCTGGGAAGCGGATTTCGAAACGCTGAAACTGATGGATCAGATCGCGGACCAGGCCGAAGAGATCACCCTTGCGGTGAACGAGCCGGAGAACGTGGAAGACGCCAGAAGAGACTATTTCAAGGCGCAGGCGGAAAAGCTGACGACGCAGCTGAACGAGGAAGTCCTGCCGAAGGTCAGCGAGCCCTGCCCGAAAGCGCAGCCCGCGGAAGGCGAATAGACGAATAGGTTTATGGGAAATAAAAATCCGGAAGCGGTTGCTTCCGGATTTTTTCATGCTTTCAGCAGATCAGATCTTTCCCATCAGTCTGCCCATGTGCGCCATGGTGCGCAGCAGCTGGCAGGTGTAGCCCATCTCGTTGTCGTACCAGGAAACGACGCGAACTTCGTAGATGTGCGTGCCGCACTTCTGCGCCAGCGTCTGGGTGGCGTCGAACACGGAGCCGTAGGTGCTGCCGATGATGTCGGTGGATACGATGGGTTCTTCGTTATAGCCGAACGACTTGTTCGTGGAAGCGCGCATCTTCTCGTTGATGCCTTCCACGGAAACGGTGTCGGTCATATCCTTCAGCGTGGCGTCCAGGATGGTGACGGAACCGGTGCCGACGGGCACTCTCTGGGCGGAACCGATCAGTTTGCCGTCCAGTTCGGGGATGACCAGGCCGATGGCCTTAGCCGCGCCGCTGCTGGCGGGAACGATGTTCAGAGCGCCGGCTCTGGCTCTTCTGAAGTCGCCCTTTCTGTGGGGACCGTCCAGGATCATCTGGTCGCCGGTATAGGCGTGGATCGTGGTCATAAAGCCCGTGCGCAGTTCTCTGTATTCGTTCAGCGCCTTTGCCATCGGGGCCAGGCAGTTCGTCGTGCAGCTCGCGCCGGACACGATGTTGTCGTCCTTCTTCAGCGTATCGTGGTTCGTGCCGTAAACGATCGTGGGCAGGTCGTTGCCCGCGGGGGCGGAGATCAGGACCTTCTTGGCGCCCGCGTCGATGTGCGCCTGGGACTTCGCCTTGCTGGTGTAGAAACCGGTGCATTCCAGCACGATGTCCACGTCGTATTCCTTCCAGGGAAGGGTCTTCGCGTCAGACTGGGCGAAAACGGGGATCGTGGTGCCGTCCACAGTGATGGACTTCTCGTCCGCGCTGATCAGATGACCTTCGTACGCTTTCTGCACGGAGTCGTACTTCAGCAGGTACGCCAGCATGTCGGGGCTGGTCAGATCGTTGATGGCAACGATGTTGAACCGGGGATCGCCGAACATTCTGCGGAACGCGAGTCTTCCGATGCGGCCGAAACCGTTGATTGCAATTCTTAACATGTATTTTCCTCCTTAGTTCAGGTCGTATAGACAAATAACGATTTATTATAGCACAACTTTTGTATTTTCCGACTTATTTTTGCGCTTAAGCAAAAAGAAATATAGGAAACATAAAATGATCTGCACGAAAGTGCTGGGACAGCAGGATGGGAATGGCGAACCGTATTAAAGGCGACAGAATCTTGCCTTCTGTAAAATCGTTGATCTTGCTCATATTTCCATAAAAAGAAGCCGGATCCGCTCCGGCTTCTGAGAATAAAGCCTCTGTTTCAGAACAGCAGCGCGCTGGCGATGGCGAAATACACCAGCAGGGAGACCGCGTCCACGATCGTCGTGATGAACGGGCTGGCCATGACGGCCGGATCGAAGCCCAGTTTTTTCGCGAACATCGGCAGACTGCAGCCGATGAGTTTGGCGACCAGCACCGTGAGCGCCATGGTCGAGCACACGACGGCCGCTACGGTCGTCGTCACCGCTTCGTTGCCCAGGATCAGCTTGTCGACGACCATCAGCTTGACGAAACAGGCCGCGGCCAGCGACACGCCGCACAGCACGGCCGTACGGATCTCCTTCCAGACGACGACGGGCAGGTCGGCGAATTCCACGTCGTCCAGCGACAGCGCACGGATGACGGTGACGGAAGCCTGCGAACCGGAGTTGCCGCCCGTGTCCATCAGCATGGGGATGAATGCGGTCAGCACCACCTGCGCCGCCAGGGCGTTTTCGAAGTGCGTGATGATGATGCCGGTGAACGTGGCCGAGACCATCAGCAGCAGCAGCCAGGGAATGCGGTGTTTGTACAGTTCCCAGGGGTTGGAGCGGAAATACGTCTTCTCGGACGGCGTAATACCGGCCATGATCTCCATGTCCTCCGTCGTCTCTTCTTCCAGAACGTCCATGGCGTCGTCGAACGTGACGATACCGACCATCCTCATGTCGCTGTCCACGACGGGCAGCGCCAGAAAGCTGTATTTCGTAAACATGTTGGCGACCTCTTCCTGGTCGTCCAGCGTATTGACGGAGATGACGTTCGTCTCCATCAGATCCTCGACCTTCACGTCGTCTCTGGCCATCAGCAGTTCCCTGACGGTGACCGTGCCCAGCAGCTTACGCTCGTCCGTGACGTAACAGGTGTAGATCGTCTCTTTGTCCACGCCGGTGCGGCGGATGCGCTCGATGGCGTCCCCCACCGTCATGGACGGGTGCAGGTTGACGTATTCCGTCGTCATGATGGACCCTGCCGAATCCTCCGGGTAGCGCAGGATCTCGTTGATCTCCCGCCGCATCTGCGGGTCCGCCTGGGCCAGGATACGCTTGACCACGTTGGCCGGCATCTCCTCGACCAGATCGACCGCGTCGTCGACGAACAGTTCGTCCATGACCTCGTGCAGTTCGCGGTCGGAGAACCCTTCGACCAGGATCTCCTGCTGTTCCGGTTCCATCTCTACGAACGTCTCCGCCGCCAGCTCTTTCGGAAGCAGGCGGAACAGAAGAGGTAAACGCTCCTCGTCTACGTCTTCGAAGATCGCGGCGATGTCCGCAGGGTTCATGGTCACGAGAACATCTTTGATGGTGGAATACTTTTTTTCTTCCAGCAGCGCTTCAAACGTGCGCTCAAATGATAATTCTGCCATATCTTATCCATTCCATCGAGGGGAAATAAGGTATTGGCAGGTCAAATCAGATCGATAGGATCAGAAAGCAGCCACGGACGATCGCGGCGGCTCTGTCAGACTTTGGCCTGCCGATAAACCTATCGTACTTCCGCTATCCATGGTCTTTCCTCCTTTTCTGAATCAAAAATGCATAAGAAAACGAAGCGCACTACGCGCAACAATAATTGTAACACGGCGCAGAGCGCTTCGTCAAACTGACTCGACGGACTTTTTTATTCTTCCCTCAGCAGGGAACGGATCCGGTGGCTCACCATGGACAGCGCTACGTAGTTGCGCCCGCCCTCCGGGATGATAATGTCCGCATACTTTTTGGACGGTTCCACGAACTGTTCGTGCATGGGCTTGACCGTGGTCAGGTACTGCGTCACGACGGATTCCAGCGTGCGGCCTCTCTCCTCCACGTCGCGCAGGATACGGCGCAGGATACGCACGTCCGCGTCCGTGTCCACAAACAGTTTGATATCGAACAGGCTGCGCAGCGTTTCGTCGGCGAAGATCAGGATGCCCTCGACGATGATCACCTTCGCGGGCTGCACTTCCACGACTTCCTTCGCCCGGTTGTGGTCGGCGAAATCGTAGACAGGACGGTGCACAGTGATCCCCTGCTTCAGCAGCTGCAGATGCTCGATCAGCATATCCGTATCGTAGGCGTTCGGATGGTCGTAGTTCAGCTTGCAGCGCTGTTCGAACGGCATATCGTCGTGCGCCTTGTAATAATAATCGTGGCTGAGCATGCAGACGGAATCGTCCTTGAACTCCGCGGCGATCTCCTGCACCAGGGTAGATTTTCCGGAGCCGGTCCCGCCGGCGATCCCGATGATGATGGGTTCTTTCATGGGCTGCCTCTACTTCTTTTTCTTCTTATCGTCCTTTTCCGGGATCTCCTTCGGCGGCAGTTCGCCTTCCAGCGGCAGTTCCTCATCCTCGGGACGGTCTTCTTTCGTGATGGTGGAGCCCAGGTTCAGCACGTCCTTTTCCAGAGATGCCACCAGGTTCTTGATCTCGGCCAGTTTCTCCGGGCTGGCGTCGCTGCCCACGGCGTCGCCGGTATTGGACAGGACCTTGTCCAGCGTTTCGTGCATCTCCTTCAGACGTGCCTTGAGATCGTCGATCTGCTTCGGAGAGGTGAATTCCTCGACCGCGGTCTCCGCGGGCTTCTCCGGAACGCTCTCCTTGCGCTGCTGTCTGCCGGACAGACGGGTCTCTTCGGTCAGCTCGTACTCGCTGATGCCGTCCACGACCACGCAGTCCCAGCCCTTGTGCTCCTTGACGTACGCGGCGAAATCGCGCTTGGCGTCCATTTCGCCGTGGACGAGGAAGATATCGTGAGGCTGCTGCGTAAAGCCGGTGATCCAGTTGTACAGCGCGTCTCTGTCCGCGTGACCCGAGAAACCTTCCAGGTTATGGATCTGCGCCTTGACGGCGATATCCTCGCCGAACAGCTTCACCTCCTGGATCCCTTCGATCAGGCTGCGGCCCAGCGTGCCTTCCGCCTGATAGCCGACGAACACGATGCTGTTCAGAGGATTGTACAGGTTGTGCTTTAAGTGGTGGCGGATGCGGCCCGCGTCGCACATGCCGCTCGCGGAGATGATGACCTTCGGCTTGGTGTCGACGTTGATCATGCGGCTCTCGTCGCTGGTGCGCGTAAAGTGCAGGTTCGGGAAATCCAGCGGGTGGTCGCCCCGCATGATGAATTCGCGCATCTCGTCGTCATACGTCTGCGCGTTGTTCTTGAAGATCTCGGTCGCCTGCAGGGCCATCGGGCTGTCCACGTACACGTGCACGTCCTTCAGCTGGCTCTTGTAGGGGCCGTCGCCGTCGTAGATGCGGTTGAGTTCGAAGATGAGCTCCTGCGTTCTGCCGACCGCGAAGCTCGGAATGACCACGTTGCCGCCCCGCTTCGTCGTCTCCACGACGATATCCAGCAGTTTCTGGATGCTCGTGGCGTTCGCTTCGTGCAGGCGGTTGCCGTACGTCGTCTCCATGATGACGTAATCGGCTTTATGGATGGTGACGGGATCTTTCAGGATGGGCCGGTTCGTCATGCCCAGGTCGCCGGAGAACACGAGCTTCTTGCTCTTGCCGTTCTCGTCCACCCACAGCTCGATGATGGCCGAACCCAGGATGTGACCGGCGTCGTTGAACACGATCTTCATCTGCTCGTTCAGGGAGAACAGCGTGTCGTACAGCACCGGGCGCACGAGTTTTAAGGTGTCCAGCGCGTCGTCCGCCGTGTACAGCGGTTCGACCAGCGCGTGCCCTGCCCGCTCGGCCTTTCGGTTTTTCCACTCCGCTTCCTGTTCGTGGATGTGCGCGGAGTCCTTCAGCATGACGTCCAGCAGTTCCGCTGTGGCGTCCGTGCAGTAGATCTCGCCTTTAAAGCCCTGCTTGACCAGCAGAGGCAGCCTGCCGCAGTGGTCGATATGGGCGTGGGAAAGAACCACGCATTCGATCTCCGCCGGATTGAACGGGAACGGCTCCCGGTTTCTGGCTTCTTCCTCCGCGCCGCCCTGGAACTGTCCGCAGTCGAACAGGATCTTGTGCTGGTCTGTCGTGATCATATGGCAGCTGCCGGTGACCCCGGAAGCCGCACCGCAGAAGGTAATCTTCATATCTGTCAATCGCCTCTCTTAACCGGTTATACAACTATACAGATACAGTATACCACAAATCCCATGTGAATAATACTTGCGCTGCGACCCTTTCCGGTCGTATAATGGTGAAGTCAAAATTGAAATGTGCGGATGTAGTTTAATGGTAAAACAGCAGCTTCCCAAGCTGCGGTCGAGGGTTCGATTCCCTTCATCCGCTCCAAGTAAAAGAAAAACACCCTATGGTGTTTTTCTTTTGCTTTATAACATTTTTGGGAATCGAACCCAATAGGATGCTTCCTGCAGCCTTTCAAACTCAGATATTCCTGCCCCTACCTTCTTTCCAGGCAATAATCCACTATTGCGTCGATGTGGGACTGGGTGGTGTCGAACACAGGGATGTCCAGATTCTGCGGCTTTATGAGCATCTCTATCTCAGTGCAGCCCAGGATGACGCCCTCAATGCCGTCCTCCTCCTTCATCTGCGCGATCACCCGCTTGTAGTATTCCCTGGAGTCGTCCAGGACCACGCCCTTGCAGAGCTCGCCGAAGATTATGTCGTCGATGCCGTCTATGTGCTCCTGAAGACGGGGCACAGCCACCTCAAGGCCGTTCCACGCCAGCCTGTCCTTCAGGAAATCCTGCTCCATGGTGTACTTGGTGCCAAGAAGGCCAACCTTTTTAACACCCTTTTCCTTGCACTTTTCCGCCACGCAGTCCGCAATGTGGATAACAGGGACCTTTACCGCCGCCTGCACCTGATCCGCCAGCTTGTGCATGGTGTTTGTGGCGATCACGATATAGTCCGCGCCGCCTGCCTCCAGCCTTTTCGCTATGTCAGAAAGCTCAGCCCCTATGGCATCCCACTCGCCCGCCAGCATGTGCTGTCTGATGGGCTCAAAATTCACATTCCAGATAAGCATCCTTGCGCAGGTCAGGCCGCCTGCAATGGCGTTCACCTGATCGTTTATCCTCTTGTAGTAGTGGATGCTTGACTCGTAGCTCATGCCGCCGATTATTCCTATAGTCTTCATTTGATTCCTCCTGTGCCGCGCAGGTCTAAGCTCTTTTAAGGATGAGTTCATCCAGAGTACGCTTCTTTACATGGGTGACGCCATTTTCATCCCTGTAGACTGACTTTTCATCGCCAGGCTGAAGATCCTCCGCCACAGCCCTTTCTGTGCCCTTTCCTATGGCCAGCACCAGCAGCAGCTTGTGATTTTCCTTAAGCCCCACCAGCTCTCTTAAGGGGCCGTTGTCGAAGCTGCCTATCATAAGGCCGTTCAGATCCCTTTCGGCAGCCCCCAGCAGTATGGTCTGAGCCGCGATGCCCGCCTCTCTCCACCAGGACCACTCGCGCCTGTCGATGTCAGTATCCTGAATGATCAGAACGAAGGCACTGGGGTTGATGCCGGGATAGGGCCTGTCCTTGCCCCAGTGGGTGAATTTTGCAATGGCGTCCACCTCGTCCTTTTCCCAGCTGATGTAGAATTTCAGAGCCTGCTGATTGCCCGAGGTTGGAGCAAAGCGGGCCAGCTCGATGAGCTCCCGCAGGTCCTGCTCCGTCATCCGGTAGCTTTCGTCGTAGGCTCTGCAGCTTCTGCTTTTGATGACCAGTTCTCTTATTGACATATTCTTTTCCTCCGTTTTTCCGGCAGTTGACTTATCCCAGTCAAATTCCACCAGCTGGCAGTTTCCCGCCACCGGCTCCTCGGAGGCCTCTTCGCCTCTGAAATAGCTGCTTATGGCCCTCATGGTGCCGCCGTGGGTGACTAAAAGCACGGTCCTGTCCGGGTATTTTTCCCTGATGCCGTCCAGCAGCCTTCCCACCCGGCCCAGGAGCTCTGTCATGGGCTCAACGCCGTGGCCTTCTCCGCTTCCCGTCTTATCGAAGTACTCCGGGTCCATTTTCACCATTCCACGGATCTGGCTTATTGCCATGCCCTCGTAATCTCCGAAGCCCCGCTCCCGAAGAGCGTCATCGCAGATGATGGGGCAATTCAGCACCTTGTTCAGCATCTCCGCGGTCTTAAGGGCCCGCTTAAGGGGCGAGCTTATGATAAGGTCGATGCCGTGGCCTCCGATGGTCTTCGCAGCCTCCTCCGCCTGAGCAAGTCCGGTCTCATTCAGCTCTATATCCGTGTTTCCCTGCATTATGCCCTGCACGTTCCAGTCCGTCTGGCCGTGGCGTATGGCAAATATCTTCATGCTTACTCCTGCGCCGCTTCCTCTTCCTGAAGCTTCCTGATGTAGTCCCTCAGCATCTCGCTGTTCTTTCCAACGATAGCCATGCACTTTTCTCCGGGCACAGCATACTTTGGCCTGAGCTCAGCGCAGTCCAGGCTGCCGAATTCATTTCTGAACAGCTCCACATAGCCCTTGCAGGCGTCGCGTAGCATGGGTGCTTCGTGAGCCTTGTCCTTTATAAGGGCCTGACCGATGGCGGCCACTGACGCTGCCAGAGCGCCGCAGGTGCTTCCGCTGGCCATGCCGCCTCCGAAGGCGCCTATTATCTTCAGCCCGTCTGGACTAAGCTCAAAGCCCAGAGCCTCGTCTGCCGCCTTGAGCGTTCCCTCTGCGCAGTTGAAGTTGCTTTCCACATAGAATTCCCTTACGCGTTCCTTGATATCCATAAAAACTACCTCCCGTATATATGAATGATCTTTACTGACTAAATATGTCTTCCCTTCTCCCTGATGAAGCTGTCGTGATAGCCCTCCTTAGGACCGTCAAAGCCTGCGATGGCCCTGTCGAACTTGGCCAGAAGCTCCGCCTTCTGCCGGGGGAGAAAGCCCATCACCGTATAGAGCTTGAGCAGCGTGGAATCCACATAGAGGCACTCGCTGGTCATTTCCATAAGCTGCAGCATGCGCCTCTCCTCCAGAGCTATCTGAGAATAGCTCATGGGGCGGAATTCACCCTTCATGACCATGTCGTAGAGCGGCGTCTGCTCCCAGATGGTCAGGGCCATAGCCCAGACGCAGTCGGGATGTATCTGATTCAGCAGCTTTGCGGTGGCAAGGCAGTGCTCCTCGCTCAGGTCCAGCCCGCCGAGGCCGGGTATTATGGTCAGCTGATAGGCCAGACCCAGCTCCTCCAGCAGCCTGAAGGCCTCCAGCATCTGAGCCACGCTCTCGCCCTTGTTGTGGAGCCGCAGAACCTTGTCCGAGCCGCTCTCCAGACCTATATGAAGGGTATGGAGCCCCATGGCTTTAAAGGCCAGCAGCTCGTCCCGGCTCTTGCCGAGCACATCCTCGGCCCTGGCGTACATGGAGTATTCCTTCACCCCGGGCAGATAGTGCTGTGCCAGGCGAAAGGCCAGATAAAGATGGTCCGTGCCCAGCGCCAGGGGATTGCAGCCGCCGAAATGCAGCCTGTCCTTGTCCCCCGCCACCTGGCCAAGATAGAAAAGCCTTTCCTCCAGCTTCTCCAGAGGCTCAATATGATATTCGTCGTTGGCGAAATCGCAGAAGGCGCAGCCGCTCCAGCTGCAGCCCTGCCCCAGCTCGATCAGCAGGCTGTCCCGCTCCTGAGGGGGCTTATACAGATCGGCCCCGCTGTATATGAGGTCGTAGATACTCTTTTCTTCCATTTTTGTTCCTCGCGTTCGATACTATTTTATCATATATCCTGTCTGATTCCACACAAATATGATACAATCAGCTGAACCGGTGAAGCGTGGAACAGGACCGCCGCAGGGAGGCAGAGCATGAAACGTATAGAGGATATGACAGAGCGGGAGATGCTGATGGAGCTCATGGCTGAAAAGAGGCTGCAGGACAGGCTTCGGGCGGTGAAGATCGCCTTTTGGATAGCTGTGATACTGCTGCTTGTGTGGCTGGGCTTTACCTACGTCCCGAGGATCATCGATGTGTACAACAAGTGGAACGATGTGCTCCAGCAGATACAGGAGACCGGAAACAAGGTGAACGGAGTGGTGGACGAGATAAAGAGCGGCCCGCTGCAGTCCATACAGAGCGGCATCGACAGCGTCAAGAGCGGAGTCGAAAGCGTCAAGAGCTTCCTTTCAAAGCTGGGCTTTTAAGTGACAACGGGATGAAGTGACATTGGGGACGGTTCTGTTTGTCACGTTTTATGTGACATTGGGGACGGTTCTGTTTGTCACATTTTTTATAAACCCTGTTTAAGCATGCTTCATGGTCTTTGGTCCTCGTCGCTGCAGCGCAGTCAATTTCAGCTTCGTTAGTCTCGGCCGCGCGCCGGACCCGCTCGCGCCTACCATCGCCGCTCGCTATCGCGCTAGCCTCCCGGCTGCCTCGACGCACACTCGCTGAAATCGTGCGGCTGCGTAGAGCTCCTGCGGAAGACCCTGAAGCATACTCTAAAACAGTTAAATAATGCTTTACCTACTGTATGACCA
>JAEEGJ010020542.1_pt1 | contig 14344 bp, 16 predicted proteins | sample 8958761 | NCBI WGS metagenome assembly JAEEGJ01 (sample SAMN16246546, study PRJNA631951) | gut metagenome | biome: gut microbiome; feature: rumen; material: RS-attached | host: Bos | place: Iran: Karaj | collected 2018-10 | reverse complement strand
CTTCACATTCGATATCTATTTATGGATTATTTAATTAAGAATCATCCAGAAGATATAGATACAATATATGATGATATTACCAAATATACAACATCAGTTACCTATGAACCATATGAGCAATTAACTTTTCTACCACGATTAATGAATCCAGATGATATTTCGAAATTAGCGGTTTTATTATTAACACACAATCGTGAAAACGATTATCAAAAATTAAAAGATTTTATTATTAAAGATTATAAGTATAATTATTTAGCTTCAGAATTGTTAGCAGATAAGTGGATTGTTGATCCTGATACACATATACTATTTGTTGATTCTAATAATAAAACTGAAAATGAAAGAGCATTTAATAAAGATGCTGATGCACTATTTAGTACTTCAGCAGATTATCGTTATATATTATACTTAAGACATAAAGCTAAGATAAGTCAAGAATTATTAGATGATTTTGTTCATCGTATAAGATATTTTCTTGAAGAAGATAAAAGTCATGAACTAGAATCTATATATCATTGTGGTCTGGGACAATTATTAGAAGAATGGACTGAAAAATATATGGAATTAAGTCAAAGCAAAGAATATGGTTTTGTTGGCGGCGGAACTACTTGCAATTGTTATAGAATTGGAGATTATGTCATTAAATTAGTAAAAACAAAGTGGTCTTATGAGGATGTTATATGTCCTAATCTTTACCTTATTGCCAGGAATTACGAAGAAATATATCTAAGAGATAAAAAAGGTATAGTTTATGGTGGCTTAGAAGTACAAAAATACTTAACTAGAAAAGCTGACAATATCGATCCTAAATATTTTAGATACTTTGATTTAGCGCTTGATAGATTAGGTTATAGAAGAACAGATACGCTAACTAAAGGAACTTGTGGGGAAAATACAATGTTACTAGATACATATCGTGATGCCGACTGTCCAAATCCTGAAAAAGTACCTGTTTGGTTTAGACAATATCCATTAGTATTAGTTGATAGGGATAGAATTTATTCTAAAAATAAAACATATATTAAACAATTAAGTAGTGGATACTAAAAAAATTGTAAAAAGTGAAGAAAAATTGTAGATTCTACACCATGTGGCAGCGGCAAAAAATATGAATAATATTGTAAAAACAGATTGATAAGCTAAAAGAATAGATAAGATTTTAAAATCAAAAATCATTGTAAAGTAAAGTTACGATGGCTTTTTTAATGAATATGTATGATGATATAATTATATTGAGGTGAGAATATGCATGGTGTTAAAAGTTTACTTACTCTAATTGGTAAAAGAGTTGAAATTAAGGAAAAGGGATTTAATGAGTACGGTGATGCTACACATAGAGGTGTAATAAAAGACCTATATTCCGATTCGGAAGCGACATTTATTATGCTTGATAATGGTAATTTAGTAAGTACACGATATATAGCAAGCATTAAAGTACTAGAGGAGAAATAAATGAACGAATATATTAATTTAGATGAAAAGAATATAGAAGAAGAACATATCTGCTGTGCGATAGGAGATCCCAAACATCAAGATGGTGTAGATAAAAAGAAAGAATGGATTAAAGGTAAATTAAAAGATGGTCATGTGTTTAGAAAACTAAATGCAAGGGGTAAAATTTTTATTGAATATGAACCAATAGAAACTGCTTGGGTACCTATTAATGGAAAAAACTATATGCATATTTATTGCTTATGGGTTGCTGGTAGTTTTAAAGGAAAAGGTATTGGTAAAGAATTATTAGAATATGCTATTGAAGATGCTAGAACTAAAAAAATGAGTGGTGTTTGTACATTAGTATCACAAAAGAAAAAACCATTTATTGGAGATAAAAAATTCTTTGAACATTATGGATTTAAAGTTGTAGACACAATCAATGATTATGAATTAATGGCACTTTCCTTTGATGATAAAGAAACACCAAAGTTTAGTGATACAGCTCGTAAGATGGAAATTGATAGTCAAGATTTTACTATTTATTATTCTAATGAATGTCCTTATGTAGAATATGAAGTAAAAGAATTATCTGATTATGCAAAAGATAAGGGAATTAAATTAGATTTCATAAAAATAGACTCATTAGAGAAAGCAAAGAATGCTCCATGTGTATTTAATAACTGGGCAAACTTTTACAAAGGTAAATTTGTTTCAAATACAATATTAAATGCAAATGCATTTGAAAAACTATTAAAATAAATCGCAATATTAATATATTAGGAATTGAGAAATCAGTTCCTTTTTAGTAATCTTGCAAGCAGAAAGATTGATGTTAGAATAATAAGAAATCATGGTATAATTGATCATAGAGGAAGTGATATTATGAGAGAAATAAGACTATGTGATGATTCAGCATTTGAAGAAACTATGCAAAAATGTAACGAAAATAATTTAGGAATAGAAATTCAAGCATTCGCTGACAAAATAATTCAAAAAGCTGGAAGAAATGGCGAAAAAGATGAAACAGAAGAAGATGTTAAAAAAAAGATAGAAAACGAAATGTTGAGAGTAAAGTCACTTTTACCACAATTTAATCATGGGATTAGTATGCATGCTTGTTTTCATGAAATGAATGTAGGTTCAGATGTTTTGGCAATAGCAAGAGTTGCACGTGATTACTATGAAAAATCATATGAAATTGCCAAAAAAATAAATTGTAGTGAAATAGTATTTCATAATGGTTATTTTCCAGGGACTTCTTATGAACCAAATTGGATAAGTAGAGCAATTAAATTTTGGAAAGAATTTTTGAAAGATAAAGATGACACAATAACTATATGCATAGAAAACCAATTTGAATTAGATAGTAGTGTATTAATGCAAATAATAGATGGCGTTAATGATAAAAGGTTGAAAGTATGTTTAGACATTGGTCATGCACATGCTAATTCAGTTATGTCAGTAGAAAAATGGATAGAAACATTAGGAGATAGAATAGCATATTATCATTTACATAATAATCATGGTAAACAAAATATACCTGGGCATAATGATGATGAACATTTAGGATTGAATCATGGTTCAATCAATATTGCCAGGGTACTAGAAAAAGCAGAACAATATTCTCCTAATGCAATTTGGAATCTTGAATCTAGTATAAGCTATCATTTAGAAGATATTAAAATTTTAAAATCATTAGGTTACATTAAAAGTAATAACTTATCAATTTAAAATAATCGGAATATTAAGATATTCCTGTACATCAAGATGAGTAGTATTCTCATCTTTTTAGTAATCTTACAATGTAATTAAAAAAGTATGATATAATGATTTTAGATGATTGTAATGAAAATAATTGAATATGATGAAAAGTATCTTGAAGATGTTAAAGATTTATTGGTTGAACTAGAAGAATATATTTTAACTATTGATGAGGATGATTTAGATCAATTACATCCTGAATATCGAGAGAAAATGGCAATTATAGATTTAGAAGAAGTTAATAAAAACAATGGTAAATGTTATTTAGCAGTAGAAGATAATAAAGCAATCGGTTTAATCATGGGATGTATATTTCCTTATGATGAATATGATTATCTAGACTATAAATGTCCCAAAAGAGGAGAAATTACGGAATTAATTGTTACTTCAAAAATAAGGAGTAATGGAGTAGGACAATTATTAATGAAACAAATGGAAGATTATTTTAAATCAGTAGGGTGTGAATATATTTTGGTAGATGTGTTTGCATATAATAAAAATGGAATAAAGTTTTACGATAAGCAAGGATATCATCCAAGAATGCACACTGGAATAAAAAAAATAAAGTAATCGGAAGATTAAGATATTAGGAGAATGTAAAAATTCTCTTTTTATATGATAAAATTGATATATGATTTAAATGTTAAAAATATTTGCGTAACTTCCAAAGAAATTTGGTAGATTAAATGAATAATAAAAAGTAGAATGTTTAGTGAAAGGAATGATTATATGGATATTGGTCAAAATATTTTAAATTTAAGAAAAAGTGCTAATCTTTCACAAGAGCAACTTGCTGAAAAGATGGGAGTAACAAGACAAACAATAAGCAACTGGGAGTTAAATGAATCTAGCCCAGATTTAAAACAAGGTAGAGAATTATCTAAAATATTTAATGTGAGTTTGGATGATTTAGCTGGTGATTCAACATTTGAATACTTAGGTTCAAAAGATAGTAACAAAAAAATTACTATAATATCACCAATTGAAAATGTTATAGTAACTTGTAATAAGGTTCAATCATCGGGTAAGTATAATGGAGGTAAGGATTCACCAAAATATGCTTTGTTTGGAAGTGATGAGAGTAATTCTTCAAACAGTATTTTTTTAGGTTGGTATGAAGATAAAGAACAAATATCAAAAGAAATTATGGGAATAAAAGAAGCATTAGTATCTGGTACTCAACCTTATGAACTAAAATATAATGTTGAAGTTGAAAGGAAATTAATGGGTATGATATTAAAAATGAAAAAGTAATATAAATTATAATTATAAAAAGTATGGAAGATTAAGATATTTGGAGGATTTATGAAAAAGAAAAATATAATATATGGAATTTTATGTGGTGTAGGAGGAATTCTAATAGGAGTATTTGCAAATAAATTAAATACAGTTTATGGTGGAGCATTATTTACTATTGGTGTATTATTATTAGTTTTTTCAACAATAAAATTGGATAAATAAAACAATCGGAATATTAAGATGTTACGAATAGTAAAATTAGATACCTTTTTAGATAACTATATTTTTAAAAATAAAAAAATATTACACAATATATAAAAAATAATGGCATAATCAGGAAGATTATCGTAGAAATTATGTAATTATATTTCATGTGGCTCAGGAAAAAAGTACAAACAATTTGTGGTAAATAATACTAATAACCCTCGTAAAATAAGGTTTTACGAGGGTTTTATAATTCAACAAAATGTGTAATTTTTATCAAAAAAAACATTTTAGATACGTTTTAGATTCTTTTTTTTGTAAATTTAAAACTTATTCAACAGTAATATAGCAATCTTATGATTATTAAGTAGATAAAAATATGCGAAATGTATGCTACAATAATTGAGGAGGAGATCTTATGAAATGTATAGTACCTTTTATAGTTAAGTATAGCCCTATAAAAAAACTAGCTATTATACCATTTGAAAAAAATCCTGATGAAATATATAAAGGATTTGAATTGCAATATATTAGTGGTGAACCATATGGAACAGGTTATAGAATAATAGCATACAGAAATGATGATTATGTGGATGTTTATGATGATTTATCATTAGAGTTTAATAAAGATGAGAAATTTGATGTTGCATTAAATGGATTACATCAACATATTCAAACTAAAATTAGTGATTCAATTTTTGAAATGAATAATAATTGCGAACGTTTATCATTTAGTTTTGTAGATATAAATAATAGAAGGATTAATTTTAGTATAGAAGAATTTACATCTAAAAAATCAACACCAATGAATTTATTAGCACCAATAGGTTATGGAACAAAAAAACCAAATTTCTTACCATTATTCTTTCTATATAATTTTGATTTTATTAGAAGAAATAAAAGTAAGATAAATTGTTTTATTGATAATAAAAAAATATCTGTTGATAAATTCCCATTACCTATGAATAATCAGTTTAGATATTATGCTAGATTTAGTAATCAATGTGATTTATTAGAATTTGCAAATACAGATTCTTTATCATTTTTAGAAGTTGAACTTGATAATAATAGTTATAAAAAAGATAATATTGAATATATCTACGATGGACAAAATTCATTAAGTGAAATTGTTGTGTATTTAGAAAAAAGAACAATAAATATGAAATTTTCTCCAAGTTTTAATATGAATAAAGATTTAGAGGGGATTTTTAAAATTTCCCCAGATAAAGTAATGGGGTATATAGAGGGAATATATAGTATAAAAAAAGAAGAGGATAAAATCATTATAAAAATAATTCCAGAGAATGGATGGAAAGCAATTCCTAATTCATTTGTTACAAAAATGATATTAAAACCCAATTCTATATTTTGTAGATGGAGTAAAAATTATGATTTCACAGAAGAAATTGATATTAAAAAGAAATTAGTTAAATCAATGTGGAAAAATAATAATTAAATTAGATAGGAGAATGAAAAATGAAAGAAAGCTTTGCTATCATTGAAATAGGTAGTAATAATACAAAAACACATGTTTATCATGATAACAAACTAATATATGAAAATAATACAACAATTGAATTTAAAAAGAATTATAAAAATGAAAACAAAATAATAACACCAGATTTAAACAAATTAGAAAATGTCATAGAAAAGGCCTTAGAATACACACAAAAAATTCATATATATGGATGTAGTATTTTTAGAAATATATCAGAACAAGAATTAGAAGATATAAATAATATATTAAATGATAAATATAATTTGAAAATTGAAGTGGTTAGCCAAGAAGATGAGGCATATTATACTGCAATTGGTTGTTATAGTGATATAGAATATGATAAAAATATTTGTGTATTCATAGGCGGTGGTGGCTCTATCGAACTTATATTTGTAAAGAACAAAGAAATTATAGATAAGAAATATTTTGATTTTGGTGTTGTTGATATTACAAATAAATTTGATAGTTTAAAAGATGATATACCAACAGTTACATTTGACGAAGTATATAGCTATGTAGATAGTTTAATTGGTAATATAGATATAAATGCAGACATTTTAATATTAGCAGGCGGGGATCATTTATATTGGTACAACAATGCAGAATATGAATTATTAAATAATGAACTATATTCAAGTGAAAATCAAAAATATATGATAACGAGCGAAATGAGTGACAAATATGATAAAGATGCACTTGTTACATCATTAGATAGAATAAGAAAAAATAGTGATAATCCAAAATGGTTTGATGGGTCAAGAGCAATGAAAGTGATAACTAATTTAATATCTCATAAAGTTAATGCAAAATATATTATTCCTACAAAGATAAATATGGAAGATGGATTAAAGAATATAATTTAAAATATTTTATATTCATTAGTAAAAAACAAATCAGTAGAATTTTTGATACAAATTTTGATACAAATAACTAGCAAAGCCGAGTGTTGCAAAGTGTAACTATAACGAGTTTTAAAGGAAATTAAAGTGCTAAGTGTAGCCAAATGGTGCCAAAATTTGGAAAATCGCATGCATGTCGATCCGGCAAGAAGTATAAACAATGTTGTGGTAAATAACTCGCTAAATATGCGAGTTTTTTATTTGCTCTTTATGATATAATGATAATAGGTTGGGTTGTGAAAATATGTTTGAAAAAAAGTTATTGAAGTTGATTGAAGAAGCAAAAAATATAAGACGAGAGTCAGTTGAAAATGAATCGGCTAGTTATACAAGTGATAACTTTGATAATTTAAGTAAATTTATTACAAAGAAATTAAATAGTCCATTATTTAAAAACAAAAATATAAAAATAATAGCAAATCATTTTGATGAGATTCTTCCATTTATTGTTAGTTCAAATATTGATTTTCTTTTTACAAATGCTTACTTATTAGTAGAACAACCAAATTTTAAAGAAAAGTTTGTTGATGGAATAAAAAAATATCCTTATAAAGAGAATATGGATCAATTATTTTATTATGTATTTATTTCTTTATCTCATAAATCTAAAAACTATGATGTTTTTATAGATGAAGATATTTTAAAAACTATATCATCTATGAATTTAAGTAGTGATTTATATTTAGGTGTTTTGGATTGGGTAAATGAAGATAATCAAAAGAAGTTCTTACAAATATTAGCAGAAAACAAATGTGATATACCATATTCATTAATTAAATATAAAGGTAATAATGAAGGTTTTATATTCGATAATTTAACATTATTTACCGAGAATTCACAAAATTTATATGCACTTTTGAATTTCGTTAAGAATGATTCTATAGCATTATCACGTGTAAAAGAATATATTGATAATAATGGTGAGAAGGCTTTAGATACTATATTATCTGATTTCACAATAAAATCACAATATACAGGTGAAAAACTTTTAAGCAAAGATAATTCATCTATTAAAGAGGTACTTAGATTAATAATCCTTGATGTTATGAAAAATGAAAAAGTTAATTTTTCAGACATAACATTTTCTGGTGGGGGATTTTCTCGTGTTATCTTTATTGGAGATAAAGTTATAAAAGTTGGTGAAAGGGTTACAAAGACTTTCCCAAATAATCCATATATAATAGCTCCTTTACTTCGTAAAGAACTAGAAGTTGATGAAGAAAAATGTTTTGTTGAAGTTACTGAGAGAGTAGATATTGATATAGAAGTTAATCAAGATGAGTTGTATCATCTATATAAAAATATTAGAGATTTAGGACTTGTTTGGACTGATATTAAAAAATCAAATGTTGGTAGATTAACTAAAAAGAACGTAATACACTGGCGAGATAATATTGAACCATCCGATAAAGTTTTAGAATTAGATGATAAAAGAGGATCTGATGTATTAGAAGAAGGTAGTTTAGTTATATTAGATGCAGATTTTATATATGATGAAAAAGATAAAAACATAGATTACACAACTAATTCATTTATGCATGATACTTTTGAAAAAAGATATCAAAATGAATTAAAGCAACAGAAACAAAATATAGATACAAATATAATTTTAGAAGAAAATGTAACCAATAATGATATGGTTGAGAATGAAGGCATGCATAGATAAAAACTCGTAAATATACGAGTTTTTTAATTCTTTAAAAAATGGTATAATATGAAACAATTATTGATTGTGGTGATATTTATGAATAAAGTATTTTTATATTTATATCCTATAAAAGATTATACGAAAATGTTTTTACATGATGATGAATATTATGATGAAGAACATCTTGAAAGACCTTTACTTATTTTAAATGAAACAATTGAAAAAAGATATAGAGAAAAAGGTTATCAGGTAGTATTTGTTTTATATCCGGATAGAGATTTATATGGGATAGAGAAAAAGGAAGTAGATAAAGTTATATTTACTGATATATTTTTTTCTGATTCAATTAATAGATATCCTAGTGAAGAATTATTGCTAAATCAATTAGGAAACATAGATGAATTAGTTGTTGGAGGATATCATGCTCTTGATTGTGTAAAAAGAGTAGCGGAAAATGCTCTTCTAAAAGGTATTAATACATTAGTTGATTTAGACTTAACAGATTTATTCTTTAAACTATATCAACAAAAAGAATATTTTAATATTTATAATTATGATCCAGATAAATTAAGAAATTTTATGGTATATAGACGAGGAGAAGAACGTAAGAGTTTTGAAGAAAGAATAGTTGATAGAAATTATTCTAGTCCTGTATATTCATTTATTAAAAAATAAGTATTATAATTAAAATATATTATTATATTTAGTAGGAGGTATAAAATGAATAATTTAGATTTTATGAGTAAGTTTGAACCTGAAACAAGATGTATTAAAGATTTTAAATACTGGATTGTATGTTTTAGGGCTAAACAAGCAACTTTGGGTGATGTAGTTATACTATTAAAAAGAGAAATAGCTTCAGTTGGTGAAATGCTTCCTGAAGAAGGAGAAGAGTTTCCTAAAGTTATTAAGTGGTATGAAGAAACATGTATAAATAAATTTGGAGCAGTTAAATTTAATTATGTAATCATGATGATGAAGGATAATTTTGTTCATTATCATGCTTTTCCAAGATACGATAAAGAAATATCTATGTTTGATATGAAGTGGGTTGACAATGACTGGCCTAGAGCAATTAATTATAAAGAGGGTATTGTCTTAGAAGAAGATAAAATACAAGAAATAAAGAATTATATGATGGATTGATATTTACAAAATTAACTCGTTTAAACGAGTTTTTTATTTGTTCTTTATGATATAATGAAGATAGGTGAGAGTATGAAAAAAAGTGAAAAGATTATAGCTACAATAGTTGCATTAGTATTTATAGGTTTTGGAATATATATGACATTTTTTGATGGAAATCTAAGTAAGTATGATTCTAAAACAAATGCTTATAAAGTAGATGTTAATGAATATTATGATAGTGATAATGGTACTATGTATAAACCTACATTTTACTTTAGAGCTCATGGTAAAGAATATGTATGTGATTCTAAAATAAGTAGTTCATCTTATCCTAATGCGGAGAATACTGTTGTATATTATGATTCAAGTAATCCTTCAAAATGTACTCCAGCGTATGGACAATCTCGAAGTATAGTTCTAGGAATTATATTTATTGTAGTTGGTATTTTAGTTATTTCTTCTTTATTTATTAAGAGAAATCCTAAAACAGAAGATGAGCTTAAAGCACTTAAAGATAAAGAAATAGTTACTAATGAAAAAATGTATCAAGTTGCTAATTCAGTAGAAGTAATTGTTAGTAGAGTAATAATAGGTTTTATATTACTAGTTCTTCTTATACTAATTGCTTTTGATTTAGTTTTAATTAAACAAACTATTCAGTATAAAGATTATATAGAAACTACTGCTACTCTTTCTCATAATGCAGGTGAATCTGATGATGGTTTATGGTATAAATATGCATATACATTCTTAGATAAGAATAATGTTAAGCATGAAATAATAATTGAAATACCAAAAGAAAGTATTTCTCAGGCTACTGATACTAAAATAATTAAATATAATGAAAATAATCCAGAAGAATATGCTGATGATAATATGATCTTATCTAGAAACGGATTTATTTGGTTTGGTATTAAAGTAGGAGCATTTATTATATTAATAATACTATTCATTAATATAAGAAAATTTAGTAATACCAATTTTAAAATAAACAATAATTAAACTCACTTATGTGAGTTTTTTATTATGTTATAATAAATGTGGTGGTTATTATGGATGATATAGTTAAAATTATAATTAAGAATTATGAATCTTTATTTGGAATTAATCCTTCCATCAATAAAATTAATGTAGGATTTACCAATACTATATATAATGTTAATGATTCATTTATTATAAAGATATGTTCTAATCCTAAAAATGAAGAGAAGTTTATTAAAGAAATAAACTTTTATAATTCTAACAAGGATAATAAAATGATTCCTAAAATGTATGTTGGGAATATAGATAAAAAGGATGTTCCTTATATGTATGAAATACTTGAAAAAGTAGAAGGAACTTCTTTATATAATGTATGGCATACACTAAACGAAGATGAAAGAGAAAATATAATTAAACAGTTATGCGATTCTATGATGTCTTTTCATAGTAATAAAGGTAAACCATATAACTGGTATGAAAAGAGCTATTTAATTTTTAATGATGCATATGAAAAAGTCAAAAAGTTAATTATTTTTGATGAAACAGAATACAGTTCAATTGATAATGCATATAATAAGTTTTCTCTTTATTTAGATGCTAATGATTTTGTTCTTGTTCATAATGATTTACACTTTGATAATATTATTTATAATAAAGGGAGTATAAAGCTAATTGATTTTGAAAGATCTTTATATGCTCCTATAGATTTTGAACTTGATATTATATATAGAATGATAAGAAAACCATGGAAGTTTGCAAGTGAAGAAACAGAAAAGTATACTAAATTAGAAGATTATTCTAATATAATGAAGTACATAAAAAAGTATTATCCTGAAATAATAAATATTCCTAATTTATATAAAAGACTTGCAATATATGATATGATATATTACATGAAACAGTTAAATGAATATCCTCATGTAAAAGAACTTAAAGAAGATATTCTTAATGCTTCAAGAATAGTAGGTGATAATAATGCTTAAAATAGTTGAACCAAATGAAAAATATATTAAAGGGTATAAAGAAGCTTATGAGTTAACTCTTAAGAAGTTTGAAGATGGCGTTATAAAAAAACATAACATTTTGTTTGAAAATCCTGATAAAGTAGATATAGTACAAAAAATGTTAGATAATAGAGAACAATCTAAACTTCCTGCTCATTTTGTTCCTTCATTTGACTTTTTTGCTGTAGATGATGATGAACTAATAGGACTTGTTAATATACGAATAAGACTTACTGATAATCTAATTCGTTATGGTGGTCATATTGGTTATGCGGTGAACCCAAAGTACTGGGGTAAAGGTTATGGTACTAAAATACTTAAAATAGTATTAGAAACATATAAGGATTTAATTGAAGAAAATAAAATATTAATTACATGTGATGATAACAATATTGGATCTTATAAAATAATTGAAGCTAATGGCGGTATTTTAGAAAATAAAGTTGAAAATGAGGATAATGGGGAAAAATTTTTAACAAGAAGATACTGGATAGATAAAGAGCATATTAAATAATGCTCTTTTATTTCCCTTATGATATAATACTTTTAGGTGGGTTATATGAGTTTTAATGATAAGTTAATAATTGATAAAATAATACTTAATAGAAATAAGATACCTTCATTTGATAAGTATCCTTTTAATATTGAAGTAGTTAAAAACTTTAAAGAATTAGAACTCACATCTCCAGTAACGTTCTTTATTGGCGAAAATGGAGTAGGAAAATCTACTTTTATAGAAGCTCTTGCTGTAGCACTTGGTCTTCCTGCTGAAGGAGGAACTCAAAACTTTATGTATGAAACTAAAAATACTACATCTGAGTTGTCTGATTATCTTGTTTATACAAAAAGAAGAAATCCCAAAACAAAGTTCTTCTTAAGAGCAGAAAGTTTTTATAACTTTGCTTCAGAAGTAAAAAATTTAGCAGAGAATAATGGATATAGAAAAATATATGATAGTTATGGTGGTAGTCTTCATGAGTGTTCACATGGTGAATCATTTCTAAACTTAGTAAAGAATAGATTCTCAGATAATGGTTTATATATACTAGATGAACCGGAAGCAGCACTTTCTCCTGAAAGACAGTTATCTCTTTTATGTTTAATAGATGAATTAGTAAGCCATGGTAGTCAGTTTATAATAGCAACTCACTCACCAATACTTATTAGTTATCGAAATGGGAAAATACTAAATTTAAATGATAACTTTAAAGAAGTTAAATATAAAGATACTGATATATATTCTATATATAGAATGTATTTAGATGATCCTGAAGGGATGCAACATAGATTACTTGATTAGTGGAGGTATTTATGAAAAAAGATATTTTTAAAGAAGAACTTAGTAGATTTACTAATGAAAATGTAAGAAAAAGCGCTGAATATGTTTTAGAACAGCTTCCAGACTATTTTTATGAAGTTCCTGCTTCTTCAACAGGAAAGTATCATCCTTCTTTTTCTTTAGGAGTAGGTGGACTTGTAAGACACGTAAAAGCTGCAATGATAATACTTGAAGAAATGTTTCAAAATAAAGTGTTTTGTTCATCTAATGAATATAAGAAAGATTTAATTAGAATGGCACTTTTACTTCACGACGGATTTAAACATGGTAAAGTAAGTACTGGTTATACTTTAGTAGAACATCCAGTAATAATGAGTGATTACTTATTAGAAAATAAAGATAAAATATTTATTAGTGAAGAAGATACTAAATTTGTAGCAAGTCTTATTAGATGTCATATGGGCCCATGGAATAAAGATAGATTTGGTAAAGTAATAATGCCTGTTCCTAAAACAGAAGAAGAAAAATTAGTACATTTATGTGACTATATAGCATCTAGAAAATGTATTGAAATAAAGGTTAAGTGATCATAATGTATAGTTTAGAAGATAGAGATAAGTTTTTAAATAATATTATAGATAGTGTTAAGAAGTCTAATAGATTAATAGGTACATACTTAATAGGATCTTCATCTATTGGTTTTAGAGATATATACTCAGACTGTGACTTTATGATGGCATATAAAAAGAATGTTAAAGTAGAAGTTGTAAGAAAAGAAATACTTTCTTTCTTTAATAAAAAAGATATTGGTTATATTATGGAAAGAAAATGGTCTGATACTATATGGGGAGTCTCTATTTACATGAAAAATGGACTAAGCGCTGATATTTCTTTTGGACCTCTTGATGAACTTAAGATTAGATCTAACCAAATATCAGTAGGAGTAGATACAAAAAATATGCTTAAGAAGCATATGGAAGAATATGTAAAAAGTGTTAAACCTAAAGAATTAGATTTAGATAATATTGGATGGAACTTTATGTATCTTCTTCGTAAGATTAGTATAGCTCTAGAAAGAAAGAATAATGTATATGCCTATCAGCTTCTAAATGATGCTAGATTAGAAGTAATGAATCTAGAGGGTCATCGTGAAATAATGAAGATGCATGAGTTTAAAGCATATAATGAACTAGATAAAAATTTTTTAAAAAAGATAAATAAGACTATACCTAGAAATATGAGTTCAAGAGAAATAAAAAGATGCTC
>JAEEGJ010020541.1_pt1 | contig 14344 bp, 11 predicted proteins | sample 8958761 | NCBI WGS metagenome assembly JAEEGJ01 (sample SAMN16246546, study PRJNA631951) | gut metagenome | biome: gut microbiome; feature: rumen; material: RS-attached | host: Bos | place: Iran: Karaj | collected 2018-10 | reverse complement strand
AGGATACGACTATGATTAGAAAAGTACAGTTTGAGAGTCAGGAGCGCCGTATCAACCAGGTTCTTGCTGCTCTGAAGGAGAATGGCATCAACTCTATCGAGGAGGCCAATGAGATTTGTGAAAAGGCTGGTATCGACCCATATCAGATGTGTGAGGACACACAGCTGATCTGCTTCGAGAATGCTAAGTGGGCATATGTTTGTGGTGCTGCTATCGCCATCAAGAAGGGTGTTAAGACAGCTGCCGAGGCTGCTGAGGCTATCGGTATCGGTCTGCAGAGCTTCTGTATCCCCGGATCAGTAGCCGACGATCGTAAGGTAGGTATCGGACACGGTAACTTGGCTGCTCGTCTGCTCCGCGAGGAGACTGAGTGTTTCGCATTCCTGGCTGGTCACGAGAGCTTCGCTGCTGCCGAGGGTGCTATCAAGATTGCTGAGATGGCCAACAAGGTTCGCCAGAAGCCTCTCCGCGTGATTCTGAACGGTCTTGGTAAGGACGCTGCTCAGATCATCAGCCGTATCAACGGTTTCACATATGTACAGACCAAGTTCGACTACTTCACTGGCGAGCTCGCTGTTGTTAAGGAGGTTCCTTATGGCAACAACCCCAGCCGTCTGAAGGTAAAGTGCTATGGTGCTGACGACGTACGTGAGGGTGTAGCTATCCTGTGGAAGGAGAACGTAGATGTATCAATCACTGGTAACTCTACCAACCCAACCCGTTTCCAGCACCCCGTAGCTGGTACTTACAAGAAGGAGCGCGTGCTCGCTGGTAAGCCTTACTTCTCAGTAGCTTCTGGTGGTGGTACAGGTCGTACTCTGCACCCTGATAACATGGCTGCTGGTCCTGCTTCTTACGGTATGACTGATACACTGGGTCGTATGCACTCAGACGCTCAGTTCGCAGGTTCTTCTTCAGTTCCTGCTCACGTAGAGATGATGGGCTTCCTGGGTATGGGTAATAACCCGATGGTAGGTGCTACTGTATCTGTAGCCGTTGCTATCGACCTTGCTATCAACAAGAAGTAAATAGCCGCTTGTTTTTCCGCTATGATGCGGAAATACTATACGAATAATCCCCGCCAATCGGCGGGGATTTTCTATTAGATCTCGAAATCAAGACAGCTACGCTGAACGGTATAGGGCCTTACTTTTCCGTTAGCCACAGCTACATGCTCCGGATGAACTGCATAGCCCTTCAGAGCCTCTTCGCTTTCGAGTGTGCTGTCGAGCATCACGTCGGCATTCGATGAAGCCAGACGTCCGTCTATATGAACCTTCACATCAAGGAGTCCAGGCACCTTGCCCACAAGTCCTTCGAGTCCAGCCTTGATACCAGCCTTCACTTTCTGCTTCTCTTCTTCTGAGAGTTCTGGATTAAGTGTCCAGATAATAATGTGCTTAACCATAATCTTTATCGTTTTTAGGAGTGATTGTGGTGCAAAAATACAGAAAATAATCGGTATGACAAAGATTTTTCTGCAAAAATAGTGACTATTTCGGTAATTTTGCTTATTTTTGCAGCATTAACCCCAAACCAATAAAATTATGGCAACAACTCCAACTCCCCACATAGGGGCAAAGTTCGGCGAAATAGCCGAAACGGTGATTATGGCAGGCGATCCGCTGAGAGCCAAGTTCATGGCAGAGAAATTCCTCGAGAACCCTGTACAGTTTAATCAGGTTCGTGGTATGCTTGGATTTACTGGCACCTACAAAGGTAAGCGTGTTAGTGTGATGGGTCATGGCATGGGAATGCCCTCCATAGGTATTTATACCTATGAGCTTTATAATTTCTATGGTGTGAAGACGATTATCCGCGTAGGCTCTGCTGGATCTATCAATATGGATTTGCACATTGGCGATATTGCGATTGCTATGGGTGCTTGCACCAACTCCAATTACGTTCATCAGTACGAATTGCCTGGCACATATGCTCCTATAGCCGACTTTAGTCTGGTACGTGCTGCCGCTGAGGCTTGCGAGCGCTTCGGATATAACTATAAGGTAGGCAATGTATTCTCTTCTGATACGTTCTATTCAGATAATCCCCAGAACGATAAATGGATAAAGATGGGCGTGCTGGCAGTTGAGATGGAGATTGCAGCTCTCTATATGAATGCTGCTCGTTCTGGCAATAAGGCTTTGGGTATCTGCACCATTTCTGATCATATTCTGACGGGTGAGGCTACTACTGCCGAGGAGCGCCAGACTACCTTTACCCACATGATGGATGTGGCATTCTCACTCATCTGATTTATGAAGAAAAAGATTGTCGCAGTTGTCGCTGGATGTTTGCTGCTGTCAGCATGCGGAGGCGGAAGAGGCGAACTATCGGAGGCCGAGCTTTCGGCTTTCGGTACGTATGTCGACAGTCTCGACCATAGTTTGCAGGGCAAGTGGTTTACTCGCATGGGTGTGTCTGAGGATGCCGACTCGCTGTTGACCTTCCTCAGAAACCAACTACCCAAAGACGGCCTCGATACTACCGCTTTTTTCGTGCCGCAGATTGCTGAGGATCTGGCGGTGGTGCATAAGCTGGCTTTCGACTCCGTTGGTCAGAGCATCAACGATGTGCTGAAGCGACTCGATGGCCATCTCACTAAAGCTTATGTTGATTACACCACAGGCCAGCGCTACGGCTTCTTCCGACCCGACAAAGTGCTGAACCGCTTGGATTATAAGGTGGGCGGTACTGGTTATGCCCAACTGTTCGACTACGAGATTAAAGCCCCCGATTCCTCTGAGGCCCAAGCAAAAGTAGGTAGCGATGATCGTATGGCTTATCTGGAAGCTTCGCAGCCCGGCACTTATGTGTATCGTGCATTGAAGGATCAGTTGGCAAAGACCAAAGATAAATCCGAGCGCGCTAAGATAGCTGTCAATATGGAACGCTGCCGTTGGCAGATTAAGCATCCAGGACAGCAGGAGAAGCGCGTGCTGGTGAATATCGCAGCCCAACATCTGTGGGCCGTCGGAGGCGATTCTGCTCTCGATATGCGCATTTGCTGTGGTGCTTATCCTACGAAGACCCCTTTACTTTGCAGCACGATTAATTACATGCAGGTGAATCCTGAGTGGAATATCCCCTTCAACATCATTAAGACCGATGTGGCTCGTCATGGTGGCGATTCTGCCTATTTTGCCCGCAATAGGTATGATATTGTCGATCGCGAGACGGGCGATACCTTGCAAGCTTCCGAGGTTGGTAAGGAGCGCTTGCTCTCAGGCAAGATGAAGGTGGTTCAGAAGGGCGGCTCTGGCAATTCGCTGGGGCGCATCGTGTTCCGTTTCCCCAATAACTTCTCAGTGTATCTGCATGATACCAACAATCGCGGCGCCTTTAATCGCGAACGCCGTACGTTGTCACATGGTTGCGTGCGCGTACAAAAGCCCTTCGAACTGGCTTGCTTCCTGTTGCAGGGAGCCGATGAATGGACGAAGGATCAGATTCGTATCTCAATGGATATGCGCCCAGTCACAGAGCGGGGTAGGGAGTACGTCAGGAATCATGCTGATGCACCACGTCCTTTCCGACTCATCTCTTATCGCGATATAACGCCCCACATGCCGCTTTATATTGTGTATTTCACAGCTTATCCTAATCCCACAACGGGCAAGGTAGAATTATGGCCCGACCTCTATGATTTCGATAAGGTGATAACCAAAGAGATTGGGCCATTCCTCCTAAAGGAGTAAGCACTCTTTCTTGAGTGTTAGTTATTGAGTTTATTCAGGTAGTACTCTCTGAGTTCCGACCATTTGTAATAGGGGAAGTTATCAGTGCTTGCGGGCATGGTAACTTCTCTTTCATTTAAGAGGGCCTTCACCAGAATGTCGCCCTTCTTTCCCTTCACCGGACGATAGAAAATCAGCTGCACGTTTCCTGCATAAGGAATAATCTCGTAGTTGCGGAAGTAAGTATCCAGTTCGTCCAGATTATCAATTGAGGCATTGCTGTTGCCAAGTTCCAACAGACAGGCTATTGGGAGCACGATGGTATCGTGGCCGAAACGCAGTGTGGCCTGTTTGGTGGTTACAGTGTCAGCTGTCTCAATGATGTTCTTCAGCAGATTTTTGTGGGTGAAAGGCATCACGTGCTCCGTCTGAGGTGCATTGGCATAAGCCAGATACCAGTAGTGGTTGTTGCCCTTCCACAGATCGTAAAGCTCCTGAGCGGTGAAGAGGTCAATCAGATAGGTATCTTCGTTATGGCTCGTCATGTTTACGGCCAGATCATAAAGCTGACCCATCAGTGAGCTGGCGTCCACATATTTATATACCCAATCTTTGTCGTTGAAGAGTACCTGCATCAAGCGCTCTGGCTGACGAATCTTGTAGGTCAGCTCCGTCTGAATGGGCCACACCTTCATATCATTGGCTCTCTGTTTGCCTTCCTTCGATGGATTCATGTAGTATTTCAGCGACTCACTCACGTCGTTATGGAACTGGGCTGTGGGATTGGCAGCAGCCAACTCTTCACACTCAGCCACCATCGATATGATACTGCGGATTACAGTGGTACTGCGGGCGTCGATGGGCAGATAAGGTGTCTTGAACAACTCGGGGAAGTTCTGCGCCATACGCTTGCCGATGCCGTGATGCTCACGCTCGCCAACGGGCGTTAGATCGCCCAGTCGTCCTCTCGACTGGCGCTGCAGCACTTGCAGTCTTTCCAACACCTGCTCGCCTTCTGGTGTCAACTTGCCGTTCTTCTTGGCAGCACTGAGTGTCATCACTGGCCCTGAGTAGTCGCGTTCACCCAACAGGAAACGGGCTCCGTGTCTGCCGTAATGACTCAGATAATAGGGTTCATAGCCTTTGGGAGTAGGTGTAAGCACAGCCTGACGCGGAATACGGTCGTAATCGGTCAGGTTTCCACCAGCAAGAAACTTGTTGGCCTGAATCTCCTCAAAAGCAGTTTTCTCATAGGGTTTGATGGTCTGAGCATTCACACTGATAGTGAAAGCGAGACCAATGACTGTAATGATAGTTTTCTTCATCTTGGTAGTGGTTTACGTTTAAAAATACGCTGCAAAAATACAACTTTTTTGCGAAATGCTGATGGTTGTTTCATTTTTTTTGTACATTTGCACCAAAATAAATCATTCATTCAACTATCCATAAACTCAAAGTATGAAGAAACTATTGTTTTTTGGTCTGATGCTGCTCGCCACATCGATGCAGGCACAGACAGCGAGAAAGTTTACGCTCAACCTCACTGACGATGGTAAGGCGCAGATGGTGTGTTTCCTTCCAGAGACTTCCTCTGGTAAAGCTATTGTGGGTGTGCCCGGTGGTGGCTACTCCGTGTTGTCAAACAATCATGAGGGTACGATGGCCTCTGGTTGGCTCAACCAGCAGGGTATTGCCTATTTCGTGGTGAACTATCGTTTGCCCGAGGGCGATCGCACCAAACCCATGAACGATGTGATGAAAGGTATGCGCATCGTGCGCGATTCTGCTGAAGTGTGGGGCATCAATCCTCACGATGTAGGTATCATGGGCTTCTCGGCTGGTGGTCATCTGGCTTCCGTCATATCTACCCATGCACCTTTCGATGCTCGCCCCGATTTCTCCATCCTGTTCTATCCTGTTATCTCGATGGATGAGCGCGTGTCCCACAAGTGGTCGTGCGTCAATTTCCTGAGCGAGGAAGGCCAGAAGAATCCGGATCTGGTGCGCGATTTCTCAACGATGAATGTGGTTCGCAGCCATCTCACACCTCCTGCTGTTATCATTACTGCCAGCGACGACCGCCTGGTGCCATTCGTTACCAACGGCCTCGAGTATTACAAGGCCATGCGTAATGCAGGCAACGATTGCGCTATGTTCGTTTATCCCACTGGCGATCACGGCTTCGGCTTCGGTCCTTGGTTCAAGTATCACGACCAGCTGCTCACCGATCTTGGCAATTGGCTCAAGGCTCGTCAGACTCCACAGCCTGGTGCCATCCGCGTGGCTTGTATTGGCAACAGTATTACCGATGGCTATTGTGTTGATATGCGCACCGCTTACGGCTATCCTGCACAACTGCAGAAGAAGCTGGGCAACGACTACTGGGTGAAGAACTTCGGTGTTAGCGCGCGTACCATGTTGAATAAGGGCGACTTCCCCTATATGAACGAAATGGCTTGGCAGGATGCTTTGGCTTTTAAGCCCGATGTGGTAGTGATTAAGTTGGGCACCAACGATTCTAAGCCCGAGAACTGGCAGTATGGTTCAGAGTTCCGTCAGGACCTTGAGCAGATGATTACCACCTTGCGTCCTGATCTGGCTCAGCCCGCCAAGAAGAAGGGCAAGAAGGCCAAGGCCGCTGTTGCTGAGCCGAAGCCCCGCATTTTGCTCTGCACACCTATTCCTGCCTTCAAGTCTACTTGGAACATCAGCGACGCTGTGATTACCAACGAGATTATCCCCATCCAGCAGGAAGTGGCCAAGAAATATGGCTTGCAGGTGGTTGATCTGCATACGCTCTTTGCCAACGATGGTGATAAGATGGCCGACGATGGTATTCATCCCGATGCCAAGGGCGCTGACCGTCTGGCACAGATCATCTTCGAAGCTATTAAGCAGTAAGAGAGCTTGGGGGATTATTTTCCAACGCAGAAGTTTTTAAAGATATTTCCTAAAACCTCGTTGGGGGTTATTTGGCCGCCGGTGATTTCGGCGAGCGTATCAAGGGCTTGGCGGAGATCTTCACTCAGAAGGTCTCCGCTAAGTTGCATCTGGAGACCATCGATTACACGCTGAATATGCTCGTGTGCTCTTACCAGCGCATCGTAATGACGAGCGTTGGTTACGATGATATCGTTTTCTGTCAGGGCAGGAATATTGGCTGCCTCGTGGATGGCTTGCTCTAATTCCTCGATACCGGTACCAAACTTGGCACTGATGGTGATAAATGGAAGATTTAACAGATTGTAACTATTGTTATCTGCTTTATCTGCTTTGTTTTTGATAACGATAAGCTTTTTGTTTTCAGTGCGTTGTGTTATATCGTTAATTTCTTTTGTTGAAGGTTCTGTGTCGATCAGCCAAAGTACGATGCGGGCTTTGTCGATAGCAGCGTAAGTACGGGTAATACCTATCTGTTCTACCTCGTCCTGGGTCTGACGGATACCTGCAGTATCGATAAAGCGGAAGGTGATGCCATTAATGTCGATGGTGTCCTCGATGGTATCACGGGTGGTACCATGAATGTCGCTCACAATGGCGCGATCGTCTTTCAGAAGGCGATTTAGAAGGGTAGATTTACCCACGTTGGTTTTACCCACGATGGCCACAGGGATGCCTTGCTTAAGTGCCTGGCCTGTTTCGAAACTTTTGGCCAAACGGGTGATGTGATTGTCAATCGTTTTCGTTAAATCCATCAGCTCGCTGCGGTCGGCAAACTCTAGATCCTCGTGGTCGGAGAAATCAAGCTCCAACTCTAATAGTGAGGTGAGCTTGAGCAGCTGTTCGCGCAGCTGTGCCAGTTTTGACGAAAAATGACCACGTAGCTGACTCATTGCAATCTGATGGGTAGCCTGATTGGTTGAGGCTATCAGGTCGGCTACAGCTTCAGCCTGCGAGAGGTCCATCTTGCCGTTCAGGTAGGCACGCTGGGTAAATTCGCCTGGACCAGCTTGGCGACAACCGTTGGCTATCAGCAATGCTAAAACCTTATTCAGGATATAACGTGAGCCGTGACACGAAATCTCTGCGCTCTCTTCGCCCGTATAAGAGTGGGGGGCACGGAATACACTCACCAGAACCTCGTCGACAATCTCTTCGCCGTTCTTGATATGTCCATAATGAATGGTGTTAGGCTGGGCTTGTGTAAGGTTCTTGGTAAATACACGAGAAAGAATCTCAAGTGTTTGGATACCTGAGATTCTTATGATTCCTATTGCTCCGCCTGGGGCGGTAGCGAGTGCGCAAATCGTTTCGTTCATTTAACTTTGAGCTTTGAACTTTGAGCTTTAGATACGTTCGAGTACTTTCTCGATGAGGGTATCGATACTGTTCTTGTACTCAGTGTTCATTTTCTGGGCGTAGCGGTTGGCGATAACCATGCAGCAGGTCATAGCACGATGACCCAGCAGCGATGCCATACCAGCGAGAGCTGATGACTCCATCTCGAAGTTGCAGATCTTCAAGCCGTCATACTCAAAGCTCTCAATCTTCTCGTTCTGCTTGGGATCTTCGATGTTGGCGCGCAGCACGCGACCCTGAGGGCCGTAGAATCCACCACACGAGATAGTATAGCCGCGAACCATATCATCTTTAGCAATGCGGTCGATGAGTTCAGCATCGGCTACCGATACGTAAGGAGCACCCTTGATGGGGTTCCAATTCATGTGCTGCTTAAAGGCCTCTTCAAGCTTCAGGTCACACACCTTGTTACGGTCGGCATAGTAGTTCAGCAAACCATCAAAACCAATGCTCTTTACGCTTGCTACAAAACATCCGGTAGGGGTGTTGGGCTGCAAACCGCCACAGGTACCGATACGTACCATAGTGAGAGTGCGATGCTCGGCTTTCTCCTCGCGGGTGTTATAATCGATGTTGGCGAGCGTGTCGAGCTCGTTGGCTACGATATCAATATTGTCACAGCCGATACCGTGACTCTGTACGGTGATGCGTTTGCCTTTATACATACCTGTGATTGTGTGGAACTCGCGGCTGCTAACCTCGCACTCTTTCGAGTCGAAATGAGCTGCAACGGTGTCTACTCGGGCTGGGTCGCCTACCAGCACCACCTTGTCAGCCAGCTGTTCTGGCTTCAGATGCAGATGGAAACATGAACCATCGGCATTGATAATCAGTTCTGATTCTGGAAAATTCTTCTTCATAGACTGTATGTATTATTGAATTTTACTTTTAATTTCTGCATTACGGATTGCTTTATCCAACTGTTTTACGTTGGCGTTCAGCTCTACTACCTCGGCTTCAAGCTTCAGAATCTCGTTCTTCAGCACTTTTCGGACGTTGGTGTTGGCTGCGTGATATTGTTGGCGCAGCTGGGCCAGGCGCGAGTTGGCGGTATCGAGTTTGCTCTGCTGTTCCACCAGCTCAGGGTAGAGCGATTTTGCCTCTTTCGACAGGAGCTTTACTGCCGCTTTACCTTTGTTATTGGTTGTCTCGGCAGATGTGCCAGCGGCGTATTTCTGTTTGATACGCTCGAGGGCAGCCTTGCGTTCTGTGCCGTCGCCCCAGGTATCAGCAATGCTGGTGATATCGGCCAAGTGACGAATCTGCTCTTCTGAATACACGGTACCGTCGTAAGTCTTACGTGTTTCGGATGGCACGAAGATATAGATACATACCTTGCCCTCAGGCTGGCGACGATCGCTGACGAAGTAACCGATACGGTTGGTTTCGTCGATAGCGTACATGTAGTCGTTGGCCTCAGAGTTGAAAGGCATACCGATATTCTCGGGCTTCAGGAACGAACCGCTACGTGAGTCGTAGCGCGTCACAAAGATGTCGTAGCCGCCAATACTCTCTTCGCCCTTTCCGGCAAAGTAGAAGGTTACGCCATCGGCAAGCATAAAGGGGTAGGAGGCCTCGCTAATGCCCTCGCTGATACCAGTAAGGCGCTGCGGACGACTCCATTCGTTACCCAATTTGTCGGATGTGAAGAGTTGCTGCAGTGAGTCGACAGGCTGACTGAAGTACACCTTGTTGCCCATCTCGTTGATGTAAAGGCAACCTTGCTGCTGATTGTTGAAGAAGGTGCCCGTAGGCATCAACTTACCCGATTCTGACGAGAGTCGGATTGAAGCCAAGAACTGCTCCTTATCGGTTACGATACTGTCGATGATAACGATTTGCTGCGTCATCTCGCGCATGTTGGTGATGCGTGGATCCTCCTGTGGCTCTTCAATCACAGGCACGGGTTTAGCTTTGGGCTTTACACGTTTACGTTTCTGTGCTGCCATCGGGAGCGACAGCAGTACGGCCAATGCGAGTATCGTAATTTTTCTCAGGTTCATATCTTATTCTTCTATTAGTTTGTTGTCAGCGTTCAGCGCGTTCCACATGCTGTAGCGGGCTTCAGGATTCATCTGCTCGATCGCATCGTAGATGTGCTTGATGTCGGCGCGGTGTGAGTGAGTCTCGTAGGGGCAGAGTTTCTGTTGTTTCTGATACCCCTGCAACTCAGCGTACTGCTTGATGTCTTTCTCCTCGATCATACACAGCGGACGGATGATGGCGAGTGGCATCTTGCGCATCTTCAGCAGGGCGGGCATGGTGTCGAATCTGCCTTGGAAGGTGAGATTCATCAGTGCTGTATGCAGTAGGTCGTCCTGATGATGCCCTAAGGCAATCTTGTTGCAACCTAACTCCTGCGCCAAATTAAACATTTGCTTGCGGCGGTTCCATGAACACAGGAAACAGGGCGTTTTCTGCTTGCGGCGACGGGCAGCATCGGTAGGTTCCGATTCGGCTGTAGCGTCAACCTCGAAGCTTGTTGTTAGCACGTGGAGCTTTACGCCCAGGTTGTCGCAGAACTGCTGCAGGTAGCTGGTGTCGGTCTCGTAATGGATGTTGGCCATCCTAACGTGCAAGGCCTCTACCTTGAATCGTGGATGCTGGATGCGCGAACGCTTGGCCAGCATTTCGAGCAACAGGAGCGAGTCCTTACCGCCCGATAGGCCCACGAGTATGTGGTCATCATCTTCTATAAGATGATAAGTAGCCATCGCCTTGACAAAACGCTCATTGAGGCGATGCCAGAGGCGATGGCTCTCTTTATCTAGATTAAGCTTCTCCACGCAGATGCTTATCCATATTCAATGCAGCACGACGGCCATCACCCATAGCGAGGATGACTGTTGCACCACCACGCACGATGTCGCCACCAGCGAAGATCTCAGCACGAGATGACTGCATCTCCTCGCTCACAGCGATGGTGTTCTTGCGGCCCAGCTCCAAGCCCTCGATACTCTTTGGTACCAGTGGGTTTGGTGATACGCCAACGGCCACAATCACTTGATCAACATCGAGTGTTACGGTCTTGCCCTCAACGGGAACAGGACTGCGGCGTCCTGATGCATCGGGTTCGCCCAGCTCCATTACCTGCAGAACGGCCTGCTTTACGGCGCCCGTCTCGTCGGCAATATACTCGATAGGATTATGCAGGGTGAGGAACTTAATGCCCTCTTCCTTAGCATGCTTCACCTCTTCCAGTCGGGCTGGCATTTCAACCTCACTGCGACGATATACCAATGTTACATCGGCACCCAGACGCTTGGCTGTACGACAAGAGTCCATAGCGGTATTACCACCACCAACAACCAGCACGCTCTTGGCGGGGTTCAGTGGGGTATCGGTCTTGGGGTTGGCAGCATCCATCAGGTTCACACGAGTAAGGTACTCGTTTGACGACATGATGTTGATACTGTTCTCGCCAGGGATATTCATGAAGTTTGGCAGTCCGGCTCCCGAACCAACGAAGATGCCCTTGAAGCCCTGAGCCTCAAGCTGCTCAACGCTGATGGTCTTACCCACAATCACGTCGGTCTGGAAGTGAACGCCCATCTTGGCCAGATTCTCGATTTCTACATCTACAATCTTGTTAGGCAGACGGAACTCGGGGATACCATACTTCAGCACACCGCCGATTTCGTGCAGCGCCTCGAACACATACACATCGTAGCCCTTCTTCACCATGTCGCCAGCAAAGCTCAGTCCGGCAGGACCTGAACCTACTACGGCAATCTTCATACCGTTGGCTGGTGCGATCTCGGGCAGGCTGATGTTGCCGCTCTCGCGCTCAAAGTCAGCAGCGAAACGCTCCAGATAGCCGATGGCTACAGCGGGCTCGTTCATCTTCAGGTGGATACACTTGCTCTCGCACTGCTTCTCCTGAGGACAAACACGTCCGCACACAGCGGGCAGGGCAGAGGTGTTTTTCAGCACCTTAGCTGCAGCCAGGAACTGACCGCGCTCGATGTTCTTGATGAATGATGGGATATTGATGTTTACAGGACAGCCCTCAACACAAGTTGGTTTGGCGCAGTCGAGACAGCGCTTAGCCTCAGTCATAGCCATCTCCTTGGTCAGACCGATGTTTACTTCCTCGGTACGTGTGGTAGCACGGTAAACGGGGTCGAGCTCGGGCATGACAACGCGCTCAATCTGTGTGCGCTCCTTGGGTTTCATGCTCTTTCTGAGCTCATCGCGCCAGGCGGCGTTTCGGTCGGTCAGCACCTCGATAGGATCGTTGGTAGGATCGCTGTCCATCTTGATGTCTGTACCTTTAACCTCGGCTTTCTCCTCAGCGTTCATGCTATCCAGATGTTCCTCGTAGTGGGCCAGCTCCTCCTGCTCCTCGCGCTTAAAGGTGCCCATACGCTTAAACATCTCGTCCCAGTCAACCAGCGCACCGTCGAACTCGGGACCGTCGATACATACGAACTTTGTTTTGCCTCCGATGGTCAGTCGGCAAGCACCGCACATACCAGTTCCATCCACCATAATGGTGTTGAGCGATACCTCGCAAGGAATGTTGTGCTTCAGTGCTGTGAGGTTCGAGAACTTCATCATGATTGGAGGTCCGATGGCAAATACCTTGTCAACGTGTGGCTCCTGTTCAATAAACTTCTCAATACCAACGGTTACTACGCCCTTTTCGCCGTAGCTACCATCATCGGTCATAATAATTACCTCGTCAGAACTCTCGCGTACCTTATCTTCAAGGATAATGAGGTCTTTCGAACGGCCTGCCATTACCGAGAGCACGCGGTTACCAGCAGCTTTCAGGGCCTGGATAATGGGCAGCATAGGAGCAACGCCCAGTCCACCTCCTGCACAAACCACAGTACCGTAGTTCTCAATCTTAGTGGGGTTACCTAATGGACCAACCACGTCGGTCACATAGTCGCCCACATTCAGGGCACAGAGTTTCTTAGATGAGAGTCCCACCATCTGTACAACCAGTGTGATGGTTCCCTTTTCGATGTCTGCGCCAGCGATGGTAAGCGGCATGCGCTCACCCTTCTTGCCTACGCGCACGATCACAAAGTTACCGGCTTTACGGCTCTTTGCAATCAGTGGAGCTTCGATCTCGAAGAGAAAAACTTTCTCGGAGAACTGCTCTTTTCTAACGATTTTGTTCATAAGTATTTGTAAGTTGTTGATTAATCAATCATGTCGCAACCCATGTAGGGTACGAGTGCTGCTGGAATCTTGATACCGTTTTCGGTCTGATTGTTCTCCAGCAGGGCAGCCACGATACGAGGCAGGGCCAAAGCCGATCCGTTCAGTGTGTGACACAACTCGGTCTTCTTGGTCTCGCTGTTACGGTAGCGGCACTTCAGGCGGTTAGCCTGGTAGGTATCGAAGTTAGATACACTCGAAACCTCGAGCCAGCGTCCCTGAGCCTCTGAGTAAACCTCGAAGTCGTAGCAGATAGCGCTTGTAAAGCTCTGATCACCACCGCAAAGCAGCAGAATACGATAGGGAAGCTCTAATTTCTTGAGCAGACCCTCAACGTGCTCCAGCATCTCCTTGTGGCTCTCCTTTGAGTGCTCGGGCTTATCGATACGTACAATCTCAATCTTCGAGAACTCGTGCAGACGGTTCAGTCCGCGAACGTCCTTTCCGTATGAGCCAGCCTCACGACGGAAGCACTCTGTGTAAGCACAGTTCTTGATAGGCAGATCCTTCTCGTCGAGAATCACGTCGCGATAGATGTTGGTAACAGGTACCTCGGCTGTTGGAATCAGGTAGAAATCATCAACCTCGCAGTGGTACATCTGTCCCTCCTTGTCGGGCAGCTGACCTGTGCCGTAACCCGAAGCAGCGTTAACTACTGTAGGAGGCATGATCTCGGTGTAGCCGCTCTTGCGGGCCTCGTCGAGGAAGAAGTTGATGAGGGCACGCTGCAGACGGGCACCCTTACCGATATAAACGGGGAATCCGGCACCTGTAATCTTTACGCCCAGATCAAAGTCGATGAGGTTGTATTTCTTGGCGAGCTCCCAGTGGGGCAGGGGATTAGCGATACCCAGTGATGGGTTAACGTCCCAGTTGCCAACGGTGTCGTTAGCGGTGCACTCCTTCAGGTTGCTCTTTACTACGTGGTTATCCTCAGCAACGCGGCCCTCGGGCACCTCGTCGTAAGGGATGTTAGGAATCTGGCACAGCAGAGTGGTCATCTCCTCCTGAGCCTTAGCCATGGTCTCATCCAGCTCCTTTGATTTCTCTTTGAGCTGAGCTACCTGAGCCTTTACCTGCTCGGCCTCGTCCTTCTTGCCTTCCTTCATCAGTCGGCCTATCTGTCCTGAGAGCTGCTTCTGCTCGTTCAGACATTTATCAAGTTCCTGCTGAGCTTCGCGACGCTGCTTGTCAAC
>JAEEGJ010020540.1_pt1 | contig 14344 bp, 8 predicted proteins | sample 8958761 | NCBI WGS metagenome assembly JAEEGJ01 (sample SAMN16246546, study PRJNA631951) | gut metagenome | biome: gut microbiome; feature: rumen; material: RS-attached | host: Bos | place: Iran: Karaj | collected 2018-10 | reverse complement strand
CATGATGATGGCCTGCATCTGTTCCATATTGTTGAAGTTGAAAGCGGGGATGGCATAGCCGCCGTCCACAGCCTTGGCGAACATTTTACGGGTGTTCACGAGCCCTAATTCTTTGTAACTGATCATGATGTATCTATTTGTGATTGTATTCTGATGCAAAAATAGGAAAACCTTTCCAATAATTATCACCAGACACTCACTTTCTTTGAGCAGCTTCCATTTTCAGTGCTCACTTTGACGATGTAAAACCCTGAAACAAGATGGCTGAGGTCTAGTTTGATGGTCTCTCCTTGCCTCAACTGACCGTACTTTTGGCTCATCATGCACTCGCCCAACATATTGTAGACTTCAACGTTGGCTTCGCCTTGCATCGTCTCACCGATGACAAGTTTGGTTTTGCCATCAGTCGGGTTGGGGTAGAGGTTGAAGTCAATGGCGTATCCATCACGGGTGGAATAGTCGACAACGGTGACGTCTTGCTCGAAACGGAAACGGTTTTTCTTGGTGGCGGTAAGGGTAAGGTGTTCGCCGATATCGAACGGTGTGAGGTCGATGCTTTGCGGCTCACCCGTAGCACGTTTCACAGCCATGATGCCGTTTTCGTTTGATAGACAGACGGTGGCTCCTACCTCGGCTGTAAAGGTGTATTGTTCTTGGTGTTCGGTGAGTTCTGTGGGCGCATCGATGGCTATCGGTTGCGGCACTTCGGTGTAGAGGTTGAGATAGGTCTCGCCTAAATACGAGAACAAGTTCAACGTCTTGTCTATTTTCACGTTGTCCAAGCTGTAAGGCAAAAAGTATTGCTGTCTTAGAAACAGTTTTCCTGCGACAAGGGCATACGAGGGGTATGAGAACTCGGGATCGGTTTCGCTACCTAAGGTGGGCATATAGTTGGGCCAGAAATAGTCGAACATGCCCCAAGTGGTGAGGTCGTTGTATTGCGAATAGGTGACGGTGTTGGCTCCGAGCGAACCTATGGCTCCGACATTGGCTTGGAGAAACAACTCGGCGACGCAACCATCATACGACCAATTGTTCCAAAAGCTGTTGGTCGAGCATCCAATGGAGAAGAGGAAGGTGGGCTTTTCATTATGGAACGAAGGGATGTCGTTTATGCGAATGTTGGAGCAGCACCACCAGTCGGGGTTGGAATGGTCTCTGTAAAAAGCCAAGAAACCGCCTTCGTTGACGGCGTTTTGGAATGGCAGTTTGTTTTCCATGTCGATCCAATCGTCAAGGTATCCTATGGATAGCGGAATGTATTGGGTACCGTTTGGTCCGAAATAGTCCAAGACAACATTGGTGTTTTGGGCAATCGACCAGATGGAGTCGGGTGGCGTGGGATCGTGGTCTTCCAAATAGTATTTCATGTAGATGTTGGAGGGATGTTTCCCTAGCCTGTCACGGAAGAAGTTATTGGTAATCTGAGCGGTGATGGCGAACCACTTGGTGTTTTGGTAGCCTGAATTGACGATTGGATGGTCGTAATAATGCGCGTCGGTGGGCGGATTGAGTTCGTATTCGATAAGCTTTGCCACTTGGGTCTGGCATTCGTTGGCATTTAAGACCGTCATGCGGCTGAGGGCTATGTCGGGGATGCTGTCGCCGTTCATGTCGGAAAAGGGATTGTCGGTGGGGTAGCGGTAGGTTTGGTTCCAGCTGACAGGGCTTCTATAGATGTAAGGCTTCAGGCCAAAGTTAGAATTGGTGACATGGTTGCCGCCAAACAACAGCACTGCCGCAGGCGGGATAGCCCAGTTCTCGTAAGCATTGCGGATGTAATTGCGGATGTTCTCGGGCTCGTTACCTCCACAGTCGGCGGTGGTGACCACCTTGGTGAGGATGCCTTGCTTTGTGCGGAACTGCTTCAAAGTGTCGGCCCAGTCCTTGAAGGTTGGGTTGTCGAGCGTGATGATGAGGTATTCGCAGCCTTCTTCTCGGTTTTGTATGGCTTCGTTGAGGCGTTCGTGGTAACCTGATTCAGCCAGCATGTCGTCGTTGATGACCAAGTCGTGCAAGATGCCGTCCCATGCGGGATTACGGTAGCGTGCATCACCAAACTGACCATTGCCACCTTCAAAACGGACTTCGATATCCATGTCGTAGATGACCTCCAAAGTCTTTTGTACAGGATTGTACCGGAAAGGCGTCACGTTAAGCATAACAACATCCAAACCTCTGATTTGGGTGTGTTGCGTGATGGCAACGTTTTCGGATGGGAAAGTGGCGTCTTTGCCATAAACGCTCATATCCTTTTGTATCTTAGGCAGCCCATCGGCATTATTCAGCATGACTTCTGCCGCAGGCAATAGGTCGACCTCCCTAATGGTCTGGCAGTGGTTCTCCTTGACGCTAAGGCTGACAGTTGCACCTTGGGGAATGGCAATATAGCGGTTTTCGAAAGGCAAATTGGGCAAACCCTCGGCAAATGAGCCAAAGCAGCCTTTCATGATGATTTCCTGCCCGATGGTGCTGTCATTGTCGTAGTCGGAAACGAGGATTTCGTTAACGGAGTAGTGCAGCGAAAGCCCTGAAGTTGTGCTGCTTTCAATGCTGAAGCCTTGTGGCGCGTCGGTGCGGAAACGATAGGCCTCTTGAGCGTTCAGAAGACTGAAGGCAAAAATGGTGTAAAAAAAGACAAAAATACGTTTCATGGTTAGTAAAGTTTGAATCTTGCTGTTGGCTAACCATCAAGGCATGACAACCACTTTGACACTGGTCACCATGTCATTCTGGATGATTTGTAACGTATAAATACCCTGACCGCCCAACTCAGTGGTGGCGATTTTGCATTCTGCGTCTTGCATCCCACGTTCAAGGACAACTCTACCTGACAAGTCAATGACGCGTAGCGAAGCTTTGCCTTCCATGTTGGTTTTCACGTAAACCATGTCGGTAGCAGGGTTGGGATAGACTTCTACGGATGGATTGCCTTGCTCGCCGATTCCTGTGGAGTTGAACACCTCAACTGTCAAGGCCTCGGCAGTTGCTGTGGAGCCGCAGGGGTTTTCATAGCGGTAGCTGATGCTGGCTTGTCCGCGATAGTCGCTGTCCCATTCCACACGGGCGCGGTGTCCTTCTCCAATGATGCTGCCCGCAGTTGATGGCTCGATGCTCCAAGTGTAGACGGCTTCGCCGACTTCCTCTCCTTCGTACTCGCTTTGGCTGACCAAGCGAAGGTCGATCTCCGTTGTGCCAGAAGGCATTGCTGGTGTATGGCTTGGGTCGAAGGTGGGTATTAAGTTCAAGGTGACAATGCTGCTTTGCTGATTACCGTTGAGTGCTGAGGTTCCAGTGAGGGTGAGCTCGACGTTGCCCGCTGTCTTGTCGGCTTCTCCAAAAGTATAGGTCGGGTGTTCCGAGGTGATGTCGTCAAAGGTGCCGTCACCATTGGTGGACCATTCGAGATCGGTGTGGTTGTAAATGTAGCCTTCGGGAGCAAAGGTGGCATTGGAACACACCTCGGCATCGTCGCCGGCATAAAGTACCATCTTGGCAAAGGGCGGGAAACACAGTCTGTCAATCATGACGGCATCCTCGCCATCGCTGCCCGACTCGTCTTTTTTGAAGGTGAACCTAATTACATTCAATCCTTCCTTCAGTGCGTATTCTGAACGCTCCCATTCGCCTATGCCGCTCCAAGTTTCTATTTCCTTGCCGTTCAAGTTGAGAATCAGCTTGTCGTTTTCTTCGGTAGAAGTTTTGTGGTAGAAAGAGAAAGTGTCGGGCATGCCGGCATTGAAGCCAATATTAAGGCTTGAGGTGGCCCTGTCGGTTATAGCAGGCGACCGCAGGCAATGGCCACCTAAGGCGGTGGTGTCTTCGGTGATAAACCATTTTTTATTGCCTGAGCCTAAACTCCATTGCATGTCTTCGCTCAAGGTCTCGTCTTCAAAGTCCTCAGTGATATAGCCGAGATTAATGTGCTTTTCGGCAAATTCGGTATGGAAGCCGCTTTCGGAAAGCAGGCTGTAGTTAATGATGCCGTCGACGGCATCATCGTCGGCAGTGGCAAGGAAAGTAACTTGTCCAAAGGATCCTGCGTCAATGGCGGGTATGGTGATGACGTCTTCATCGACATGGAGGAATGGCGCCATGAGATTTAAGGTGTTACGGACTTCCATCGACTTGCTCCCTCCTTGGTTTTCGATGTCGAAGGTCAGGTAGGAAGATTGTCCGATCATCAGCCTGTCGGCAGGATTGCCTTCCGAATCGGTGATGTTGAGTTTGGCAAACTTCAAATCTGGGGCTTTCATGATGAGGGTCACGCTGTCGATGAACGTGTAGTTGGCATTTTCCATCATCAGGTAGAACTTCACCTTTTCCCGATCCAACAGTTCGTCGCCGAAACGCACCGCAAAGGCATTGTTTTGCATCTGGGTCTCGTTGGCATTCATGCCATTGTAGGCAAAGGTGTTCTGCGTGATCTCCACGGCAGGGTGCTCGCAAGAGAGTGTGACGTTGAAGTTGTCCATGGCGGAGGCACCCACGTTGTGCAGGCTGAGGTTCAGGCGGCAGCTTTCGTTGTAGTCGGGAGCTTGGTTGCCATTGCCTTCCTCGTCGTTGATCTCGATGGCATTGAAGATGAGGTAGGGGTCTTCTGCCGAAATGGTCTTGATGAGATGCTCATAACGGTAGTAGTTCTGTTTGGTGATGGTGAGTTTCACGGTAGTGCCTATCTCCTGTGGCGTGACGGCGATCTGTTGCGTGTCGCCGGTGGCGATGTCGAAACCGATGACTTGTCCATTGGCGGTCAGGCAGATGGTGGCGCCTTCGTCGGCTTTCACTGTGTATTGGTCGCTCCCGGCGGGGAGAACGGGCAACATGGTCACTTCAAGCTCCTGTGGAACTTCAGTGTAAAGGTTCATGTAGGCATCGCCATGCTGATGGAACAGGTAGTAGGTGATTTCCTTGACATAGTCGTCGGTCCAAGAAGACTGTCTGAGGAAGTATTTTCCAGCGGCGTTGCCGAAGGCAGGGCGGACGAAGTTGGTGGCATGCTGAGTGCCGTAGGTAGGCATGAAATCGGGCCACATGTTGTCGTAGGCGCCCCATACGTAGATGTCGTTGACGAAGGAATAGGAAACCTCGGTGGCTGCAATGAGTCCCAAGGCGCCATATTGGTGACGGTGGAACGCTTCGGCGAAACACTCTCCGTTGACACCACCATAGTTGAACCTGCCCGTAAGACAGTTGTTCGACATGACGTAGGTGAGGTCCTTGTTAGTCAGTCGCTTGATGTTGCCAATGCTGTAGGAAGGCTCGCCCCATAGCTCCTCAGCACCATGGTCGCGGTGTTGGATGATGAAGGCTCCTTTATTGATGGCTTCGTTTACCGAGTTGCCCGTTGCACTCCAGTCGGTGAGGTGCGACATGGTCTGTGGGATATAGCCGCAACCTGAAGGTCCAAAATAGCCAAGCACTTCGTTGGTGTGTTCGTAAGTCGACCAACGGCTGCCTGGTGTGCCTTGGTAGATGGCGTTTTGGCGGACAGGGTGTTTGCCGAGCTCCAGTTCCCAGAATCCGTTCACCACTTCGGAGCAGAGCTGGAACCAACGCTCCAATTGGAATCCCATGGCAGTGATGGGGTGGTCGTAGAAGTCGGGGTCGGTGGGAGGCGTGCGCTCGTAATCAAGGTCTTTCTTGATCATGTGGTACATCTCCTCGTAATTGCGTCCCGTGATGCGACCTAGGATGATTTGGGGCATGTGGTTGTTGCCCATCACAGAATAGATATGATCGGAAATATAGGGGTTGTAGCCGTCGCCGCCTGGATGGTTGTTCATGGTGTAGGATACGATGCCTTGTGTGCCATCGGTGTTGTGGTCGCCTAAAAAAAGCACAGCCGCAGGAGGCATGTCCCAAGTGTTGTAGGCATTGCGGATGAAGTTTCGAATGGCCGTCTGATCGTTGCCACCGCATTGCGAAACGGTAAAGATCTCAGTGGGAATGCCTTGCTCGGTCCTGAACTTTTTGATGCTGTCGGCTAATTGAATGAAATCTTCATTGTCGGGAGTGATGATCATGTATTCGCAGCCCGTCTCGCGGTTTTCGTAGTGCTTGCGTCTTCTCTCGCCGTAATCCACTTCTGGAAGGACTTCACGGTTGATGAGCATGTCGCTGAGGATTTGGTCCCACTCAGGGGTACGATAACGGATGTCGCCGTAGGTGTCGTTTCCACCTTCCACGTCAAGTTCCAGTTCCATGTCGCTATACACAATCAATTCCTTGGTAACAGGATTGTATTGGAAAGGCATCACGCCCACTTCGACCATCTCGACGCCTCTCACTGTCATCACTTCTGAGAGTTGATAGGGTGTTGCTGGATAGAAAGCATTACGGCTATAGATATTCATGTCTTTCTGATACACAGCAGGGGAGTTGTCGTTGTCCAATTGGGGTTGAGGAGCGGGGATAAGGTCGACATTCTGGATGGTCTTCGTTTGGTAATGCACCATCCTGATGGAAGGTGTGGCACCATTGGGAATGGCCACCAAAGTACTGCCGCTCGGCAGGTCGGGGGCGCCGGCTTGGTTGGCGATATGAATGCCCGATAAGGTGATGAATTGTCCTTGCAAACCATCACGGTCAGCTTGTTCAAGGGTGATTGCACTGACGTTATGATGGATAGTTGTAGTCGTGTTGTTACGGCTGCTCATGCTAAAGCCGTCTTGATTGGTGTTGAAGCGGTATTCTTGTGCTTGGAGCGTTATGCCTGCGACTAGGGCAATGACGAAAAGGAGTGATTTCTTCATAGTGTGTTCATTAACAGGCGACAAAGATAGGAATAATAATTGAAAAAGGTGGGTTTTCCCCCACCTTTTTCAATTGGAATTGTATTCCTTTAATCCTTTGCCAGGAACGGATATCCGTAAGCGGCAGCAGGAACAAAGGTGTTCTTGATGGCGCGAGGGCTGGTCCAGCGGATGAGGTTCCACAGGCCACCGGCCTTGTCGTTGGTGCCGCTGGCGCGGGCGCCACCGAAGGGTTGCATGCCGACCACGGCTCCCGTGGGCTTGTCGTTCACGTAGTAGTTGCCGGCTGCATGGCGTAGCTTGTCGTTGGCGATCTTCTGGGCCTTCAGGCAGTTGCCGAAGAAGGCACCAGTGAGGGCGTAAGGCGAGCTCTGGTCGCACACATCCAGCATCTCCTCAAACTTGTTGTCGTCGTAGACGTAGATGGTGATGATGGGTCCGAAGATCTCTTCCACCATGCTCTCGTAGTTCGGCACCTTGGCGAGGATGACGGTGGGCTCAACGAAGTAACCGACGCTCTTGTCGCAGTTGCCACCAAAGACGATCTCAGCATCCTTGCTGGCCTTGGCGCGGTCGATGTAACCCTTGCAGTTGTCGAACGAAGCCTCGTCGATAACGGCGTTCACGTAGTTGGTGAAGTCTTTCACATCGCCCATCTTGATGGTGCTCATCATGTCGCCCACGCGGTTCTTCACGTCATTCCACATCGAAGCGGGGATGTAGGCACGCGAGGCAGCGGAGCACTTTTGACCTTGGTATTCAAAGGCGCCACGGACGATGGCCACGGCCACTTCTTGCGGGTCGGCGCTGTTGTGGACGAAGATAAAGTCCTTGCCGCCGGTCTCACCCACGAGACGGGGATAGGCTTTATACATGTCGAGGTTCTGGCCGGTAGTCTTCCACAGGCTCTTGAAGGTGGCGGTGCTGCCGGTGAAGTGAATGGCGTTGAAGTTCTTGTCCTTCAGGGCCACGCCGCTGATCACGCTGCCCTTGCCAGGCAGGAAGTTGACGACGCCAGCGGGAAGGCCGGCTTCCATGAAGATGCGCATGTCGGTGTAGTTCGACAGCAGGGCAGTCGTCGAGGGTTTCCAGATGGTAGTGTTACCCATCAAGGCAGGGGTCATGTTCAGGTTGGAGGCGATGGAGGTGAAGTTGAAAGGCGTGATGGCAAACACGAAGCCTTCCAGCGGACGGTATTCGGTACGGTTCAGCTGGTCGTTGGCCGAAGCGGGCTGCTCGGCGTAGAGCTTGCTGGCGTAGTGGTTGTTGTAACGGAAGAAGTCGATGGTCTCGCAGGCGCTGTCGATCTCGGCTTGGAAGCAGTTCTTCGACTGACCGAGCATAGTGGCGGCGTTGATGCGGGCGCGGTACTTGGTGGCCAGCATCTCGGCGATGCGTGCCATGATGGCGGCGCGCTCGTCCCAAGGCGTGTTCTCCCAGTCGTGCTTGGCGGCTTGGGCGGCATCGATGGCCATGCGGACTTCCTTTTCGCCTACCTTATGGTAGCGTGCGATGACGTGCTTGTGGTCATGGGGCATCACCACCTCGCCAATGTCGCCCGTGCGGACTTCTTGGCCGTTGATGATGGCGGGGATTTCGACGACTTCGTTGGATTGTCTTTCCAATTCTTTTTGGAGCTCGATGCGCTCCGGACTGCCCGGACGGTAAGCCTTTACCGGCTCGTTGTCAGGCTTCGCAAAAGTAATCAGTGCGTTGTTCATTATTTGTGATTTAAAGATTTAAGATTCAATGATTTGTTGTTTTTGAATGGCGGTTTCCAATAATCTCATGCGATGTGTCCCATCGGGTTGCGAAACAAGCAAGATTTTCAACCATCCTAATCTACGCGTTCCATCTTCTTCTCTAATGACGAAACCAACATATTTCTCTTCGTCTAGAGGGCAATTAAACGATGGATTGTCAATATTATAGGTTGCTTGATAATAGATGGTGTCGTTTGAGTGGTATTCTTCTCCATAAACTTCAAAAGGGTACGTGTATAATGGCCGTGGATGCTCTTCAAAGAAAGCGTCTTTAGATAGCTGATCGCCAGCATTGCAAAGATGGATTATGTTGGTTTTATATGTGTGTTGAAAAGGATCAGACGCTGTAATTGGCTTATAATTGTTAAAATGCTCGACAACAAAGATGGTGGTATCATTATTATGTAAAATCGTAGTGTCTGAATGTCTATAGATATCGCAAGCAACTTGATCGCAATAGAAGCGACATGATGAATAACCAAAAATGACAGAATGAGAGGCCCTGCGGATGGAAAAATACTCATCGTTTAAAACATCATGAAAAGGCCAAAATTCCCCCTGACTCGATGAAAAAAGAATGTCTTCGTATCCATCATTATTAAAATCCAAAATCGTGTCGCACCTGAGATAGTTTATTTCAATTGTAGGATCCAGGTCTCCATGATGGGTATAATACCTGAAAAACGTTGAATTATATTCAACCACATCCATATCCCTTGTGTCACCAAAGGTAATCGTGTTTGTGACTGGGTCTTTTTTGCAGGAAGGCATGAGGCAGATTGTTGCCAGTAATAATGCAAATAGCAATGATTTCTTCATGGTATTATGGCGCTTGAGTTGTTGTTTCGTTCTTGAAATGCGGGTGCAAATTATTTCTGAATAGCGGTTTCCAAAAGTTCAACATAGTCATGGTGGAGGATGATTTTCATCCAACCAAGACGGCTCTTGTCATTTTCGGTGAGTTTGAAACCAATGTATTTCACTTCGTCTTTTGGGAAATAATAATTATCATTCTCTCTAAATGTTACATTGGTACTCATGAAAGTGTTGTCATATCCGAAACTGTCGTTGGCGTTATTGGCCAAAAGCGAGAACTTTTGATCGGTGAGCTCGCCCAATAGCGCAGTGTTTTTAAGGCGATGAAGTTTTGTTAGGATGCCTCCCCCCAATATTTCACTTGTCGAATAGAACTGAACGTCACCTTGTCCATCGTTGTTAAGGTCGACATAATAGCCCCAAGAAAAATGGCCATATTGTTCTACCAACGGAATACCCTCGTAAGAGGTTACGGACATTCTTTTACTGTTGCCAAAAACGACTTTGGCTTGCGTAGAATCTTTCTTGCACGACGGTAGGATGCAGATGGCCGCCAGCGTTAATGCGATGAATAGTGTTTTTTTCATTTTAGTTTCATTTTAGTGTTGTTTTGTAGTTGCTAAAAGCGGTGCAAATATAGTAAATTTCATTGCGAAAAACTTCGTTGCGAAAAATTTCGCAATGATTATCTTAGTCGTTTAATGGCCTGCAAACGATGCGTATGCTCGTTCTTGTCCTTGTTGAAAATTCCCGTCTGGTCGAGGAAGTCGATGCGGACTTCGCCAGATGCGTGGATGATTTGTTCGCCATCCATAACGATGCCTACGTGGGTGATACGTCCGTCCTCGTCGCCGAAGAAAGCCAAGTCGCCGGGCTGTGTCTCCTGTAGGAAATACACCAAATCGCCACATGCGATCTGTTGGTTGGCATCGCGGGGAAGAAGGAGACCGCACAATCGTGCGCAGACTTGCGTGAGGCCTGAGCAGTCAATGCCCATGGCGCAGCGACCGCCCCAAAGGTACGGTGCACCGAGCAGCAGTTTGGCGTATTCCACCATCATCTCGGGATAGAACTCTGTGGGTGTCTCAACGGCATCGGGATGCGGCTCATAAAGCGGTGTACCCAAACTCAAGAATTTGCCCTGGAATTCCGCAATGGGTTTATTAATAAGGTAGACAGGCTTGGTTTTCAACGCATTGTATTCTTCCTCGCTGATTTCACAAAATTGTTTGGCCTGAATCCAGCCTTGGTAATAAGCGGAATCCTCTACGGCAGTTTCAGGGTCAAGTTGGAGCGTTGATTGGCCGTTCTCAAACCGAATCAACACCCATTCGTGGGTTTTGTCTAAAACCATATAGGTTTCATTATAAAGCAGTTGGCTTACCATTTCCGAGCCATGTCGGCTTTCTTTTCTAACGGGAATGGTGGATAATTTGCAAATACCGTATGTCATGTTTTTTCTGTTCGTTTTCTGACCGCTAAATTAGCGAACTATTCGGTGCAAAACGCCTTTTTTCGCTGTTTTTTTTCACACGATTGGAGTTTTTCTTAATTTAGCACTCGGTTTAATCGGTTAAGTCGATTATTAAACAGTTGATTATGAGTAAGATAAAAGATTTCTTCAATAAAATAAGACACAATTATTATGGCATAGGCAAGGTGCTCGTCTTCTTGGTGGCCATTGCACTGGTCTGCTGGCTTATGCCTCGCACGGGCAAGTTCAAGTACGAGTACCAGCTTTCCAAACCTTGGCAACACGAGACCCTCTATGCGCCTTTCGATTTCCCGATTTACAAGGATTACGAGACCCTGGGCGCAGAAACCGAGGCTGCCCGCACCAAGGTGAAGCCTATCTTCGTATTCAACGACGACGAGATGGTGGCTTCGCGTAACCTCTTGTTTGTCAATTTCGACGCAAAATGGGATGCGGCTTCGCATTTCGACCGCGATCTCAACCTTGATTGTCTTTTCACCGTGTTCGACTCCATCGAAGAGCATGGCATCGTGGCATACGACAACGCAACTAGCAACCTTGTGCCTACTTCGGAGGTGAGCGTTATCCGCAACAAAGTGATGCGCACGGCCCGATATGGCGATTTGTATAGCATGAATGCTGCCACCGAGGCGGTCACCACGATGTTGGAGCAAAAGGGCGGCCAATACGACAAGAAACTCCTCTCTGAATTGATCAACGGCGCTTTGCGTCAGAACGTGTTCTACAACGCCGATCTCACCCAAAAGGAAGTAGACAAGGCGGTGTCCGCAGTACCGCTTACCTATGGAATGGTGCAGCAGGACGAACTCATCATCTCTGAAGGCACGCTCATCGATGCACACACATACAACGTGTTGAATTCCTTGCAGCGCGAATATGCTTCCCGTTCCATGTCGAGCGACGACTCGTTGCGCGTGTTGCTGAGTCAGATCTTCCTCGTGGCTTTGGTCTTCGCATTGATGGGATTGTATGGCAACAAGCTGCATAATAAAGTGTTTTCGCAGCTGAAAAACATTGTTTTGTTGTTGACGCTCATGCTGTTGGTCATCTTGCCTTCATATATTTTGGTCAGGTTTGCACCGGGATTGGTCTACATGATGCCTGTCTGCCTCTTGGCCATCATGGTGGGCTCGTTCTTCAACCTGCGACTGGCTTTTTCCACGCAAGTCTTTGCCGTGATGCTGATTTCGCTTGTGGTGCCCAATCCCTTCCAGTTCATCTTCATGCAGCTCGTGGCTACTGTGCTGACGGTGTTCAGCATGTCGAACACGAGGGCGCACCACCGTTTCATCCAAGCAGCTTTGTTCGCCTTTGTGGGTTATCTGTTGGTCTATCTTGCTTTCACCTTCCTGTCCACTTCCGAAATCGACTGGATGGTGGTGCTGCTATTGGTGCTCAACGCACTGTTTGCGCTCTTGGCCCAGCCGCTCATCCTCATGTTCGAACGTATCTTTGGCGTGACTACCTCACTTTCGCTGATGGAGTTGAGCAACACCAACACACCTTTGTTGCGCGAGTTGGCGACTACTGCACCGGGTACTTTCCAACACTCCATCCAGGTGGCCAATCTCTGTGAGGAGGTGCTGTTCGAGATTGGCGGCGACACGCTTTTGGCTCGTACGGGTGCCTTGTACCACGATATCGGCAAGGTGAAGAATCCGATGTATTTCACTGAGAACCAGCATGGTGCATATAGTCCGCACAATGACCTCTCTAACTACGAAAGTGCCGAAATCATCATCTCGCACGTGACCGACGGCATCGAGATGGCGCACAAGGCGCATGTGCCCGAGCGCATCATCGACTTCATCCGCACCCACCACGGCACGCGCCGCACCGACTATTTCTACATCAACGAGCAGAAAGCCCATCCCGATGAGGAGATTGACCCGACACCGTTCACCTATCACGGTCCGGCACCGTTCTCACGCGAGACCGCCGTGCTGATGATGGCCGACAGCATTGAAGCCGCCTCGCATAGCTTGAAAGACCCCGATGAAAAGAAAATCAGCGACTTGGTTGACAACATCATCAACAAGCAGATGGAGGCGGGGCAGTTCCTCAACACCGACCTCACTTTGCACGACATTGAGACCTGCCGCAAAGTGCTGAAAAAGAAGCTGATGAATATCTATCACGTCAGGATTGCTTATCCCGAGAAGTAGTTTTTTCGTTTTTTTCATGGTGTTTCAAAAGAATGTTGTATCTTTGCAGTATACTAATAAACTAATACACCTAAAAATGAAAAAGAAGAATAAGGTATTACTCGTCATTTTGGCTGTTATTGTGGCGTTGACTGCTGCTGCTTTTTACTTTCTTCCGATAGGATTGATTGTTCATACGCTTTGGGTTTTTACAAAGGAAGATGGCCATCCTATTGAAGTCCGATTGAATGATGACACCATCCATTTTGCACTCAATGGTCAGCACATGGTTTTGGAAGCCGAGGTGGATGGGCAATCGGATTCTTTGATCTATGATTCGGGTGTTAATACTGCATTTGTGATGATGTACACACCCAGTACACAACCAGAAGGAATGAAGTTTTATCATAATCGGACGACAGGAGCCGACAAGAAGTCAAGGATAAAAATGACGACATTTCCGGTTAAATGGGGGACGCGTAGGGTGAGCAACATTGGTGTTGGCTTCGCTATGTTGAATCCGGAGCCTTCTCCTTGTGAAAAGTACACCATATCAAAGTACCATCTTTTAGGTTTTCAGGGTTTCCAACTAAGTCGAAATATGATTGATTTTACCGCTTCTAAAATGTATACCATCCCTGATTCGGTTTTAATCGACACTGCGGTATTTGTCCCCATCAAGTGCAGATTAAACAGAGGTGTCTTGTTTGTCTATCCAAAAGTGAACGGAGTGGAATACGAATGCATTTTTGATACGGGGAACGGCAATTGTGGATTTTTGTTGAAGGATGAACAACGGATTGAAAACCCCAAAGAAAACGATTGGGTTTATGAAGGTTCTTATGGAAATACCATTGGGGGGCTAACGGAAAGACAGCGTTTCGTTCGTGTTCCCAAGGAAACATTCAACCTTGTAGGTCCTGACAAGGAGGTTGACGTCAGTTATGTGAAGGATTTGCCTTTTCACAACATGGGTCTCAAGGCTATCTCGCAGTATGACTGGATTTTTGACTGGGATAGAGGCGGTGACGTAAAAGTGTATGCTAGACCTCATGAGGCCGAAGAGAAGGCGCCCGTCGACATGTTTCGATACAAACTCAACACTGCCGATGGAACATTGAAGATTTTGACCCGCCTCATCGACGGCAACGAGAAATTCAAGGTCGGCGACCAAATCATTTCCGTCAACGGTGAAGAAATCACCGAGGAGAACATCTGTCATTACTACGACCTGTTGACGGAAAACAAGGACTGGTCGGGGTTTGAGATTCGGGTGAAGTAAGTTTTTAGGTTATGCTTTGCATGAAAGTCTATTATACTGAAATAACATATTAAAAATGAACAGGTTGTTTAAATATTGTGTGCTTTTGT
>JAEEGJ010020537.1_pt1 | contig 14347 bp, 7 predicted proteins | sample 8958761 | NCBI WGS metagenome assembly JAEEGJ01 (sample SAMN16246546, study PRJNA631951) | gut metagenome | biome: gut microbiome; feature: rumen; material: RS-attached | host: Bos | place: Iran: Karaj | collected 2018-10 | reverse complement strand
AGTTTTAATCGTTTTTTCATATTTTTGCAATTCTCAAATAATAAAAAATCAAATATGGCTGGCATAAGCGAATACTTTATTACAAACACCAAAGACAGCGACCTTGCTAAGGTTATAAAAGGCATTTTGCCTTCTAAAACTAAGAGCTTGGATATCCTTGTGGGATATTTCTATTTCTCTGGCATCAAGGAAATTTATCAAAGCATTATCGACAAACCAATGCGAATCCTTGTGGGATTGGAATTGGAGCAGGAACTGTTAAAGGAAACAGCGGAAATTGACTTTTTTGTCAAGAAACTTGCCACGCAAAAGTCATCGACTGAAGCTATTCGGTCTGATTTTAACAAGTCTATGGTTGCTTTGTTCAATAAGTCAAAGTATTTCGAAGACGATGCACAAATTGAAGCATTCAAGGTATATTACGAGAAAATCAAGAATGGTTCATTGGAAATCAGAAAAACCAAGGACCCAAGTCACGCTAAGATGTATATCTTTTCCTATTATGATGAGTTATGTGAAGACGGTCTGACCCCTGGAACAGTTATTACAGGCTCTAGCAATTTGACATATAGCGGACTAAGAGACAACAACGAAATTAATGTCAGATTTCATGCCAAGCCCGAATATGACTATGCTATGGAAATATTTAATGCGCTTTGGGATGATGCTTATGTGTTGGTTGACAAAGACCATATAAAGGATTTTGAAGATGGCGTTATTAAGCATGTTTGGTTTGAAAAGCTCCCCACGCCGTATTTGCTTTTCTTGCGTGTCTTGAATGAGTATTTCTCTATTGACGATTCAAAACGAATCCATACCCCTAACGAGATTACGAAGGGTGAATTCTTTGATTTGAAGTATCAAACCGATGCCATCCGCCTTGGACTTGATGCCATCGAAAAGCATAATGGTGTAATTATTGCTGACGTGGTGGGATTGGGCAAGAGTATCATTGGCTCTACCATTGCCAATAACCTTGATTTGAGGACTATCATTATCGCGCCCCCACATTTGAAAGCTCAATGGGAAGAATATGTACAGGATTTTGGTTTGCGACACACAGCTGTTTTTAGCAATGGATTGATTGAAAATGCAATAGACTATTATCATCAAAAAACAATTAATTCCAGAAACAATGAACCTTGGCTTATCGTTTTAGACGAAGCGCACAATTATCGCAACGACACCACGAAGGATTATGCCATGCTTCACGAATTGTGCCAAGGCAACAAAGTGATGCTGCTGACCGCCACCCCCTTCAACAACGCCCCTTCCGATATTTATGCTTTAATAAAACTCTTCCAAATTCCAACAAAATCCACACTGAGTACCGTAAATAACCTTGGCGAGGAGTTTAGGGAACTTATCGCCCGTTATCGCAAGCTCAAGGATTCATATCGCACAAAAGATGGTGTTGTAATGCAAATAGCCGTTGACCCAGCCGTAGCATCTCCTGACGAGTTTGCCATTTATGAGTCAGAGATACAAGCTATTGCAAAACGCATCCGCATGATTATTGAACCTGTGGTGGTACGTCGTTCAAGAATTGACTTGAAAAAAATCGAAGACTATGCTGTGGATTTGAAACACCAAGGTATTGAGTTTCCAAAAGTTAATGACCCACAACTGCTTGAGTATGATTTGGGCGAGTTGACAGAGCTGTATATCAATACCTTACATGCCATTTCACCAAAATCAAGCGACAACAAACCTAGTGCCACTGCTGACATAGTTGAAGCTTCAAACGAGGCATTCGACGACCAATACGACGATGTCGAAGAAACGCCTCCATCATTAGAGGAGAACAAGGAAAATATTGGTTTCAAGGCCACTCGCTACCAACCTATCCTATACATAAAGCCTGGCATGGAGAAAGGAAAGACGTATGCGGAAATTGTCAAAAAACTAGTGGAAGATGCCGGGTTTGACTATGAGCTGTTCATTGGTACCCAAACCAACTTGGCAAAATTCATGCGTACCTTGTTGGTCCGTCGTTTCGAAAGTTCCCAATATGCTTTCAAGAAGTCTGTCGAAAGTATGCTTGACAATTGTTTGAACATTATGAACTGGATTAAAGAGCGAAAGGCTGTTCCTGTTTTCAAAAAAGGTTCTTTACCCGACATCAAGGTGCTTTATAGGTCAAGCAATGATACATTTGCCGAAGAAATTATTGCTAACTTACAGGACAAGGGGTTGTTTGAGATTCCGACCAAATACTTGAAAGATGAGTTCATGACCGATTTGAAGCATGACATTCAATTGCTCGAAAAAGTGATGAAAGATTGGAGCAAAGTGACAAGCGACCCCAAGCTCGAAGGTTTCGTTCATATCCTAAAAGAAAAGCTAAAGAGCGAGCCGAATCGTAAAATTGTGGTTTTTAGTCAGTTTGCCGACACAGTCGATTATCTCGACAAACATTTGAAGGCGGCAGGACTACCAGTGTTCTCCTATACCTCTGGTAGCGCCTCAAAAACGAGCAAAGAGACTATCAAGAGAAATTTTGACGCTGGTTTCAGGAAAGACCAACAAGTTGACGACTACAGTATTCTGTTAGCTACCGATGCCATCTCTGAGGGTTATAACCTGCATAGGGCTGGTGCAGTCATCAACTACGATATCCCTTACAATCCTACACGAGTTATCCAGCGTGTGGGTCGTATCAATCGAGTCAACTTAAAGGTGTTTGACGAACTCTTTATTTTCAACTATTTTCCGACTGCAATTGGCGAGTCTGACACTTCGGTAAAGCGTATTTCCACATTTAAGATGGCTATGATCCATGCCATTATGGGCGAGGACACTAAAATCTTGACCGAAGACGAAAATCCACATAGCTATTTTGTGGAGCAATACAATAGGGCAATAGCCAAGGATGAACAAGAATCATGGGATACGCCTTATCGCGACCTGCTCAATAAATTGCGTGATTTGCCTGTCATGGACGACGCCATGAATATGCCACTAAGATGTAAAATACGTCGTTTGACCTCAAAGCCTCGTGAAGGTGTCTTGGTGTTTGCCAGAAAAGGCAATGACTTGATTTTCAAGTTTACCGAGAAAGGTGGGACCCCGCAAGACCTCATCCCAGAAGAAGCCTTGCAATTGCTTGAAGCTAAAGTTGAAGAAATGCCACATCAAGTCAGCGAGCATTTCGGACCCGTCTTTAAGGATTTGCGAGATGCCCTGTTCACCACCGACAATGGTGCCGACACCAATAACCGTGCGAAACGGAAAGCCCTTGAGAAACTTCATGTCATGATGCAACGAAGTGCTTGCGACCTTGACTATCTTAAGGATTTGACAACCGCCATTGAATATGACGCTATCTCAACCTATGTATTGAGGCAAATCGGCAAGTTGAAGACCAACCAATATGAAACTTTACCTGATCTTGTCAGTAAGGAATATGTCAGTGCTGTGCTCCGAACATACGACGGCATTGCCCAAGGAGCTGAAACCCTAATTTTTGCAGAAGAAATCGATAGTGATAACGCCTAAACCTAAAAAACATGCCTACCTTTGATTTGAAGCAACGCTATAATCGCAACGAGTTTGACAAATTCATCAGGGCCTTCCTCCCCGATGATTACACAAGAAAGGAAATTAAAGTTACCCGCATTGGGTTTCAACCTCAATATGCGACAGACATCACCTTGATCGGAGTGTGTAAGAGTCTCAACCTTGATGTATATGAGATACATCACTCTTCCGTGGCCGATGCCCGTGTGGGCATTGCCAACGACACCTTCAAGTTGTTGCAACACAATTCACTTAACAACAACGCATTAGTGGCCTTTATTCCCAAAGAAGGCGATGGACAATGGCGTTTCTCGTTGCTTCAAATAGAGTTGGATGCGGTTGAACAGTCCTCGCGCATCAAGCGCAGCTATAGCAATCCACGTCGCTATTCTTATGTTTTGGGACCCGATGCCCATGTGCGTACTCCTGAGAAATATTTAATTGATACTGGTAAGATACGCGAACGCCGTGATGGTAACAAGACCCTTTCGCCTTTTGAGGATTTGCAAAGCCGCTTCTCAGTGGAGGTGCTGTCGAAGGAGTTCTACGATAACTTGTTTAATTGGTATCTCTGGGCCACACAACATCCTTCGGTCTCGTTCCCCGACAAGGAGGATGCCGATGCGGGCAAAGATAAGAGCGTGAAAATCATCCGTCTGATTACCCGTATGCTCTTTGTGTGGTTCATTAAGCAGAAGGGATTGGTGCCTGGTAGTTTGTTCGATGTCAATGAGATGAAAAGTGTGTTGAAAAAGCTTGAACCTGAATCGAGCACCAGTTCCACCTACTACAATGCCATCCTCCAAAACTTGTTTTTTGCTACATTGAACCGTCCCGTAGTGGAAGTGGATGAAGATGGCGTTGAGGAAGTTCGAGAGTTTGCAAAGAATCTGCACAATGAAGATGCCAAAAACCTTTATCGCTACGAAGAGCTGTTCTCCATCAGCAAGGAAGAGATTGTCAAATTGTTCGACCCGATACCTTTCCTCAATGCCAGTCTTTTCGATTGCCTCGACAAGTCGAAGACAATGAACGGCGTCGAACAATGTTTTAAGTATGACGGTTTTAGCCGTAATCCACGGAAGCAAACCCATGTACCTAACGAACTGTTTTTTGGCAAGGAACAATTTGTCCCTCTGAAAGTTGGAGATGAAGTCAAGGAGCGGCACGTGCAAGGTTTGGTTAGGTTGTTTGAGCAATACAACTTCACCATCGAGGAAAACAGTCCCCGCGAGGTGGAAGTCTCGCTCGACCCCGAACTGTTAGGTCGTGTGTTTGAGAATTTGTTGGCTGCCTATAATCCCGAGACGGGCGAATCCGTGCGCAAATCCACTGGTTCGTTCTACACCCCACGCGAAATTGTAAATTATATGGTGAACGAAAGCTTGGTGGCTTACCTAATGGACAAAACCAAGGTGTCTGAAACCGACCTGCGTCTCTTGCTTAGTTACGATGACGACGTGCCTTCGCTCTCGAACGACCAAAAACAACAATTGGAGAACGCCATAAAAGATTGTAAAGTGCTTGATCCCGCTTGCGGTTCAGGTGCCTTCCCAATGGGTATGTTGCAGCAAATGGTTCATCTTTGGGAACGCGTTTTCCCTGCAGCCTCAACGGGCTACACTTCAAGACAAACAGCCATGTATGAGCGCAAGTTGTACTTGATAGAGCATTGCATCTTTGGCGTCGATATTCAACCTATTGCCATGCTCATCAGCAAGTTGAGGTTCTTCATCTCGTTGATTTGCGAGCAACCCAAGGCCGACTTCGATTTGAAGAAGCGAAAGGAGAACTATGGCATCAACACCCTGCCTGCGCTCGAAACCAAGTTCGTGGCTGCCAACACATTGATTCCTGCCGCCGTGCGCAGCTTCGACAACGAATGGACACAAGACGAAACCCTTGTGAAGCTGAAAGACGATTTGCTTGCAATCCGACATGACAACTTCGTCTCGCAATCCTACAGCAAGAAGCGTAGATTGATGAAAAAGAGCATGGAAAAGTGCCAAGAGATACACGACTACATCATGGAGAACAGCTACAAGCCCAATCAGCAACGCATCGAGATGCTTGAGGCGCAAATTGCGAAGCTTGAGGCGGAAAAACTGGAGTATGCAGGCGAGCGCTGGGTAGAGGAAGCCGTTATTGGCGATCTGTTTGGCGCTGGTACCGAAGAGCCCAAAAAGCATGATGCCAACTTGACGAAACGCAAAGAAATAGACAAAGCCATCGAGAATTGCCGACAAGACATAAAGAAGGAGCAGCAAAAGTCTGCGCCACAAGGTTTCGAGAAAGCCGTCACAGAACTGCCTGCATGGGATCCCTATGACCAAAACACTTCATCGCCTTTCTTTGATGCCGAATGGATGTTTGGCATTGAAATTAACCGACCGGATGAATGCAACATATGGGGTGGTTTCGATATAGTAATTGGAAACCCACCATATAAATCATCTAAGATGATAAAAAAGGAAGAAAAAGAAGAATACAAAAAGTATTACATTTCGGCTGATAGCCAAATGGATTTGTTCTCTTTGTTTGTTGAACAATCAAATAAACTATTAAAAGTAAACGCAGTTTCTTCATTAATTGTTCCTGATTCTTTGGTGGGGAGAAAAAACTTTAGTACGACACGAAATGAAATCATATGTAAACGCACAATATTGAGCTGGTTACATATAAATAATGTTTTTGAACAAGCAGAGGTTGCTAATGTAATTTATGTATTAAAGAATCATTTTTCAGATGATTATGCTTTTACATATGTTAAAGCTGACAACGTAACTAATTGGATAAATAATCAAGTAAGTGAACAGCTAATAAAGAAAAGTTCTGTTGAGCAAAACGAATATTACGCAGTTCTTTTTTCTTCAAACGACGAACAATCATTGTTGAAAAAACTAAATGATTGCAAGAGGCTTTCCTCAAAATTGTTTAGCTGGCGAGGAGAGGAAATAGGACGAAGATCTTCATTAATAACCCATGTAAACTCTAAAAACAGCAAACCCTTATTGGCGGGAGATGGAGTTCATAGATACGAGAGTGTGGTTTATTCGCGCTATATAAAACTAACCGATGTCCAGAAAGATAATTACTTTAGGCCCAAAATATTAATCCGTCAACTCGGCACTTGCATTAATGCTACTTTGGACATAGAGGGTTGTATTAGTATGCAATCTATATATAATTTGGTTGTAGCAGATAATGATGAAAAGTATCTTAAGTTTATTCTAGGTATATTAAATTCAAAAATGTTTGATTTTGTATATAAAAGTGTGTCAAAGGATAAAAAGTCGTTTCAAAGGATTATCTTAGATAATGTTAAGAAACTGCCCATGCCGCCTCTTGAAACTTCTAAATCAATTATTATCAGTTTAGTAGAAGACATTCTCAAAGCAAAGAAGTCGAACCCACACGCCGACACAAGCAAACAAGAACAAGAGATAGACTTTTTGGTATACAAGTTATATGGGTTAACCTACGACGAGGTGCTCATCGTAGACTCCAAGACTACAATAACTCGGGAAGAATATGAGAAACAATAGAAAGCTTTCAATAGCTTCTATCAGTTTATGGACGGAAGACGACGGGTTGGCACTTTCCAATAGGTTCTAGTGTTTTAGAAAATTATTTTCTTATTGTTCTTCTACAATCCTTATTTCTTCTGGTTCCAATCTATACAATTCATACACTAATTTGTCAATCTTTTTTTCCTCTGCCGAGGTGTCGGTTTGCGGGTTGGTCTTTTTCTTTGAAAGAATGGTATCGACTAATGATATGATTTCTTTTTGTTGGGAAGAAGTGGCGGATGGGATGGGAAGTTGTTCGTAGAGATAGGTCTGTATTTCTGGGAAAGTATCTGTCTTTTTTGTGGAGAATCTTTTTTTGTAGTAGAAATTGACAGCTTTTGAATTAATGCACCCAAGTAGAAAGAGAACACTATACTCACAATTACGATTTCTCTTTATACCATAAACGTTTTTATTAAATCCGTAATGGGTTTGGGTAGACAAAGAAGCCTCTAACATTGAGTCAACCCTTCGCAAATAAATAAGTTCTGAATCAAAAAAGTTATTTAATCTTAAATATTCTTTATGAGTAATTGGCAAATATGTTGAATTCCATATAATTGTATACTTTTTTAAATCCTGGCCAATAAGTGTTTTAAGCCCTGAATTATTTCTCCTCAAATAATCCTTTGACACTTCCGCTCCTCGTTTTGATGTTGTGAGTTTTTCTAGTGTTTTTCCGCTTAACAGCATCTTCTCAAGAATCGAAATGATACTTTTTGATAAACCGAATACCATTTCATTATATTTATTTGTTTTACAATAATCTTTATCTAAATCTTCATGTCTAATAAAAGTATTTGAAATAGTATCGTAATCATAGTACGGAACAAATTCATTTGTAGAGATTATAGTTCTTAATATCGTGATAACATTTTCTGTAACCGCATCAAATGGGTTGCATGTTGCCAATAAAAGCAAATCAACATTATCCATTAGATACAAACGCATACTACTATCATCCTTGTTCAAAAGATAAAATTTGGGAGTAATCATCGTGACAATACCACAGGGCTTACTTAATGAGTTTATAGATAACTCAAAGAACATTTTGTACAAATCTGTATTCCATTTGTATTTTGGATAATAATTAACCGAGACTACCACATAGGGCGGATTCCCAATTACGATGTCGAATCCGTTGCACTCATCCGGTCGGTTGCTCAACATCGGTCTGTTTTAAGAAGCGCCACAAGGTTGTTCTGTCGACATGTAATTTACGGGCAATAGCCGCTTTTGATACTCCCTTGACAAGCATCTCTTTGACGATCCTTTCTTTGCCTGTTAGTTTGTAAACCGCGTTTTTAGAGCCGTATTTGCGTCCAACATGGATGCCTTGTGCCTTGCGCAAGGCCAATGCTTCTTTCGTTCGTTGGCTAATCAGGTTCCTTTCTATTTCGGCCGACAAACCAAAAGCAAAAGCCAAAACCTTGCTTTGAATGTCATCGCCAAGGCGGTAATTGTCTTTAATGGTCCACACTTTACATCCCTTTTTCATGCAAAGGCTCAAGATTTCCATAATCATGAAGAGGCTCCTGCCCAACCGTGATAGTTCGGCACAAATGATTAAGTCGTCTTTTTTCACTTTCTTTAACAGTCTTCCCAAAGCGCGCTTGTTGTAATTCTTGGTTCCACTTATGGTTTCTTCAATCCAGCCATCAATGTTCAAATGCTCCTTTTGGCAAAAGCTGTTGATTTCATAGCGTTGGTTTTCCACCGTCTGTTTATCGCTACTCACGCGAATGTATCCGTAAATCATTTTTCAGTAGTTTAAATCAAAAAATTACGTGGATTGTTGTTGATTATTTAATACTTTTGCAGCAGAACTTTCATTTTATACTATGACCAAATTAGAAAAACTCTACACCTCCATCAAGAACCTTGAGGAACTGGGGCTTGAGCTTACCCCAGAGATGTTGCTCGAATGCGACAAACTGGAAGAGCAAATCATCAAGGATGAAATCCTTCCCGCCCTTGGTCAGGACATCGAGCCACGGCTCAGGCAAATCCAACGCCCGCTGGTCTTGGTGGTGGAATACACGCCCGAAGACCCCATCAGCGTGAAGCTGTCGCGTAAGATGAACATTGCCGAAGCCTTGGGTGCCAAGCAAATCACCCCACCAAGCGCGAAAACAGGACAACCCGTCACTTCGGCAGAGCCAACGCCATTGCATGTACCTCACGAGCCAACGAAACAAGTCATTAACCACACCAAAGGACTGAAAGTCACTTTCCGTGATGGTACGGTAATCAACGAAAGTGCCGCCATAGAAACCTTCAAAAAAGCTTTGGTTAAAATCGGCCTAGACAAGGTTGCCGCCACTTCCCTTAAACACGGTGACTATGGCCTCGTCTCAAAAAGCAAAAGACCACCAAAAGCAGGTCGCATCTGGCAGCATAAGATTGGCGACTGGTATGTTTATGTCAATATCAGCAATGAGCAAAAGAAAAAAGACTTGCAACAATTGTCCGATATGTTTGGTTTGGGACTGGCGATTGAGGATGGGAAATAGGGCAAAAGTCTCAGGTGACGGATGAAGGTGAGTTGGGGGAAGAATAAAAACAATGCAGAAAACACGAAGAAACATCTATGCAAGAAAACGCAAAATATGACAAGAAATCGTTGAAAACCGTACAAGGTAAAACGGCTAACTTTGGAGAATTGGCCAAGGATTGTGTCGCTTTTGCCAACTCAAATGGCGGTTATTTGGCGATTGGGATTGAAGATGATGCTCAACTTCCTGACCCTCAACAGATCATACCTGAGGATCTGCCTGAGAAGATTGTGAAAAGAATCAACGAACTGACCATCAATGTTGCTGTCAGGCCAGAAATAGTAATTGCTGAAAACAGAGGGCAATACATAAAACTGCATGTTTTCCCGTCGCAATTGTCTATAGCGAGCACCACAAAAGGACAATTTTATTATCGCGATCATGATAAAAGTCGTGCCTTGCTTCCCGATGAGTTAAGCAGACTTATGGCCGACAAACCTTCCTACAGTTGGGAAACCAAAGTTTCCCTCAAGATAGATTGGCATAACGCAGATGCACTGAAGCTTAGGAGTTTTATTGAAGATGTTCATCAATCAGATCGTGTTTCGAAGTTCGTGAAAGAAAAATCGACGGAAGAAACTCTGTCGTATTATCAGATGATTGATGACGAAGGGTTGCTAACCAATTTAGGTGTGCTATGGATTGGGAAAGCAGAACAAAGAGCGAGATTGCTGTATTCCCCAATCGTCCAATATATCAAGTATGATGAGAAAGAGGAAAAGGTTTCGAAGTATGTTTGGGATGATTATCGGTATAATCCAAAAGAGTTGATACAGTCAATATGGGAAACCGTACCGGATTGGAAGGAAAGCAGCGAGGTTTCAGAAGGTTTGTGGCGCAAGAACATTTCTGCTTATGACGAAAAAGTGGTTAGAGAATTGTTGTGTAATGCAATTGTGCATCGTCCATACACAACACGAGGAGACATCTTCGTTAAACTTTATACCGACAGGATGGAAATTACTAATCCTGGATTACTCCCCATTGGCGTTACAGTAAATAATATATTGCAGAAAACCGCGAAACGAAACAACCATTTGGCCAAAGTCTTTTATGACCTTCACATGATGGAGGGTGAGGGATCGGGATATGACCTCATATATGAAACCCTGTTGGCTGTTGGGAAAGACAAACCCAAAGTAACCGAAGGTGATGATTATGTCGAAGTGAGCGTGTGCCGCAACATCATCACCAAAGATGCATCTAGGGTATTTGATTACATTTCAGACCACTATAAGCTCAATCGAAAAGCATACATTGCTTTAGGGATCATTTTGAAAGAAAAGACAATTACAGCGTTAGACCTTGCCAGGGAACTTCAACTTTCGTCAGGAGAACGTTTGCGTTCTTATGTGGATAACTTGGTGAGTGAGCAGATTGTGTTGGCCCTTGGTAAAGGAAAAGGAATTAAGTATACCATCAATCCTAATTTTGTGGCAAATTCTAAAATGCAATTTACTACAACGTTGAAAACCATAGAGCCTTATAGGTTAAAGGCACTGGTTTGCGAAGATTTGAAATTCCATCCAAGTAGTTCCATTGCTGAAATAGCAAGTCGTTTACCAGATGTTGATTACTCGGAATTAGAGAAAACGGTTCGTTTGATGGCTAAAGAAGGGGTGATTAAGCCTATCGGTGGACGAAAATACAGAAAGTATAGTTTGCCATAGTTTTTTCTTTTAAAAAGTGGCAGAAAAGGGCGTTTTTTTATGGACATCAAGAAAAGATAAATACTAATTGATTGATTATTATGGATTTGTTTCTGTTGGATAGCAAGAAAAGCAATGGTAAAAACAATAAAAGATTTATGCCAATTGATTGGCACAAATTCAAAAACTATTGAGGGAATAAACAAGGGAATAAATGAGGGAATAATTCTCAGAATAAGAAATAGATGAGAGACAAATAGGATTATCCGTTAAACCAATACATACATCATTATGAATTACGAAGTTGGAAAACAATACGTCATGCAAGTCGCCGGCATCCATAAGGATTCGGCAGGCTACGACTACATCGCTTTGCACGACGACGACCCTAACAAGGAATACCGCGTCTACAACATCCTGAAATGCCAATACGATAATTTACCTGAACAATTGCGCGTTGTGGTGAAAAGCATCGATGCCTTTGGCAAGATGAAATTGCGTCAAGATGAGGAATGGCTTAACCGACAGCACTACGAAGAAGGAAAACTGTATGCCTTTGAGGTGACCGAGGTGAAGGAGGACTATAACACGGCTGCACCTTATTACATCATCGAGGATGATTTCACTTCGCATCGTTACTATTTCAAGGGTGAGCAGCAATACCAGGTTGGCGACTCCTGCATTTTGGAGATGGCTGGCTTCTTGGACAATGGTTTTGTGAAATTCAAGGAGCCAAAACGCTATGAGGAATCCAAAGTTGAAAAAGCCGAAGAACCCACCGTCGACCAAACCGAGGTGAGGATGCATAATGTGTGGAACTCTTTGCCCGTGCTTGATGTCGAAGAAGGCCAAAAGGTAGAGTTCAAGAGTTCAATTGCCTTCCCACCCGACGGTGCCGGAATAGCCGACATCGATAAGCAAATGAAGAACATCCTCAAGGAACTGACCGCATTCATGAACGCCGAAGGTGGAACACTATATATCGGCATTCACGACAAGACCAGGAAAGTGATTGGCATCGCCGACGACTATGCCCATCTGAACGATGAAAGCGAGGATGCCTATAGCGGCCAGTACAAAAAAGACCACGATGGCTATGAGTTGAAGATACGCAACACAATGGACCGTTTATGCCAAAGTGTGGCCAATTCGCTTATCACGATAAGTTTTGAGACGGTTGGAGACAGGGAATACTGCAAGATTGAAGTACGGCAAGCCCGCCGTCCCATTTTCCTGTGTGGCACGGAATTGTATGTACGCCAAGGTAATCGTGTCAAGTTGCTCAAACGGGACGAAATCACCTTCTTTATCACCGAAAGGATGACGGTATCTATTAAGGAAGTACTCGACACTGATGGCCTTGAAATGAGCTACGGCTCTGTTGATATGGAAGAAATCAAGCAAGTGATTCAGAAACTCGTGAACGAGCGCAGGTCTATTCCAGACATTCCACAACCCAAACCGCTCAACGAGATTGACTTTTGGGTCACTTGGTACCAGGATGGCACTTGGAAACGCACACGTGATAAAATCAGCGATACCAATGTGCATATCCAATTGCCAGTCTATAAAGACACCAAAGCCACCATGTTGGCCTTCTGTTATGAAAACGGCAGGGTGAATACTGTTGAATGGAGCAAGTTCAGACAAAAAGCAAACTTGGGTGTTCTTCAGACTAAAAAAACATGGAACGATGATAATGGCAACCCCAAAAATATCTTCTTGATGCTACCGACAGATTATCTCGTGGGCTATAGCGTGGATAGTAATGGCATTATGAAGGTTAAACTCCATTCCATACTTGATTATCCGACTAACGATTCATCTAAAGCCAAGGGCGGAGCTTTCTTGCCTGACAATTGCAGTATCAAGACCTATGCCGTTGTTGGTTCGGAACACAAGAAAAAAGTGGCACATCTGATTGTACCCAAGGCAAAACGTACCCAAGATGCCGGTATTCCACTTGATAGCGTGTCATGTAAGCCAGAGATTGAGTATCTTGAAAAGGTCTTAACGCAAGAATAAGCTGATAAGTTGTGTTTTCTTCGTATTGAAATGCTCCGCGAGTAAAACTGAGGTGGTGTATGGATTTTATAAGTTTATTTTTGCTTTCAGGTTGAAAAACGCCTTCTCAGCAACTATATATGAGAAGAAATCATCATACATGAGCAACTATCTTGAACTCAAAACACCTATCCGTCAATCGGCCAAGTGGTTCGTAAATCTACGAAGGGCGATGGCGGAAGCAAAGATCCCGGTGAGATGGCAGCCTGGAGGTTTCCATCTCACCGTTGCCTTCATCAGCAATGACAATCCTGTGAAGGCGCTATCTGTAGCATTCGACAAACAACTATCTGGTCGTCAGGCACTCTTACTAACTTTTGACAAAGTGGACGCTTTCGAAGCAAAAGCAGGCGATGAGTTCATCCTTCACCTCACTACAACCCAGCTGTCACCGACATTGCAAACACTGGTGGACTCGCTGCGGAAAGGGGCCATGAATGCAGGTGCTGATATCGAAAACGACTTCATCCTTCATGTCACGCTGGGTAGAATCGATACAAAAAAAGCAACATTGGAACAGGTGAGGCAGATTGCCGAAAGCATTCAAGTATCGCCTTTTACACTGCTATTACAAAAAGCTGAATACCGTTACTTCAGAGGCAAAAGCATCATACGCTGGACAATGAACCAAACAATTAATATCATGACAGACTACAGAACCATCAACCGCCAAGTAATGACCGACACCAAAAGACAATATGAGTCGATAGAAGCACTGAAAGAAGCCATTAACAACTCCATCCGTCATCAATATATGGTGACCCAAGAGGAAAACATCGACCAGCCCATCGTGGAGCACAGCAAGACCCTCCATGTCTGCTCTGGCAAACGCAGCTTTGAGGCGGCCAAAGCCTATAAGGGCAAAAAGACCGCCGTGCTGAACTTTGCGAACAACCACGCCATAGGCGGAGCACCTTTATCTGCCGGTGCCCAGGAGGAGTCGCTTTGCAGGTGCTCCACCCTGCTGCCCTGCCTGGAGGCCATGCGTGAA
>JAEEGJ010020534.1_pt1 | contig 14348 bp, 14 predicted proteins | sample 8958761 | NCBI WGS metagenome assembly JAEEGJ01 (sample SAMN16246546, study PRJNA631951) | gut metagenome | biome: gut microbiome; feature: rumen; material: RS-attached | host: Bos | place: Iran: Karaj | collected 2018-10 | reverse complement strand
AGCGGCTTCGATACGCTTGGTGTTGGTGATTTCGCCAGTCACCTTGTCCTGCGGAACGTTGAAGTCAACACGGATGAACACGCGCTTGCCGGCGAGTTCGAGATCTTCGATAGAAAGCTTTGCCATTATAGCACCTTCTTTTTTAGGGTTAAAATTTTACGGCTTCAAATATAGTAACTTTTGCGTAGGGCGAACAAAGCGAAGCTGCTTGCAAATTCATTTTTGAGCCCAGCAAAAGACGCTCGAAGAGCGTCAAAGGCGAGAGCTGCGACAAAAGTGAGCAAAGCAAAAACTCTAATTGAGGTCTCAACTTATCTGGCACCACAATGTAAATTCAAGTTTACAATAAAAGCCGTAAAAAGCACGTAATTTCATGATATTTTCATCACACATATAAATTATACTGCTCAAAAACCCAATTATATAGTGTAAAAAAATTATATTATTCATTATGTCTGATTTTTTTTATATATTTCCAAAAAAATTGGTACACTCGGAGTTGAAAACGATGAAGCGTTCTTTTTTATTGGCCCTATGCCTTTCCGCAGCTGCAGCATTCGCTGGAGCATATGATATTAGTGATTTTTCTGCCAAAGATGAGGTCTCGGCAGACAGCTATGCCACAAACAACGGCAACGCGCTGAACACAGCAACAGTTGATGAAGCCACGTCTGTTCCTTCCGGTAACGTTGTTCTCCGTCAAAAATTCGTCCGCGAATCGGGAATTAACGCCTATCAGCTTTACATGGGTCGCGCACAAGACCTTTCTTCCATGACCGCATTGAGCGTTCCTTCTAAAATCACCTACAAAGATGTTATCAAGGCTAAGCTCTACGAACGTCGCGGCATGAAGCCGGGTGACGACTTCGAGAAGGTTTACTTTGATGGCAAGTTCGTTTATGTTCCGGGCGCATCAACCGCTTTTGCGACGGTCAAAGGCGCTCCTGTCGAACTGAAGGGAGAAGCCCCCGCAGCAGCAAAGAGCGACGATGCTCCGAAAAAAGTCTGCGAAGATGAATTCGACATGTCTTGCGATGACGATATCGACACCTACAAGAGCAGCAACAACGTGGATGTTTCCGGTGACTTGAACCGCAGCAATTCCTACGCTGATTCTCGCGACTATTCCGCATCTGCAGCAGCACAAGACGTCAAGGACCGTTTCGGTATCGCCGACGAAGTCCGTTTCTGGAGCGCCGTCGCACTCTCCGCAGTTGCAGCAGGCAGTGCTGTCATGGGCATTCTCCAGCACATGAAGTCCAGCGAAGCTAACAAGGCCTACAAGGAACTTCAAGGTGTCGCAAACACGGTCGAGAACAAGATTAAAAGCGCATGCTCGACTATTGAAGGCGTCACCAACCAGCAAGCTTGCATCAACCACTTCAAGACAACAACTGATCCTAAGGCATTCATCGCTCAAGAAAGCGGCTGGACCTATGCCAAGCTCCAGAGCAGGATGAAAACAGACAAGGACACGCAGGATTCTTATGCCATGGGCCGTAACCTCTGGTTCGGTGTAACCGCAGTATCCTTGACAACGGCTATCGTATTGTTCGCATGGTAATGGAACAAGGGCGAATCCGACTCAAAGACGTTCAATTCGATTGCATCGTCGGCGTACTCCCCTATGAACGCCAAAACGAACAACCCATTGTCTTGAACCTGACTCTTTGGTTGGACTTTGCTAAAGCCGCAGAAACTGAAGATTTAAACGAATCTATCGACTATGCAAAGCTGGCGGAAGAACTGAAAGGGTTCATCCGCCTTTCTTGTTTCAAGCTCGTCGAAACGCTAGTCGTAAAGACGGCGGAATACGTCTTGGAACATTACCCCAAGGCAAGCGCCGTCGAAGTCTCCGTTGCAAAACCCCAAGCCATTCCAGGATGCCTCGGCGCAGAAGCAAGCGTGAAGATTAGTAGGGATTAGCCTCTAAACGCTCGATACCGCAGCGCTTCGGAGAGGTCCACAATATCGACTGCGGTGGCACCACGCAAATCCGCAATCGTCCGCGAGACTTTCAACAACCTAAAATAACCGCGTGCGCTCAAATCCATTTTTGCAGCGGCAGAAACAGCAAACTGCTCCACGTCCGCTCTCATCGCAGCAAATTTCTGCGCATATTCCGACGTCATCTCGGCATTCGACTTGAACGGCAAATTGCGGAACCTATCCCGCTGGATTGCTCGTGCGGCACAAACGCGATTGCGAATAACCTCCGACGATTCCCCACCACCGCGAACCGCAAACAGCGAAGCATCTACGGGAGGCACGCTCACCTGAATATCGATACGGTCCAACAGCGGTCCCGAAATTTTTTCACGATAACGTTTACGCGCCTCGGGCAAGCAAGTACATTCGCGCTTGGGGTCCATCGAATAACCGCACGGGCAAGGATTCATCGCAGCCCCCATCATAAAGCGGGCAGGCCAAACCACAGTGCCGCTAGCGCGGCTGACCGATATTTCTCCTTCTTCCATCGGTTCGCGCAACGCCTCCAAAACACTGCGATTGAATTCCGGCAGTTCATCCAAGAACAGCACCCCGTTATGCGCAAGGCTCGCCTCCCCCGGTAAAAGCCGCGTTCCACCGCCCACAAGCGAGACCATCGACGCCGAATGGTGCGGAGAACGGAACGGTCTTGACAGCACAGGCTTAAACTCATCGGAGTCGCCAGAACGTCTCGCACACGAATGAATACGCGTTGTCTCCAAAATCTCCTGCTCTGTCATTTCGGGCAAAATTCCAGGCAAGCATTTTGCACAAAGAGTCTTGCCAGCGCCCGGAGACCCGATTAACAAAAAATTATGCGCACCTGCAGCCGCAATTTCAAGCGCCCGCTTTACACCATCCATTCCCACCACATTTTTAAAATCGGGAACACAGTCTTCAACATTCAACCCGTAAGACGAAATTCCTTTCGCGACATTCACATCCTGACTCGAATTTCGCTCCAGAATTTCGACGCATTCCCTTAAGGAATCGGCACAAACAAAACGAAGACCTTCCACCAGCGATGCTTCCTGCATGTTCCCACGCGGAATCACGAGGATATCATCATGATTATCGGATAAATTCATTGCGATGGACAAAACCCCTCTCACTGGCTTCAACAAACCATCCAACGAAAGTTCCCCGACAAACACGTAACGATCCAACTGTTCAACCGTAATTTCGCCAGTCGATACAAGCATGCCTATCGCCAGCGGAAGGTCCAATGCGCTCCCCTCCTTCCGCAAATCCGCTGGCGACAGGTTTACCGTCGTACGGAAACCGGTCACCACTTTCCCGATAGAACGCACCGCCGAAACGACGCGCTCCCGAGATTCCCTCACTGCATTGTCTGGAAGCCCCACCAACGTAAACCCAGGCAAACCTTGAGATGAATCCACCTCGACATTAACAGGAACAGCCTTTATCCCAAACAAGCAATAAGAACGGATTCTACGGAACAAAGTAAACCTGCCTTATGCCACAGCCATCTGATATTTTTCAAGCACGCAATTTTCGATATGTTCTCGCAATTGGCGCGTCATTGGCAAACAAATGCTGCGATAATCTTCACCCTTATAGAACGGATCGTTCGGATAGCCCACGAACATTCCATTTTCACCGTCCATCACGCGAAGCCCGCGAATTTGTATCTGATCATTCAGCACAATGGTCGCAAGCCCCTTCATGTGCCCGAGGTTAGCCCCTTCCTTGAAAGGGAAAACCTGCACGTTGGTCACCGCAAGGCAATCAAACGACGACGATACATTGGGATAACTCCTTTCTTTTTTTTCTTCAGCCATATCGGCCTCCTATTTTTTATGGTTAATGAGCGAATCGCCTTATGAACGCAATTGCGTTCCCGCGAATTCGTACACTACAATGCAAAAAACATGCCAATCGAAAAAATGGCGAATTTAAAGAAATTTCGACACATTCATCCAAATAAAAAAGTGATTAATCGATTTAATCACTGATTAATCAGTTATTTTAGTTTATACAAACCAACAACTTTTCTACCTTCTACCCATGCTTTTAAAACCGAACATGAATTGGACGGCAAACCAGGGAATCATACACCCAATGGTCACAGCCGAATTTTCCTGGACGCCCCGCGCCATTACCGTAAAATTCACCGTTGAAGAGCCTGTCGATTGCTACCGCGCCGCAGTGCAAGAGGATAACGGACGCAGTTGGGAAGATTCCTGCGTGGAAATTTTCTTACAGAATCCAGCCAATCCAGCGGAGTACTTCAACTTCGAGACGACAAGCCGTGGCTTTGTGCTTGCCGCCCGCGGAGAATGTCGCGAGAACAGACAAACTCTCCCACTCGAAACCATCGCCAAAATCCAACGCACAGGTTCGACACCCAGCATCCAAGACGATTCAGTCTATTGGAACATGACGGTTGAAATTCCTGCAGAAATTTTTGGGATAAATTCATTCGAACAACCACCCCGCGGGAACCTCTACAAATGCGCCGATAAAGCAAACACGCCCCATTACCTGAGCGCATTCCGCATAGAAACAGAAAAACCGGACTTTCACCGTCCGGAGTTCTTTGAAATTTTAGGATAAATAGGAGATGCCCGCTCGGCGGCGGGCATGACAGGCATCAGCGGGCATGACAGACTCAGTTACATCATTCGGAGTTTCATTTCGAAGACGGCGCGATTCGTCTCATCGAGAATCTGCATGTACGTAGCACCGTTGTGGTCGGCACGGAAAACGGTCAGCATTTGTCCTTCTTCGGACTCGCCCAAGTAATGAACTTCAAGTTCTGACGGGATGCAAAGTTCCAAGTCGGACGCGCTAAAAACGTTCAACGCAAGCTTCACATACTCGATGTTGTTCATGTGGTGCGACATGTCGATATGCTGCGGCAGTATCTTTTGTTGATAAACTTCCTGATATTCTTCTGGCTTCACATTGAAGCGATCAAAGTCATCTGTCATGAACGGTTCTGGGAAACCTTCCGTCGGAAAATCCACTGCAGAAAGCCGCATCGGACGATGACGATCCAAGCTCAAGCAGCACATTTCCTGCTTAGCAAAGATAATCGGTTCGCCTTCTATCGTCGTAATCGCCGTATTTTCGTTCAAGCGAATCAGCTGGTTATCCGCCGGGAAAGACGTTGTCACGACCTTGTCACGCCAGTACGGACGCTTTAAGAATTTGAACTTGGCCTTATATACAACCCAGAAGCCGCCCTTTTCCTTCACGACAAAGTTGTCCATTTTCATGGCACCAAAATTTTCAGTAATATTGTCCTGAATCATGAGCACCGTTTGGGCAAGTCCCATTTTTCCAGACACGTCAATATAAGCCGAAGTAATCGTTCTCGGCTTTTGGAACACGAGCGGATTTTTCGCTAAAGCATAAATATCAATCATGGACTTAATATAATTTTTTTTATCATTTTAGCGCATGTCAACCGTCATTATTTTCAATAAGCCCTACGGTGTCTTGAGCCAGTTTACACCGGAAGCAGGTCACCCCGCTCTAGACAGCTTCGGATTTCCGCCTGGAGTGTATGCCGCAGGCCGCCTCGACCACGATAGCGAAGGCGCCTTGCTCCTGACCGACAACGGAAAACTCATCAAGAAACTCTTGGACCCGAAATACGAGCATCCGCGAACCTACTTAGCACAAGTTGACGGACAAATCACCGAAGATGCTGTCCGTAAACTTGCTAAAGGCGTTGACATCAAGGGTTACCATACCAAGCCCTGCAAGGCAGAAATCGTCGAAGCACCCGCATGGATTTGGGAGCGCACCCCGCCCGTGCGTTTCCGCGCAAACATTCCCACAAGTTGGGTGAAGCTCACGCTCATCGAAGGCAAAAACCGCCAAGTACGCCACATGACCGCAGCAGTGGGATTTCCCACGCTCCGGCTTGTCCGCGTGCAAATCGGGAACGTTCCGCTCGGCGATTTAAAGCCCGGCGAATGGCGAGCTGTTACTGATAAAGTTATTTAACGGCAAAGTCACTAGGCTTGATGCCGTAAAGCGTGATATCGTCTATCCAGATTTCCGCTTCGTCGTAAGCCAATATCGAAATGGTCGTCACCGTCTTTTTCACGGCATCCCATCCGAAGTTGCCCCAGCTGCTATCCGGCCCGATAAAGTCCGAAGGCTTTACGCAAACGCGTTTCCATTCGTCCTTTGCCAAAAGTGTATCTTGGTTCAAAGCCTTGCCTTCAACATTTGTCTTTCCCAAAGCCTCGAACGCAAAGGAATAATGCCCCGTTCCGCGAACATAATAAACTACGGAATCCAATTTCGTCAAATCGCATGGCGATTTTTCAGTGCAAATCCAAATTCCAAAGATTGACCAAACGCCAAATCCCGCAGAAGATTTCCAATGAAGAGCCTTGCCATCGCGGCCCGCACCCGCATCCTCGACCGCATCAGACGCATCATCACTGACAGCCGGGACAGTCACCACGCTTGTGTCCGTAACCATCAGATACCCCGTTGCGCGCAAATCAAATTCTTCCAAAACAAAATCCGCTTTTCCCGTTTCAAAATCCAAAACCTTCACAGAGTCCGGTTCAAACGCATAGACATTGGACGACGTTTCGCCACCAATCTTGACCTCTGCAGATTGCTGGACCACAGTATCGCCGATAATGACCTGTAGGCCATATTCATCATACGGAGCCAGAGAATCCATCTCGTAGAAACCCCTGCTATCCGTTTTGACAAGGCGGTCCGTGCCATAAACCTGGACCCATGCGTAATCTACGCCTTCCGGCAAATACACTTTCCCGTGCAGGCTTCCCGTTTTTTCCAGAACGAACTGAACAGAATCACCTTCCTGCACATCACCGGCGAGAATCTTTCTTATGACGCCTTCTCCTTTATCTATAATTTCAATCATCGCGGTATCGACAGCGAGACTATCAATGCGGATACATCCCAAAGAATCCGCCTTATACTCCTTAAAGAACGCAGCCTCAGCGGAATCATCCGCGACATTGCGTACAAAATCAGCAGAACGAATACGGGCGACAACATTGGCCGCCGGCATCGAATCTTCACGAACGACGCGAATCAAAAAGGCGTTTTCTGTTTCAACCGAACTGATCCCTGCAACATCTTTATCAGAGCAGGCGCAAAGAATCAAGGCAACAAAGATTAAAATCCATTTTTTCATCTTTTCACCCCCTCTTTTTTTGCCCACAAGTCATTGGACAAGTCGGCTACCGGATAAAGGGCGAAAACAAATTGCATGGCGCGGGTCGCTTTTTTGACCTCAGCGGCACGTCTCTGCACCTGACGCCGGAATTCGAGAGTCATTTCGTTCATGTCGGCAAAGCAATCGTCATCGACTCCCACCAACAAAGATGAAATATTCCGCTTTGCGGGTTCCACCGCAATCAGGGAATCCTGCGCCAAAGACAAAAGCTGGTTTTGATAACTACGGATTGCAGCCGTTTTCGTGGTCGAACCCGCCGAAGTAAAATTGGCCGTTGTCGCCGCATAGCGTTCCGAAGCCAGCGGCGTAATGAGTTTCAAATCCTTGAGGACTGCAATCGCTTCGCGGACCTGATCTTCCGAGACCGTCGGCGAAATCTGTTTCACCAGAAGCGGAACTTCGGCGTGGCCACCGTTCATCTCGATAAGAGCGCGAACCACAGGAATCCACCACTTGCTCAAAAAGAGGTACTCGCTGGCGCTAAGTTTTCGGAGATCCACATCCTGAAGAGACAAAGCCATCTTGTAAAGCTTGTCTTTTTTTGCTGATGATTTCGTCTTGGACGCCGCGACCAGAATTTCAAAAATTTCACCACTACGTCCCTTCAAATCCAGCAAATCCTTAGCTAGAGGAATGCTGCGATTCGGCAAATGCAGTTCCTTGTTCAAAATACGAAATACTTGGCTTGTATCGAGTCCAAGCTTTTGGCCCATCATTTTATAGGAATACAGCGGCATATCCAGCTTTCGCTGGGTATAGTAATTCTTGAGCATATCCCTGTAATCACTGATTTCGTTAATATTCAGCATAGGCCAGTTCTCGAAAAAGACAATTATCCAATCAATAAAATAATCTATTCTGTACCCAAAAAACGATTAAAGATTATGCCGCTTTTGAAAAAAATACAATAGAAACTTACAAAAAGGGAAAATTACCGTTTTTTCTGAAAATATTTTTCATATAGCAATACACCAAACGGGGATATTTGGATGAACAACAACACTCTTATGTCTGTTGCAGCCTTTGTTGTGGCTACAACAATCTCTCAAGCAATCGCTTACGAAGGCCCTTGCGATATTTATGCCAGAGCAAAAACACCATGCGTTGCCGCACACAGCTTGACACGAGCTCTCTTCTCCAGCTACAGTGGAAACCTCTACCAAGTCCGGCGTGCCGATGGGCAAACCAAGGACATTCCTGTCGAAGAGCCGGGAGGCTTTGTCAAATCCTCCGTGCAAGACGACTTTTGTGCAGGTTCCAAATGCACAATTTCAATTATTTACGACCAGAGCAGCTACAAGAACGACCTGAAAAAATCGCCACCAGTCTATTGGCTAAAAGAAGGCGCCAAGGAAGCGGACGCCAACAGAGCCCCGATTTACATCAGCGGGCGCAAGGCTTACGGATTTTATCGCGACGCCTGGTCTGCCACCGGTTACCGCAATAACAACACCAAAGGTGTAGCCACCGGCGATGAAGAGGAATCCATGTACATGGTGGTTGATGGCAGGCATTATAACGACTTGTGCTGTTTCAACTACGGAAACGCAGAAACGACCGGTAACGATGACGGCCCGGGAACTATGGAATGCATCTACTTCGGAAGCGACAAGGACTGGGGCGGTCCAGGACAAGGAAACGGTCCGTGGGTTGCCGCCGACTTGGAAGACGGCGTATTCAAGGGAAACGATGCTGGTTGGCAATGGGGCAAGACCCATACGACACCGTGGCCGGACGCACTTTCTATTGAAGCAGACTATGTAACCGCCATGCTCAAAGGCCCGAACGACGGAACATTCAAGCTGAAAGGTGGCAGTGCACAAAAAGGAAACCTCAACACCATGTGGGACGGCCCGCGCAAAAGAGGCTACAGCCCGCGCAAGCTGCAAGGCGCCATCGTACTCGGCAACGGCGGTGACGGCAGCGACGGCGGTGCAGGAACGTTCTTCGAAGGCGTGATGACCATCGGAAACCCGCCCGATTCTGTGGATGATTTGGTACAAGCAAATATTGTCGCCGCCGGTTACGGAAGTAAAATTGACATTTCCAAAAAAGTCGAAATTGAACCGTTCAAAGATACGCTTACCATCCCCGGAAAAATCGAAGTCGAGAACTATGATAAAGGCGGCAACGGCCGCGGATTCTTGGACAGCGATATCGAAAACGAAAACAGCCTCTACCGCGATGACAACGCAGGCCTCGACAGCGCAGAAGGCGCCATCATTTACGGCTGGGGTTATGCCGATGACTGGCTGCGCTACACCGTAAAAGCATCCAAGAACGATTCCCTCACGCTCACAGCTCGAGTTGCATCGCCGAGCGACAGCACCTACTTCTCCATTTTGCTCGATGATAAGGATATCGCAAAAATCGAGGTGCCAAATACCGGCGACTGGAAGAACTTCGAAACAGTCTCTGTTTCCGTGCCCGCGATTACGGAAGGCGCACATGTGCTCAAGATTCGAATCGACAAGCCTTACTTCAATCTCGACTGGATTGAATTTGCAATCGCAAAATCCACCACCCAAATGCCGAGATTCAAAAGCAACTTCACTTCAACACCACAAACGGCTACCGTATATGACGTTCTCGGAAATCGCGTTATCACTTTCCGTGCAGATGAAAAGACGATATATAGAGCATGGGATAAAGTTCGTATGAGTCTTCCCAACGGAATTTATGTCATCAAAACGAACAACAAAATTGTCCGAGCAGTAAAGACAAAATAAGACTCCTCCACACACCCAACGGCAGGTCTCGAATGAGGCCTGTCGTTTTCACATCGGGAACAGCGGATAGTGTTCCCTAGTGTAAGTGCGCGTGAAAGCGTTAAAATGCCACCATTCGCTTGGAAGCATTACCCAGCCCGCACGCTTCATGATTTTGCGGAGCAGATTGCGGTTGTTAATTTGTTCTTGCGTAAGGCGTCCTGACTTCAAGGCATCCGCCTCACCCACGATTCCCGCACATCGTTCGAACGAGTCGAAATCGGCGCCCATATCGAGCAAATTGCCCGTGCTATCGGCAAGTCCCAAATCCAGCGCCAAGCCGTAATTGTGGAGGCCGCCCGTTTTGCCCGAAGAAACGAAGTGGCTATAAGGCGTCCCCGCAACAGATTGCTTGAGGACGGCCTGCGCATACATCGGGCGCGCGGCATCAAAAATCACAAGCGAATAACCCGGCAAGTCTTTTGCGATAATTGCAAGTGCGCGCTTCAACTTGGGCAAAGCATCCTTATGGATAAACGCACGCTGGTTTCCGCAGTACATGTCGTGACCCGTTACGTTGTCAAAAGTCGCGTAACGCAAATCCATGCGGATTCCTTCCATGTCCGTGATTTCGACAAGTTTCGGGCTATTCGTAGCGTATTCAATCCACTTTTCCGCAGACTCACAATAACGCAAAGGCTTCTCTGGCTTAGGCGGCACAAAGAGAGAATCCGTCTTGTGAGCAAACGAAAGAACCGCAAAAAGCGCAATTATCAAAAGAATAGATTGCTTTTTCACTTCGTTCCTCGCAATGACAAGTTTCACAAGATTCATCCCCTATTAAACTACACATTCAGGGGCTAGAAGACAACTTGCGCGGCTTTCACTTCCTACAGCCTACTTCCTACCGTCTACTAATTAAATTCCCAGTTGCACTTCTACACCGAACTGGAAGTAAAGTCCCATGCCCTTCGCAATAAACGGAACCAAGTCATAACCGTTGACGGTATTCTTGTCGTTATCGCGTGCAACCCAGGAACGTTCACGACCATTTTCGGAACCGAGGAACTTCAAAGCGCCCACATCGAGCTTCGAGAAGATGTTGTCCAGTTCGAGATAGAATCTTGCATGCCTAAAGAAGAACTTTGTCTTAGTCAAGTCCAAATTTACGCGGATGTCCGTTCTGTACAAGTCCGTAAATTCGTGGTAGTCCTTAAGCTGGCGAGTGCCGCCCTTGCCGTCTGACGCAGGCTTGATGGCATAATAGTAAAGCGGTCTATGCCATGCGGCATGATGCGTCAATATGACAGATACGATGGAATCCTTTCGCGGATAATATCTGAAGTGCGACACGATATCCAAGCGGGAGTTCGCTTCCCAAGGCAAGGACTTTCCGCCATCCAGTTCGTATTCGCCATAAACGGAACTTGCATTCATCGCCATCGAGAAGTGATGCGAAGTTTTCCATTCAAGAGAGCCAGTCGCGCCCGAAACCCAAGCGTTGTTCACCGGAGTCACGTCATTATAATTAGCAAAAGCCTTCGGCAGCGGGAGCAGCGGATCGAAGTAGATACGCCCAAAGCCGGCAAATTGAGCCATGAAATACTTGGAGCGGTAACCGAAGCCCATCTTGAAAGACATGCCCGTTTCCAAGCGGCCCGTCAAGTCACCATCGTCAAAGTAATGTTTCCAGTCTGCACGGTAGGCGGCGTTGCCAAAGAGTCTCCAGTACGCCGTATCCGTTTTGGACAAATTGCGTTCCATATCGAACGAGACCGTCGGTCGCGCATTGTGGTCCGCAGCATCAGCGACAGCACCCACAGAGAACATGTGTTCCGAATAGTCGCCTTTCCAATCAAGCGTCGCGGCACCCGAAAGAATACCGGTCTGATAATCGCTGCTTTCCATTCCACCAGGAACCGGGAAACTGCGCTCCACAATATGGTGTTCATAAAGAACGGCTCCACGCAAACCAGCACCAAAGATATCGGCATGGAAATCCTTGTCGGCTCCGGCACTCAGCGTCGTGTGCGTTTGGTCGTAACCGTCAATAAACGTTCTCGCCGATTCGTCAGTCAGTTTACCCGAGCGGAATCCGGTCGTATCGCGAATCGTATCGCCCAAGCTTTCGCGGACAAGCCCTGCATGGAAACTTGCCCCGAACTTCGAAGCGTATTCACCGCCTACAACCAAATACTTTTGACTACCTTCGATAATATCAATGGAATTGATGCTCCCATAAGTCGAAGACGTATCCTGGCTTACCTTGTATTCATCGGAGCTATACAAAACGCGTAAAGCCCAAGTCGCATTCCCCAACGAATCGGAACCGTTCAACTGCGCATAAATATCGAACGCCGAAAGGTCAAACGGATCCGACGACTTCACCTTGCAGTCGCCAGAACAATCGTCATCGCGCTTGCGGAATTCCGTAAAGAACTTTTCGCCCAGATTCTTGAGCATTTCGCCATCAAGACGACGGAACGCAAAACGGAAACTGTCCCAAACGAAGAACGGAGCGTCAAGCACAATTTCTTGAAGCGTAAGCCCTGCCGAGCCCCTCAATCCCCACTCGCCTTTCGTCTGTTCAGGGAGGTACTGGATAGAAGTCGCAAGCCCTTGCCCAAGCGGTCCCTGTCCGTAATGGTCATGGACTTCGATACCGCTCAACGTATGCGGGTTCACGATGGACAAGTTACCGGGGAAACCGACATCCAGGTGACGCATGTTCGGAATGCGGAGACGACCCAAATGATACGCCACGTCGCTTGCGCGGGAACCTTCATAATACAGAGCGCTGCTGAAATCCTTCTGACCCGAAATACCGGGCATCTGGCTCAAATGTTCCGTCAAGTCAAAACGCATGCCAGCCGCATCTTCGAGCTTTTCGAGCTTAACCGTGCGTTCGACCTCCCACTTGTCCGGTTCACCACCGCCAATAATCGTGCTCGCCCCGAGATTCGTGACGTTCGTACTCAACGTGACAACCATGTCCATCAGGTCCGGCACATCCGGCAAATCCACAAAGACGCTGTCGAAGCCTTCCTTCTTGAATACGAGTGTAGCACTCTTCGAATCGACAGAGAGTTCAAAGCGACCGCGGGAATCCGTCTCCCCGATCCGTTTACCAGACTTATAGGCAACAACGACATCCTTGACGGGCAAGTCGGATTCCGCTTCAAGAACGACACCAATAACCATCGTCGGAGAAGCAGCGAGAACCCCTACGACAAGAAACAGGACAAAGCAAAAAATAAGGCGAAATTTCATGCCCTCAAAATAGATAATTTGAGCACGAAAAATTTCGGCAAGCCTTAAACATCGGTTATATTATACGCATGCTTAAAGTTTATTTGATCCAAATGGATAGCGCCAAGGAATCCCAGCCCGGAACCAAGTCCGAAAACCTGGCCAAAGCAAAGGAAATGATTCTTGACGCGCACCCAAGCGAAGGGAGCCTCGTCCTCCTGCCAGAAATGTTTGCCACGGGCTACCTTCCGGCAAGTCTCGACGACGATGCCGAAGACTTCAATTCAAGCGATTCCGGAGAAACCGCGCGCATGCTTTCCGAAGTCGCCTCGGCAACAAGCTGCACCGTCATGGGCGCAGGCATTAAAAAATCTGGCGACAAGTTCTTGAACCACGTCAGCGTCTATGCGCCGCTCGCCAACAAGGAACTCTGCGGCTACGACAAGGTGAACCTGTTCTTCCCTGAAAAGGAAAACTTCAAAGCAGGCGGGTTAATTAATTTATTTAAAATTAATGATTGGAAAATCGCCTCGTTCATCTGCTACGACCTGCGCTTCCCTGAACTGTTCCGCAAAGCGACCAAGCAAGGGGCAAACCTCATTACCGTCCAGGCCGCATGGCCCGCCAAAAGACGCGCCCACTGGGTGGCGCTCCTCAAGGCCCGAGCCATCGAAAACCAGGTCTATATCGCCGCCGTCAACACCGTAAGCACCCATCCCGACACAAGACATCCCTTTGCCGGGACATCGCTTATCATCTCGCCAAACGGGGATATTCTCGCCGAAGGCTCCGCCCAAAGCGAAGAAGTCATCTCCGCCGAACTCGACCTGCAAGCCGAAAAGGACTACCGCAAGTCGTTTCCCGTCCTCGACGGGATTGTTCCGCCAGATTTGATGTAAACGGACGGCATCACACCGCCGAATCCGTGAAGCCAGTCACACATCGCAGGGCATCCATTCCGTCCCGTCAAAAGCGCTAACCCGTTGTGCATCAACGTGTTACAGCGCACATTTTTCGCAAATTTGAAGAAAAATTTTCATTTCGGGCCTTCAATATCGCTCCAAAATATTTATTTTTTTCTTACTGGTTTGGAATTAACAAGGCTTCAATATGGCAACAACGAACAAAATTGATTACGCCAAGGCGCTCATCAAGGCTGGACTCACTCGTGAACTGATTTTAAAAATCACGTCCATTTCCGA
>JAEEGJ010020533.1_pt1 | contig 14349 bp, 9 predicted proteins | sample 8958761 | NCBI WGS metagenome assembly JAEEGJ01 (sample SAMN16246546, study PRJNA631951) | gut metagenome | biome: gut microbiome; feature: rumen; material: RS-attached | host: Bos | place: Iran: Karaj | collected 2018-10 | reverse complement strand
TGAAGGTGCGATTGATGACCGTAGTCTTGCAGATCTTGCCGTCATGATCGCCGAGACTGGTGGCGGTGGAGGTGGCATCGTGCGTGTAGTCGGACGCCTCCATGTTGTCCTTAAGTGCCCGGATGTTGGTGTCAAGCCAGGCGATATGGGTCGAAAGGAAACTCTTCACATCAGCAACAGACGCATCATACGAGCTATAGGTTTTCAACCCCCAACCAAGATAATCTGTATTTAATAACCAACCAGCGCCACCCTGTGAGGTTTCTGTATAGTTGAGGAAACGTGAGCCCCCCATCGATTCGGCAATCTCATCGACCTTACCTTGCAAATAAGCGGTCAGCGAGCCATTGTCATACATCTTGTCCCAGCATTCGACAAGGCGGTTGACGAATTCGGGGCTGTTCTGTGTCAAATTCTTTGCTATTTCGGGCATAACACCCCACTGAATCTTACCTGCGTTGAAGATGAAGCCTTCGCTCAGATTTCCGTAATTTCCGTATGCGATGTCGAAGTCCCACAGCGGGCCGAGCTTCAGCTTGTCGCCGGGATTAATGTCACGATAAGCATAGTTGCTGATCAGACCATCAAAATTGCCAGAGATTTCATTGCCGATGAAATAGGCTACGACCGACTCCAAATCGACATATTTGAACATACCTGTGGCCTCGGAAAAATCAGGATTGTATGTGGTTTTTCCACAAGTGATAATGGTTTGAATGTATTCTTTTATGGCATTTTCCACTTCCGTGGTATAGAATTCACCTTCCGGATTCTTTATATTGATTGCACCCCTATCACCGAACCCGTCAATCTTAATATTTACGTCTTCGACAAAGGCTTCATTGGTCGTCACCCCTTCCAGGAACCAACCGTTGTCCTCGTCGATGTTGATGCGCTCGGTCTGTATCTGCGTGTGGTCGGAGATCTGATAAGTACCGACATACACGTTGTTCACGATGAGATCGACGAACTTGTAGGCGGGATAGAAGGGCAGGGCCTTCACGCCGGTCTTCTCCTCGATGCGGAGGCACACCTCGCGCGTCAGTGCGTTGCGGAGCATCGACTTGTCAGCCACGTTGGCCAGCAGGGTCCAGTTCTTGGCGTCGGCATACTCGTTGGAGCCATCACCCTTGGCGAGGAACTTTGTCTTGCTCGGGAACTTCAGTCGATAGGCCTTCTTTTCACTTGACCATGTGGAGTTGCCACGGCCACGAATGGTGGTCAGTTCGTCGCGGCTCTTGATGCTGCCCGCTGCGTCCACCACCTTGATGCGTGCCAGGCGATACTCGTCGGTCTTTGTTTCCCATCGACCATAGTTAGGGCGCAAGGCGACATTGTTGGTGCAATCGGGGTTTTCGGCGATGATGTTGTTGCTGATTTGGGTGTCGTACGACGAACCACCCTGCAGCTTGACCAGATAATAGTTGTCGTTCTTGTCGCCCGTGGTGTTCTTGTACTCCTTCGGCTTGACGGGTTGATTATTCTCGTCATACTCCACTTCAGCGTCGAGCATCCAGATGTAGATGGTCGGGGCTTTGGTCATTTGCTCTCTGGCAGAAATTCTCCTGTCAGCTTCCTCTTTGGAGGGTGGAAGATTGTAGTCGTCTTCGTTCTCTGCTCTCGCGCCTGTAGCAAATGCACAAGCAAGTGCCAACAGACAAATTGTGTTTTTAGTGTTCATTTAGATGTGTTTTTATATTGTGAAAAATAGAATAATAGTCGTGGGTAAAATGATCTGGTTAACGAATAACGTGTGATGTCTGCCAGGGCCGTGTGCAGGTCCTGACAGACATCCCGTCTATTGAATCATGGTCTTTATACCTTTAAATATATATATACCTCGCTGCGAGGGTCTGCCGTTGAGTCGGCGGCCGTCGAGGGAGTACCAAGAGGGGGTTGAGGAGTTTGAGGAGTTTGAGGGGTTTGAAGGGGTTGAGATCTCGCGGATACCCGTCTCCTCGTCGCCGAAGTTGAGGACGAAGGCCTTGATGTCCTGGGCCTCTTCAGCAGGATCGCCCGCCGTCAGGTCGCCCTGCAGCTTGAAATAGGCACGGAAAGCGCCGATGGTTATGGCTTCGGTGGGATAGTAGAGCTTGTCGCCGGCACCGAGATAGAGCACCGTGCGGTCGCTGTAGTCCTCCTCTTCGCCGACAGGCTGTTCATAGGTCGGCTTCGTCCCCTGCGTGAAGTAGCCGGGATTGCTGGTGCCGCCGTCGATGCGGGCATACTCTGCATCAACGTGATTAGCGTCAAAAGTGGTACCTGCACCGCCAACGAGATTATTGCTGCGTTCGAACATATAAGCCGATGTTGTCACCTTTTCGGTCGACCATTCGCTGCTCACATAGATAGTCTGCAGATAGGGACAAACATTGAACATATTTTTCATATTTTCAACATTGGCCGTATTGAACGACGAAAGGTCGAGGAACCTGCCTCCGAAGCAATAGAACATCATCTCCATATCCGTCACCTTGCGCGTGTCAAAATGGGAAACATCGATCGAACCTATATATACGCAACTGGCGAACATCCAACGCATACTGACAACCTCAGACGTATTGAAGTATTCCATGCCCGTGAAGTCAGACACTTGAGTATAACTAAACCAGCTGGCACAACTCTTCGGGCGTGCGTTGGCAAAAGAGGGGTCGAAGACAACCTTCTTGATAGTTTTTGGGCCTGAAGCAGGGTTCCAACCAGGTGATGACTGCGTATCTTCGGCATCCCACGATGTCACTCCGTCGGGTGCCACGTCGGTCACCTTGAAGGTCAGAGTCGTGCCGACGAGTTCGGCCACCGCGTAGGTTACGGGCTTCTCCTCTCCCACCGTGAGGGGAGCATAGAGGCCTGCGAACGACACTTCGTCGGTGGTGACGGGCCTCGACGTGTTGCTGACGGTCACGTTCTCGAAGGTGGGGTCGGCGATGGGATTGCCACTCGTCCACTTCACGATGTAGGGCACACCGGCTTCGATGCTGGTAAGATTCTCTTCATCCTTGGTGAAGTTGAGCGTCAGGGTTCCACGTTTGAAAGACGATGTTTCAAGCGTCTTGACCGTTGCCCCTTCCAAAGGCGTGCCATCAAGGCTGCTGAGCGAGAACGGCAGGCAGAGGGTGTTCCAGCTGCCATCCTTCCAGAGCGTACGGCCCTGAAGGGTGACATCGGCTGTCACGCCGTCGTAGGTCGCAAGGACGGTGCTATTGTCGGCTCCATCCTGAAGGATAAGGGTGCTCTCGGCTCCAAGACTTGCCGTGATGACCACATCCTCGGCAGGCATGGTCAGCGTATAACTGCCGTCGGCGTTTTCGGTAACTGTGCCGCTGGTGGCCATCACCTTGTTGACCACCAAGCCTTCGGGCACCTTCAGCGAGAAGGTCACCGCCTTGTTCTCGGCCGCATAGAACTTGCCCTTGTATGCCAGGCCTCCATCGTAAGCCTCCACCACATCGGGGTCGGGCTCGGCGCCATCGCAGAGGACGGTCAACCTGTTGCCATCGAAAGTAACGGTGTGGGCGGGAAGAGCTTCGTTGCCATTGGTAGGATTGGAACAAGTGCCTACACCCCGAGTGGCAGCCGCATTTCCAAATAAGCAGTCGTAATACAAGTTGCCCGAAAGTTCATTCGATACAGTATAGCCCATAACAGCACCCAGTTCGCTTATCGATTTGACACTGCTGACAGCCGGCAAATGCACGTTGATGGCGAGGCAATTAACTATCGATCCGTTTTGCTTGCGCCCGGCAATGCCACCGCATGAACCACTTATTTTACCATCAACGATGCTCAGCGTAGCGCTACAGGTACATCCCTTGATTGAGCCGCCATATACATATCCGACAACGCCCCCGTGCCAATAATTTGTACCCTCGTCATAAATCCAGACATCGGACAACACATGGCAATTCTCGACGGTAGCACCACCTTCTGTTCTGCCGGCTATGGCACCCGTATCGTCACCTGCCGTGATGCGAGTGTCGGATATCGTTACATTCCTGACAACAGCACCAGAGCCAAGAGTTCCGAACAAGCCAAAGTTGTAGGAAGAATTGGAATAGATACGGATACCGCTGATGGTATGGCCGTCACCTTCGAAGACACCTTGGAATGGCAACATAGAGGTTCCGATGCGGGTATAGTTGTTCTCCTGGCTCAAAACGTCATTCCATTGCGAATTACATGGATAGCTGATATCGGCCGTCACCTTGAAATAGGTATTCGCATAGGATTCCCCTGCGTTGACACGATCAGCCAGCTGGTCGAGCTTCTCCGTATTGTCGATGATGAAAGGATCGGTCTTTGAACCAATGCCGCTCCACAAGCCGACATCTTTCACGAAGAGCATCGAAGAGACGTTGCTCTTGACACCGTCCTTGATGGCGATGGCCTGCAGGAAGGTGGTTTGACTGAAAGTAAAAGAATTGAAATACTCGAGGCTTTTCTCGTCGGGAGTTGTGCCGTCGGTCGTATAGCGGATGGTGGTACCTTCCTCGGCCTGTACTCTCACCTGCACATAGTTCTGGAATGTCGTTGAACCCGAATAGCTGGTAATGACAGGCGCATCGACCGTGCTCTTGTAAAAAATCCCGAGCTGGTGGATGCGGCGATGCCCATTCTTTCCCTCGACAGAAAAGACGACCTCATTGGCATTGCCGACCCACGTTCCATCTGCATAAGTACCGCCATCGACCACGATGTTATTGCGACCATCGCCCGAACCGAAAACGATGTTGATTTGGGCGATAGACTTGCCATTGGTGGACGTCACGGTCATGGTATTGTTGACATAGAGGCGCACGGCCTCGCCATTGTCATAGTACTTGGGGTAAGCCCCGTGTGTGTTCTCACCGATGTTGAACGTGACGCGACATCCTCCGCCAGATACCTCATACACAGTTTCGGCATTGGTGAATCCCTGTTCGCTGAAGTCGATAGTCTCATCCTGTGCCCACGCCGCCAGGGCAAACGTGAACAGCAGGATAAGTGATGAAAAGATTGTTCTTAAGTTCATGCTCGTATTATTTGACCAGAATTTTCCGCTTGCGGAACCGCATCCTTCAATAACGCCAAAGTCCCCCTGCCCTATTCGAGCAGGAGGAGGTTGGCGAATAAGCTATACTTGCTTCGCGGATGCATTTAATGGCAAGGTTCGTTTATGGGTATATTATAACGGAATCGTCATTTTGTTGCTTGTGCATCACCCGGGTATCAGCGGCTCAGGTTAAACTTGTAACCCAAGGTGAGCTGCAGGGTGACATTCTGCATATCCTTGTCCTCGTGGGTCTTCTCCTTGTTGACGTTTGTCACACCGAAGTTGAAGCGTGAATCGAGGAAGAGGTGGTTTTTCCATTCGTAGCTGATGCCGACGGGGATGGAGAAATCGAACTTGTTGAAGTCGGACTTGCAGCTTCGGCTCATGCTGAAGGTGTAGTCACCATCGTTGTCGAAGGTCACCTCGCCCTCCATTTTTGCGGCGGTAAGGTAGGCGAACTGCACACCGGCATGGAGTGCCAGGCCGCGCCATACGTAGAAGTTGGCAGTAATAGGAGCAGCCAGATAATGGAGCTTGATCGAAACATCATCGAGCTTGTAGTCGATATTGTTGGTATTCCACTTGTGGTCCTCCCAGCCGGTACCGGCCCAAAGCCAATCGATGCCACAGGAGAGACTGAACTTGCTCGACAGCTGCTTTTCGAGTTCCAGACCTACGGTTTGACCACCTGTAGCCGAAGCTTCCAGCGTACCTGCAGGCAGGACAATGGGAGAATGTGAGCCAAGAGCCGACGAGATTTCGATGTCGGGGGTGTTGGTGAATGCTGCACCGGAGAAACCATAACGAAGGTTGAGAGACCAGGTACCTGCATCATATTGTGCACTTGCTGTCATTGCGGCCACCATCATCGTGGCCAGAAGTATAATCTTTTTCATTGTTTTGTTTTTTGTTATTTGATTTCTTGTGAAGTTTGAATCTGTCTGCCTAATGTCTTGATTTTTGGGCATAAATCGCTGCAAAGGTAAGGAAATTATCAGTTGTCGCCAAATAATTTGTTCATTTTTTTTACAATATTCGAAGAAAAAAACGTCATACTGTCATTTTCGAACAACTTATTTGCCATTTCATCCATTTGAATTACCGCTTTAGCGGTACATCTTGATGCTCTTTCCTATACTTGCGAACTTCTTCGTTCCGGGGTGTCATCTGTGCCTGGGCTCTCAGGAAGGTCAGCCCGCAAATCAGCGAATACATGCGAATCATTTTATTTTTGTTTTTTGATTGTTATACGTTATTGTCTTGTCTTTGCCTCTGCAAGCCCCGCTTGTTCGGTTTTGACGGTGCAAAGGTAAGGGCTTTTTGCGGGTGCTCCAAATATTTTGACTATTTTCTTCACGACGTATAGCGACAGGATGGCCAAAAGACGACAGACGCGGCAAGACCCTGCTGGATCTGTCGCGTCCGTCACGATTTTTTGTCCGGAAATGGCTCTACAGGTACTCTCCACTCTCGATATCCTGGAAATAGGCGGTGATGTCCCCCTGTTCGGGAAGTTTGTCGAGATACGCCTTGCCTTCTGCAGGACTGATCGTCTTGCCGTTCATCCGGCATTCGGTAAAGATGCCATTGACCTTCAGGGCCGAAAACTCCTCGATCTGCTCGCCATCCTTGAAGGCGAAGACCTGTGTGCGAACGGTCATTCCGTCTTCAGGGCTGGAAAGGCACAAGTAGTACACATTGTAGTTACGGTTCATCTCCTTGGGCTTGAGCTGCGGTGTCTCAAGGGCCACAAGCCGGAACTGCCCGTCCTTGCGGATGAAGAAGGCCCCACGCTGGTCGAGGCTGTCGCGCAACCAGATCCATTCGTTGCTCGAGTCAATGTAGCAGTGGGCCCATTTGGTCAGTTCGACATCCTTGTCTTCCTTGGCTGCAGCGCCCCGATACAGTTCCTTCATCTTGGCGAAGTCGGCCTTCCAGACGGGTATCTCCTCGTCGATCATGTACTGGTACATGTCGAACTGATCCAGCACATATTTACCATCCCGGATATAGGCCATACCTACCGTGAAGCTCTCAACCGCCGTGCGGGTATAGCATAGCTCCAGTCCATTGGGGCCTTCGAAGGCGCATTCGATCCAATTGGGAATGTATTCGCCTTCGTCATCGACATTCCAGCCGAATGAGGTTTCCGATTCGTAATAGCCCAACACCTCGCACGCATAGATCTCGCTGCCATCGGCAATCACCTCCAGGGCGAGGCTGCGCTTGAACGATTCGGTCTTCGGAGCGTCCTTGTATTCGCCTTCAAACTGCAGGCAGCCCTGGATATAGCGATCGCCGATGGTGTTCATCCAGTAGGAACGCGAAGCCTTCATGCCATAGCGCTGCTCGAGCTTGGTCACGATGGAGTCGGGCAAGGGCAGCAGACTCTCATCGTTAATCGGTCCGATTTTGACCGGGAGCCGACGACGCGTCTGCAGGTAACTGTCGGTGACAGCAACGATGCACGACGCCTCGTCATTCTCGTCACTGGGGTTGACCAGCTTGTAGCGTGCGCACAACGAAGGGATCTCTTCGCGTCCATGCAGCTGCCCGATGCTGGGCGTATTGCCGTCGGGGTCCTTCAGCACCTCATCGAAGAAGGCGATGGGGACATCCGAATCGCCCATAATCAGGTGGGTATATTGCCTGGCACGACGGCGGAAAGCCTCCTGCTGGCTCCATGCCTCGTAGCATTCCTTGTAATACTCTTCATCAATCTTCTCTTTCGAGGGCTCCTCTACGTCTGTCCAATAGTTCATCTCAAAAAAAGACATCCGCTCGATGAGGAATATCGGCTTGGGGACGGTGTCGGTCACTATGCTGGGGCCGTCGGTGGATGTGGAGACTGAAGTCTGTCCTTCTGTCTTGCCCTTCTGCTGGCAACCCGCCAGCACCGCCATTGCACAGAGGGCAAGGAGTGCGGTTCGTTTCATCATTTCCATCTTTCTTGCAAATTAGTTATTTGGTTTTACGTTGAGGATCTTGTTGCCCTTTGTACGGAACTTATTGCCTGTCCATCGGAGCACCTCGGTATCTACTCCCGTTTCCGTATATTTTTTCGCGATGATATCCTTGCCGGTACGGGGCAGCTGCATGACTGTATTCGAACAATCGAACAGGGAGACGTCTCCGACACAGATGTCATCGAGTTCCACCTGCTTCATGCTTCGGGTTTCGGCATCGTAGAGGGAGAAGGAATAGCCGTCGTACTGCCCGCACAAGAACGTGCCGTCCTCGTAGCTTGCGATGCTCTGGGCCACCACCTTGTGCCGTCGGTCTGTACAGTTCCAATAGCACATCTCAGCCACCGAGAGATTCCCGTCCTGCCATTTCCTTTCGTAGCGCATATAGCCGCTGTTCTTGTCGAGGAGGAATGTGGTGTGGGAGGGCAATGTCTTGTTCATCCGATAGCGATGCCAGGCAGAACGTATGTCGCCGAGCATTTCGGGCAGCACATCGCCATTGCTAAAGTAGATATCCACGAAGTCGGCGATGGTGGGTTCGGCACCTTCAAAGGGGACCTGGATATAGTATTCGCCTTCAATCTCGACAGGAACGCAGTCGTAGCACTGGATGTTCTTTTTGCTGAGTCCGAATTTCGAACCGTCCCAGGCAAACCGATACTCTGTCACATCATCCCCGTAATACTCGACCACCTCAAGCTCGTCCCCCGTCTGGGGCAGCTCGTGAATGCGCATCATGTTCAGGTCTGTCACCTTGGGCAATCCGTCGATGGCCTTCTCATCGGGAGTAAGCCTGCAGGCTTGCGGGTCATAATCATAACTCAGGAGCAGTTCCTTGTCGAATCCGGCGTGACTGCCCAGCATGACGATAAGGAGGCTATGTCCATCGGCACACCGCCTGCAGCAGGCTTGCAACGTTTCGCAGGTTTCATCATCAAAGAACACCTCGATATAGCCGTTTCGGACATCATACAGCCCCGAGTAGCCCGACTCTTCGTGGTGCATCCCCTGGGCATTTCCCTTGGTCACCATGTCGAGCGCATCGCTCCCGGCTGCGGTGTGCCAGGTGCGGTCGAAGGCACGGAGCATCGTGGGAAGCGAATCGTCGTTGACATCGCGGATGGTCACATCGGCCCAACGCTGCTCAATCTCATCGAGCGAGCTATCGGTTTGCGCCTGTGCCGGAATCAAGCCGGAAACAAGCAGCACAAGTGTAAGAAAGAGTCTCATCATAAGATACCAGTGTTATAAATTGTCCCATCATAGGATACCCGTTTCCGGGTCGAACGGTTCTTCGCCGATGAATCTTCCGCTGTACGAGAAGGTCTTGACCACCGAATAGCGGCCGCCCTCGGGATAATAACGATAATGACTGAGTCGAATGCATTTATGTGCGGTGTCGCAATCGACGAACCCTTCGTTGGCAGGCAGCTGGATGATTCGCTGCATGTAGATATCGTAGATGTACGACCAGACGTTGCGCCCATCGGGACACCCTTCGACAAAGACCTTGCCCGGGGCATTGGGGATGAGGAAGGCCCGGTCGCAGTCGCCTGCAGCAATCTCTTCGAGCGGCACCTCGAGGGCATTGGCATCGGTCATCTCCTCCCATCGCGGCTTGGCATCGTTGTTGGTATGGATGAGGAAGATCACCTTGCCCGTCTCCTTGTCCCTCAGCCACAGCGACCATTGGTTGGGATGGTCTTCGCTGACCTCGATATCGAGGTTGATGTAGAGTTCCATGTTACCCTGCTCATCGCGTTTGACGGCCGTCTTGGGCAAGGTCTGGGCGATGGCTTCGGGCATTTCGGCATCGCTCCAGGTATCGGAATTCGAAGCCTGGCCACCGGAAGACGACTCGACAGATGATGCCTCGATTGATGATGCATCGGGAGAAGACGTCTCGGAAGACGACATCTCTGCAGAAGACACCTCGTTGGATGACGCCTCAATCGTTGAACCCACGGCATCCTCCTTGTCCGCAACTGGCTCATTCGCCTGCCGCCTTATGCAGCTGCACAGCACCAAAAAGCACAACGGCAGCCATTTCATCGCCTTTTTCATGGATATTTCGTTTTAATCACCAGTCATCTTTAATCACCAGTCATCGTCGTCATTGCCGACCAGACCGTTCTTGATGGCTTCCTCCACCTTGTCGAGCACGGCATTCGAGTAGGCATGCGTCATGACGAGGGCCTTGGCGCAGGTTCGTTTCTGCATGTCCTTGGGCACGAAGGGATAATGGCGGGCAATCTCCCACTGTTCGTCGTAGAGGTTGGCGTTGGTCTTGTCTTCTGCCTTGCGCTTTGAGTCGCCGTAGGTGCGATCGTCAGGCTCTGCCAGGCTGAACCAGCCGCCGCTGACGTCGGTCAGGATATCGTAGTTCTGTACGGTATAGGTCACACGCACACGTCCCTCCTTGATGTCGAGACGGATGACTGGCGTGATGCTCACCGAATAGGAGTTGATGGTGCCCATATGCTTCACGATGTTGTGGATGGTCGATGAGATGATGATGCAACCGGCCTCCTTGTCGTTGAGCGTAATGGCCTGCCTGTCCTGGAAGGTGGCTGTAGCCCAATAGTTGAGCGCCACATAAAGCTGCTGGCGGGTCTTGCCGGGAGCCTCGATGACCTGCTGGTAGGTCAGACTCTCGTTCTTGTCGAGCGTCAGCGTCTCGGCAAGATTCGCTGCGGCATCGAGCCACTTGTCGCCATAGCGTTCCTTGGCATACTGTTCCAGGTCGGCGGCCTTCATAATCTGCGCATTCACATGCGATGTAGCCAATAGGGCGGCTACTGCCATCAAAAGTATCTTTTTCATTCTTATTTGTTTTTTAGAATAGCATCTAAATTATCAATAGGAACTATAGTTACTATAGCCACTATAACCCAAATTGTAAATTATTAATTGTTAATTATTCTCGTCTCACCGTATCTCCCTTTCGAACGACTCGGTCTTGATTTTCCGGATCTGCTGTACCTGCCGGGGCGAAAGGTAGGGATGCGATTCGAAATAGGACTTCTTGCAGCCTTCGGCAAACTCCTCAATCCATTGCGACGAGAACGTCGTGCCGCTGATGAACATCCGGATGATGGCAAAGGCGAGCAGCAGAATGGCTGCCAAACCGACCACATACACCAGCTGCATCGGGAAGGATGAGCGAAGGAAAAGGTCGAAGACAAATCGGAGCCAGTCGATTCCCCGGAATGCCACCAGGCCACCCGCGAGTGCTGCCGTAATCAAAGCTGCCAGCGTGTTCATCAGCGGGGTGCGCATGCGTGCTTCCCGCCGATTGGTCTCCTCCTGGTATCGTCGTTGCAGCTCCCCCCAATCGACTGTGCTGAAGAACGACTGGTAAAGCTTGTAGTCAGGCAGCTTGCCTTCGTCGATATCGAGGATGCTGCTTCGCTCGAGGTTTGTCAGGTAGTCCAGCAGCTGCTCGTACGTCTTTGGGGCAAACGTAGAACGTCGGGCCTGATCGACGAGGAAGACAACCTCTCGGGGACGAACCTCAAAAGCCAGCAGCACCTCGTCGAAGATGACAGGCACACAGACGAAGTCCAGTTTGCCGATTTCGACATGCAGGCGCCTGACTCCTTCCTCGAAACTCCATTTGCCCGTCTGGGTGCTCCCCTCCTTCTTCTGGCTTACCGTACCCTTGCTTCCGAAGGTGACCACCTCATCCTTCGCCGATTCGTCGAAAACGACCCACGACCGGCCAATAAGGTCGGTTTCCGGATCGATGGTCTTCCCAAAAATCCGGTAGCTTCGATAGGTAACCAGGTTGTAAATCTTCATTAAGGGGTCTATTTAGCCACGCAAATATGCGTACAAATTCTTAATTATCCAAATTTTCGTCGAAAAAGTGGGGTTGGAAGGACAAAAAACGACGAAAGTTTTGGATTTTGCCAAGGAAAGATGTATCTTTGCGGAGTAGAAAAAGCTATTCGACAATAAAAACGGCGACCAGCAGAAGAGGCCCGACGAAGCCATGGCACACTGATCCCAAAACTATACGGCAAAAAAAATAAACTGGCCTCCCGGTCAGTTTATCTGTTTATAACACTATCTATACCTTAGAATAAAACTAATACCATTAATAAACATCGAATGTATAACTAAACCTTGCGATAAAATCAATCAATCGTATGTTCGGGAAAAAGAAAAATCTACTCTTTTGTTGTTTTGACGGCGCAAAGATATTGTATATTTTCTGCATTGACAATAAAAAATCTTTCAAAACATATCAATAATCTTTCCTGTACAAAATTCAAGGCAAAATGAACAAAAATCCATCTAAAATAGGTAATTTTGTACAAATTTACTCCTCTTTCAGCTTGTTCGGGATGTGTTTGCCCGTCGTTACACCCATATTTTGCAGGGCATCGAGCCGACGGATGATGTTTCCACGTCCCCCATTCAGCTGCGATTTGGCCTGGTCGTAACTCTTCTGAGCCGTCTGCAGCTGCGCCCCGATTCGCTCGAACGTCTCGGCAAAGATGCAGAATTTCTCATAGAGGTCGGTGGCTGCCTCGACGATGCGCTTGTCATCCTCCTCGCGATGCTCGATCTTCCAAAGCTGGTAGATCAAGGTCAGCGCAAGCATGAGGTTGGTCGGATTGATGAGCAGCACGCCCCTTCGGAAGGCTTCGTTGGCCAGGTTCTGGTCCTTCTGCATGGCCAGGATATAGCTGCCCTCATTGGGGATGAACATCAGCACCGTGGGCACAGCATTGGGGACGAGCTTGGAATAGTTCTTTTCGGCAAGCTCCTTCACATGGGTCTTCACCGACGTCAGGTTTTCGCGTTCGGCCTGCAGGCGTTCCTCCTCGGTAGCGGCATTGACATAATTATAATAACCGGTCAGCGACACCTTCGAATCGATGATGATGTTGCGGCCGTCCGAACAATGCACAATCACGTCAGGGCGCAGGTTGTTGCCCTCCTCGTCCTTCACGTTTTCCTGCACCTCGTACTCGCTGCCCTCCCGCAGGCCGCTGTTCTCCAGGATTCGGACGAGCAGTTGCTCGCCCCAGTCACCCTGCACCTTTCCGTTGCCCAATAGCGCCTCGGTCAGTCGCTGGGCTTCGGTTCCCAATCGCATTGACCCGTCAAGCATGGCCTTCATCTGAGTCTCGAATGCCGCCGAATTGCGATGGTTGCTCTCCTGATTCTCCTCAAAGGCCTTCTTCATCTCAGCCAGCTTCTCCTTCAGCGGGGTCAGCAAGGCATCCATCTGCCGCGTATTGCCCTGCTCCAGGGCAGCCTGTCGTTCCTCCAGCAGCTTCTGGGTGGCATTCTGCATCTGTTCGCCCAATGCGGCCATCTGCTGCTCCTGCAACTCGTGCAGCACCTTCAGCTGGGTGTGATAGCGTTCCTGCATCTGCTGTTTCTCCTCCCGATGACGTTGTTCCATGCGTACCTGCGCCTCTGCCTGTTCGGCCTTAGTGCGCTCCAGCAGCCTTGTCTGCTCATCCTTCGTTCGCTCCAGCAGTTCCCGGGCCTCAGCCTTCGCCTCATCCAGACGTTTGGCGGCCTCGTTCTTCTGATCAGCCAGCACTCGGGTCGAAATCTCCTTCAGCTCCGACAATCGCTGCTCCAGCATCTCCTTCTCCCGGTTGGCAATAGCCAATCTCGACTCCACCTTGCCTTTCCCGACATGATGAGCCACCAGGGCAACTACCACCAGCAGCACGACAAGGCCAACTACACCTATTATAATATAATACTCCATATAAAATAAATAATACTTTCAAGCCACAAAGATACGCATTTATTCGTCAAAAAGCAACAAAAATCAATGAAAATCATTAAAACTTGATGAAAGTTTGTTTTTCTCAAAAGAATTCATTAATTTTGCGGCGCACATTACAACGAGCCACGCTCTTAGCATCTGATAACGATTCACACAATGATAGCACTCTTTCGAAAGTATCTATTGGCCTCACTGATACTGTACGTCTTCTGTATTGATGCAGCCTTTGCCTTGCCAGCCCACAAATTCACCCAGTACACTTCTGAAGACGGTCTGGAGGAATACGTGGTGCAGAACATCCTGCAGGACCATCAGGGCTTAATGTGGTTTGCCACATGGGACGGACTATACAACTACGACGGATACAAGTTCCGCCGTTTTGAGGCAGGTCCCAATGGCATTAAACCCTCCCACAGCCGCCTCGACCAACTTGACGAAGACCGCTACGGATATCTCTGGATGGTGTCCTACGACGGTGTCGCCTATACTTTCGAGCCACGCTTGGAGCAGTTCCAACAAATTACCTCCGAATCGCACCAGGTCAAGCGGCTGACCCTTATGGACGATGGTACAACATGGCTCATCACGCAGCA